>Ga0190310_1000238_pt1 | contig 19513 bp, 19 predicted proteins | sample 48700778_MG_FD_165059 | JGI IMG/M metagenome (GOLD analysis project Ga0190310, IMG submission 165059) | Hydrothermal vent sediment bacterial communities from Southern Trench, Guaymas Basin, Mexico - 4870-07-7-8_MG | ecosystem: Environmental > Aquatic > Marine > Hydrothermal vents > Sediment ... | reverse complement strand
CATAACGTTTACCGATGGATCGGACATGGTTGTAGCCATCCCTTAATCACCGCCACATGCTTCCAACGATTAGCCTATAGTTTTTAAATATTTTAGTATTGTCGTGAAGGCTTTGAGAGCCTCGAAAGCCTTTTTCACATCGAATTCGTCTTCTAGAGGCTTCACAGCATTCAGCCATTTTTATCCACAATTATGGAAAGGGTTTATGGAGAAACTCGACCTCCACCTTCAGGAAATCGCGATCAAGTAACTGGGGAAGATTGCTATCAGGGTTTAGGCGCGATGGATAGATCCTTCAACCGCCTTCGATCTTTTCCGGATACTTGACGATCTTCGATCCGAGGACATTGTTATTCGGCAATAGGATTAGCTTATTGTCATCCGTTCTCAGGGTCGTGAATAGTAGGCTCACGTCCTCGACCACTCCCTTAACCCCGGCGACCTCGACGCGGTCATCTATCATGAACGGCCTGATTAGGAGAATCATCATCCCGGATAGGATCTGGCTCATGATCTTCTGAGACGCGAATCCTACGACCATCCCCATGAATCCTCCTAAGGCCAATCCAGCTCCGGGAGAGGATAATGCTCCAACCACCATCGCCACCAAGGCTCCGAGCCCCAACACCTTAATGGTGCTCCTAAGAGCCGCGGCGGCTGGGTGGCCATACTCAGCCCTAATTATCCAGTAGATTATTCTAGCTATTGAGGAGATTATGAGGTAGCCGAAGCCTAGGAGTAAGCCATAGTCTATGTAGATCTTATAGTCTTTCGGAATAATCCAAGCCAGTTCTCCAACTATTATCGAGCATCCAACATATCCAATAATCAAGAGAATCAAGTAAACGACGCTCCTCTTAACCCCACCAGCCATCGGCGGAGAAGAGGGAAGCCTGCCTTAAATCTTATTAGCAGGCCGAGAAGACGGATAAAAATGGGAGAAAAGCGGGGGTAGCCAAGCCTGGTCAAAGGCGCAGGGCTCAGGATTCATGAAAAATGGGTGAGAGCCCCTGTCCCATAGGGGTTCGTGGGTTCAAATCCCACCCCCCGCAAATCTTCACCGGTATAGTTTTATGGATCTGGTGAGGATTTTGAGATTCGGAAGCAAATGAGAGGATTGAAGGATGGCGTTATTGCGTTCAAGTTAGAAAAATGCGAGAAGATCGATAAAAGAATGCGCGTTTAGTATGGTGTTTCTAGGTGATGTTTGATTCAGTTATGGTTTAAGATCTCTAGAAAATGGGTCAGCTATGTTTGGCGGATGCTAGCTTGATTGCTTCTGAGGAGATCTTGTTCTCCAATTCGAGATATAGTGGCTTGTATTCTTGAACGGCTTTCTCCAAGGCCTTCTCATAGGTTATCTCGCCTGCCTCGATCATGGCCATGAGCTCCTCGATCCTCCTCCTAGTCTCAGGGGTTACTAGCTTCGGGTCTATCGACTCCAAGACCTCGATGAGCTTCAGCCCGAGATCCGTCGGCTTAAACACCTTCCCCCTCTTAACGGCGTATCCCCTATCCATGATGAGCTTTGGGAAAGATGCCCTAGTTGCGTCAGTCCCTATCCCATTCTCCTCCATGAGCTTTAAGAGATCCGACTCGGTGAGCCTCTTCGGAGGCCTCGTCCTCCCCTCATGAAGCTTCAGCGAGACCACTTTAACCTCTTCGCCGTCCTCAAGCCTTGGAATCGGGTTATCCGATGGCTTGAAGTAGTCGTAGATCTCATAGAATCCAGGCTCAACGAGCTCCGATCCAGCCGCCCTCATCCTAATCCCGGCCAGATCTAGTTCAGCGCTCCTCTCCCTCCTCAAAGCATCCCGATAAAATGCATTTGCCAGAAACCTCTTGGCAACATAGCTCCAGACGGTTAGGTGGATTCCAGACCCCTTATAGGCCATGACCGGGTAGATCGGCGTATGCGCTCCATCATCCTTCCTCCCCTGCCTAGGCTTGGCTTCGATAGATGGTGGGGTTACTCCAAGCCCTTCGACCGCGGCTCTAAGCGGGGAATCGTAATCGAATCCAGGCCTATACCTATTCGTCTCAGTCCTCGGATATGAGATGAATCCCTCGGCGTATAGGTCTTCAGCAACTTGAAGTATTTTTGCAGCAGATTGTCCAGTGATCTTCGCCAAGTCTCTGAGCATATCATCGGTTCTAAGCGGGGTCGGCCTCAAGATCTTGACGAGCCTCTCCTCAAACCTCTTAACGACCCCATAGGGAGTTGATCGGGCTCTTTGATACGCTCTCCTCGCGTCCTCAAGGCTCCAGAACCTATCGCTCTCGGCCTCAAACCTCTCCCCAGAGCTTTTCTGAAAGATTGCCCTCAAGATCCAGAACGGCTTTGGCTTGAAGCTCATCCGCTCCCGCTCACGCCTAACAACAAACCATAGGGTTGGAGCTTGACACGATCCCCAACTGATCAACCTCACATTTCTATCATGTCTTCTGGCCGCGAGTGTGAGGAGCCTCGTGAAAGCCGCTCCAGAGATTAGGTCGAACCTCTGCCTGAACAACGCCTTCATAACCCATCTCCAGTTCAAGTCATCCTCTAGATTCCTCCAAGCCCTCCTAAGCTCCTCATAGCTCGTGCTGTTGAACCTCATCCTCCTATACGGCGCACCGCCCCTAACCTCCTTCCAGATCTTTAGGATCTCGGCTCCGATCAGCTCTCCCTCGGAGTCGTTGTCGGTGGCTATTATGAGTAGCTCGGCGTCTCTGAAGATCCTTCTCAGCTCAGCAACCGATCTCATATCCCTAACCTCATCCCTAAACTCTCGGACATCGAAGAGCCTCGATGGACTACACTCCCTCCAACCATATCCCTCGGGGAACTCTGAGTCGAGGATGTGGCCTCTAACAGATGTGACTAAAACTCTCTCTGCTTTGATCGCCTCTCTAATCCTCTTGGCCACGCTAGGCTTCTCAGCGACTATCACCGAGACCATTTCTAAGAATCCTCCCATAAACGGTTGCATCCGCTATTTTAGCCAACCTCCTATCCGCAAGATCGTTAATTTAAGACCGCTCCCCACGACATATCGGGGGAACACCTTTACCGTAAACAGTAAATCCTAGAAGACTTCGCTTGAAAAGTTTAATACGGCTCCCCAAATCTAATATTCTTGAGATAGGGGGCGTGGCCCAGCCAACTCATGAAGAATGGGGCTGAAGGTCTACGGCGCCGGGCTCCAGATCCCATCCAAGCTGGTCGGAGCAGAGACCCGGAGATCCCCGGTTCAAATCCGGGCGCCCCCACCCAACTATATCCTACTACACTCTATGATTTGATAAGCCTTGGATGAGTTAATGGCATTCATCGGAATCGGAGCCCGCTAGACCTGGCTGTTTGATATTAATCTTCTGTGGTGAAATCTTTATCTATCCTGATTTATTGGGTTGTTTTGAGGCGGCGGAGGTAGATGGGTTCTAAAGGGTATAGATGTAGGGTCTGCGGGAGGACGTTTAAGACCTCTTATGCCCTTAAACAGCACTTGAAGTCAAGCCATCCAAGATACTATTATGGGACTAGAATTGGCATTCCATGTATAATAATCGCGATCGCTGTTCTCATCCCATTATTATCCCTACTATATCTAACCCCGTATCAACCGGTTCAGACCCCAACTACTGAGATCACGAGTTCGATGAAGACTACCACAAGCACCCAGACCGTTCAGAGGACAGAGAAAGCCTGTATGGTTTACTTCACGGCTATCGATTGCCCGTACTGTGCTGTGACGGATCCTATAGTCTTATTGGAGTGGCCCGCGAAGTATAGGAGGCTTGTTATAATAGAGTATTGCTGGAGAAAGGCTGATATAACGCATCCAAATGCGAGAACTCTTGGAGAATACGCCAAAATCTACCATAGCCACGCGGGAGTTCCCCAGATAATCCTAGGTAAGGGAAAGACCGAGGTCGGAAGGGATGAAGTTCTAGCGGTGGGGAAGTCCTTAAGCGCCCTCAAGGCTAACCCATGCCCATTGATCTCTGACTCCAAGCCTGTATCGAAATCATTTGAAGAGATCAAGCTTAAAGATCTTCCAGGTTTGCCGAAGATCTGGGCTAATGGTAGGATCCTCATCTCCCTCGGTAATGGGAGCTGGATCTTCGGATGGAATGGGAGTCGGGTGATGGCGGGAGATGTTGGGGATAAAATTATGGATGAAACACGTCTAAAGCAGTTATTGTTCGTGGAGGATGTCAGAGGATGGTTGAGGGGATATAGGTTTGAGGTTTTAGAAGGTGTTGAGGCTCCATTCTCAGGTTCAGCATTCCCGCCGAGTTCAAAATATATTCCGAGAGCCTATTTCGAGAATGCTGTGACGATTCCTGTTGAGGCATCCGATCCACCTCCAAACGATTCGGAGAGTTCTCCGATAAACCTCCTATTGCTCACGATAAGCATAGCTGGGATGGATAGCTTGAATCCATGCGCCTTCTACATCCTAACCTTCCTCCTAAGCATCCTGCTATACGCGAGGTCTAGGAAGAAGATCCTAATCGTTGGAGGGGTCTTCGTTATAACCTCAGGCCTATGCTACTTCCTATTCATGGCCGCTTGGCTCAACATATTCTTGTTCGCCGGCCAGATAGAGATCTTAGTCTGGATCGTTATGGGGTTCGCGATGCTCGCCGGAATCCTAAACATAAAAGACTACCTATATCCCAAGCCCATCGAGTCTGGTGGTAGGTTGGCGAGGATCGGGGCGTCCATGAGGAGATTGTTGAGGAAGGGATCTATGCCCGCCTTAATTCTCGGATCATTCGCCCTAGCATTCACGGTCAACATCTATGAGCTTATATGCACGGTCGGCTTCCCCGTGATCTACACGGAGATCCTCTCATCCTATAAGCTCCCCCTAATCGTCCACATCCTCTACCTAATCCTCTATAACGTGATCTATGTGATCCCGTTGGCGGCCATAGTCTTGGCCTTCGCATTCGCTCTCGGCGGGAGGAGGCTGACGGAGTATCAGGCTAGGGTCTTGAAGCTCGTCTCAGGCTGGCTCATCCTAGTCCTCGCCCTAACAGTCCTCCTAAACCCGGCCATGCTCGAGCATCCATTAACCTCCCTCCAAGTCATGCTCATGGCCCTCGGAGCCTCAGCCCTCACCATGGCCTTGGAGAGAGGGGTTAGAGGCTGGATCTATGCGAGGAGAATGCGTGGCCCTCCTAGGGCTGATTGAGGAAACCTTATAAGCCCATTTAAGACTTTTAGAACGCCTAAACCCGATCTTAGGCAAAGGACGAGGCTGATCGAATGAGACTAAGCCTTAGAGAGAGGCTGGAGCTCCTCAGGCAGGGAATCATAAGAGGTTACATAATTCCAAGCCTTGAAGAACGCGGATATATGGTGAGCACTTGGAAGAGGCCTATATCGCTTGAAGACATGATCTTGAGGGAAGATGGATGGAAGCCCATCTACACGAGGTTCACGAGCTGGGAGACTTATACGAGAGGCTACCCCCTCTACCTATACTTCAACACATTCTATGGAGATGTCTATGAGAAGGCGTATAAGAACTGCTTCGTCGAGTTCCTCCTAAACGTCAAGAACCTCAAGCTCAAGCCAAAGCTCATAGGGGTCTTCACGAGGCTAAATCTCCCAGGAGGTGGATACTATTGGAAGCATAGGATGGCCATAAACCTGAACTTCCCCGAGACCTGTGTCAAGGAGATCGACGCAACCTACGACCAATTGATAATCATGTTGGATAGGGAGGGAATGCTTGAAGAGCTCGCATCATGCGAGTAGAACGCTCTCAGATAAATTTAGAAGGCTGATGCCCACGCCAGCTTTTTAGGAAATCATCGCCGGGAGCTTAGGTAAATTTAAATTTGCTCTAATCACTAGCCGAGTTGGGTAGGGAGTTGATAATTCCAGCGAAGAAGCTGATAGTCGTCGCCCTAAGGGATAGGGAGGAGGAAGTATTGAGGAGGCTCGGAGAACTCGGGATAATTCAATTGAAGAAGCCGAGCGAGAGGGATGTTTTAGGGCTGACCAAAGAAGAGGAGGCGAGGCTGAGAGAACTCGAGAAACTCTATGAGAGGCTGATGGAGATCAGGAGAACCCTAACGCTTAGAGTCTCAGAGCTCCCTGAAGAGAGGGTGGAGCAAGAAACCTATCAAAGATATCATTTGCTTAAGTGTAGGCTCAGGGAGCTTGAGGCGGAGGAGAATAGGCTTAGGAGGAGGCTGGCCTCGATTAGATCCTTGATCGAGATCGGGGAAAAGGAGGCTTTAGAAGAGGAGAGACTTCAAGACCTACTCTCAACAGCCGGATTCAAAGAGCTTTCCTTAAAGGAGATCTCAGAAGATCTCAAGGAGCTTGAGGAAGTCCTCCAAGACAAGTTGAGGAGAATCTGCGAAGAGATCCAGACGGTGAGACATGAGTTGGAGGAGATTAAGGCTTCATTCATGGGCTTCAGCCCAGAAGAAGAGAGCAGGCTTAGAGCCACCAGAGAGCTATATGAGAGATTCATGAAGCTTAAGGAAGTTCTTCCTTCAAAGCCCATAGGACGTGAAGAGAAGGTCGAGATAAGTCTAGATGAGGTTAAGAGGATAATCGAGCAAGCCGAGAGATATGATGCCCTAGATGCAAAGCTTAGAAAGATTGAGAAATTGGAGAGACAGCTGAAGGAGGCGAGGGAGGTCCTCAACATGCTTAAGAGCGCTGGCGTGAGGAAGCTTCCCAAACTTGGGAGATATGAAAATCTAGAATCCTTCGCCGGGACTATCAGCTCAGCAACCATAGATAGCTTTAAGGAGCTCGTGTCTGGGAAGCCTATAGCCTACGATGTTAAGAGGATCGGGGGAAATCTGGCCTTCATCCATGTGGCATGCTTGAAGGACTTTGCGATGGAGGCTAGGGCCATGCTCCTAACCCTAAACTTCAAAGAAGTTAAGGGATTGGTCGGGCTTCCAGAGGACATAGATGAGGCCAGGGCGGTGATTGAAGGAAGGATCAGACGGTTAGATGAGGAGAGGAGGTTGATCGATGAGGAGATCCGAGAGATAAAGGAGAGCTTTTTATCTAAGGCTGAGGCCGTTCTAAAATTCCTATCCATTAGGCTAAGACTTGAGGAAGCCCTCTTAAAGACCATGAAGAGCGAGACCATGAGGGTAATCCAGGGATGGGTTCCAGAGGATAGGGTTGAGAGCGTGGACAGGGTCTTAAAGTCCCTTAGGGAGGAATTCGATGGAAAGCTCTTATATGAGTTCAGAGATCCGAGCCCAGATGAAGATGTACCGACCGCCCTGAAGAACCCGAAGATCTTCAAGGCATTCGAGACCTTGGTTAGGCAATATGGTTGGCCCGGACATCTTGAGAGCGATCCGACAATAATCTCGGGAATCTTATGGACGGTCATGTTTGGGATGATGTTCCCAGATCTAGGCCACGGCATAACGATAGCCATCCTCGGATTATTGTTCTCCCGCTTCTTGAAGAAGAGTATCCTAGGATTGAACCTTAAGAGGCTTGGGAAGCTCATGATAGGGCTTGGGATAGCTTCGGCGATCTTCGGAGCATTAATCGGAGAATTCTTCTTGATAGAGATCCAACCCCTCCTCCCAACCCTTAGAGCTGGATGGCTTGAAGACCCGGCTGGAGTCGTTTGGCTACTCAAGATAGCGGTGTTCTTCGGGATAGCTCAAATGCTATTAGCCCTATCCATAAGCGTGAGAAATCACCTGAGAAGCGGACAGCTTGCGGAAGCAATTCTCGGCGAGAGGGGCGTCGCCGGAATCCTTCTCCTCCTCGGATTGGCCTTAACCGCCTTCAACTTCATCGGGATAACCGTGGTACCCGGGGTCTTAGAGTTTCCGGAGCTTGGGATGAAGGCCTTGACGAGCTGGCCATTCTTCATGACGATAATTGGGCTCGCCATGATCCTAGTCAAGCCGTTCATTACGAGAGAGGAGAAGGTGATGGGGGTGGGCTTGGTGCTTGAGACCTTCATCTCCCTCCTCGCGAACATGTTCTCATACATGAGGATAGCTGGATTCGCGATAGTCCACGCGGCCTTAGCCATGGTGGTCTTGAGGCTCATGCAAGTGAATCCATTGATGGGGGTAGGGGTTGGACTGATCTTCCTAAACCTCTTCGCCCTCACGATAGAGTTCCTCGTATGCACGATACAGGCCTTGAGGCTCCTCTACTACGAGTTCATGACGAAGTTCTATCAGGGGACTGGAACACCATATAGTCCATGGAAGCTTTAAGCTATAGCTTAAATACGTGGAAAAAGCATACGTCAAGGGGTGGATGTGATAATGGCGAGGATTAGAGCCACCCTACTAGCTCTCGCAATCTTCATGGCGATCCTAGCCGGAATGACCCTACCAATAGCGGCGGATGGAGCCGCTAAGCCCGCAGAGGTTCAAGCAGCTGAGACCATGGCCAGGGCGGAGATAGAGATTGGAAAATTCCTAGCCATGGCGCTCTCAGTAGGTATCTGCTCGGCTGCGGCGGGCTACGCGGTCGGCAAGATAGGCGTCGCGGCGATAGCCAGCGCTACTGAGAAGCCTGAGATCTTCGGTAGGACTATAATCTTCGCCGGCCTCGCCGAGGGTATCGCTATTTACGGCTTATTAGTCGCCTTCCTCATATGGATAACGTGAGAGGGTGAAGATAAGATTAGGGGCGAGAAAGGCATTAGGTCTTTACTTTTTAATCTTGATATGCATTCAAGCGATAGGCTTGCTCCACTTCCTAAAGGAGCCCGGATTTCATAAGGGGATAATCTTAGCGATCTTCCTCGGAACGATTTTGCCGATAATTCTGGGCTTGGCCTTCATCAGATTCATCCAGGTCACCTAAGCCCTTGGCAGGATCAGCAAACCCCTCCTAACATCTACCGGTAGATTGTGGTGTATTGAGATGGCGATCGACCTAAGATTCCTATACTCCACCTCGCAGTCGAGGATATACTTTAAGACGTAGAAGAAGCTTATGTATTTCGAGATCCTCTTCTTATCGACCTCGCTCTTCAAGATCCTGAAATATTCTATCTCAGCCCTCCACTCCTCCCGCCTCATCAAAGCCTCGATAAAACTCCTATATCTAGGGAACTCTTCAAGGAGCTCCTTGACGCTCCTCAACTCCATTAATAGAATCTTCGACTTTCCAGCGGGATTGTCTATGAGAAGGTCTTCGGCGAGCCTCCTATCATAGCCGTAAAGCATCGGGAGCATACAAACCCTGATGTTGTGGAGATCCAGCTCCATCCCCAGCACCTCCATCGCATCTCGCCTATCATCCCTCGGGATCTTGGAGATCTTCTCGAACACTCCTCGATAGTAGATCCATCTAAACATGCTCTCAAGTATGAGCGGGTTCTCAACCTCCCTCTCACAGATCTTCCTATACATGGTCTCGGACAAGAGGCTTATGAACTCGTTGAAGTCCCTAGCTCTTATGAAGGGATCTAAGTTCATCCCGCCAAGCCTCTCTGAAGGTATTATCAGCTCCTTGACCTTCTCCGCGGATTCACGGGCGAGCTTCATCCTCATAATCCTGATCAGATTCTGAACCTCGAATCTCCTATAATATTGGATCAGAAACTCCTTGATGTCCTCGAAGGAGATCTTGAGAAGGGCTGAAAGCCTATCGATGAATATCTCCGTTAAGGCGGCCTCAACATCCCATAGGCTCTTCGCCTCGGAAAACCTCTGGCCATAGATGGTGGCGAGGATCTCGATGAATTCTTCAAGCCTTGAGAGCGATGCAAGCTCTAGGATAAGCCTTCTCGGGAGAAGTCTGCTCTCATACGCATGGCACTTACACACCAGGTATGTTATCAAGTGGCTCTCCTCCCCGTCAAGATCTCCTTTATCTGCTTAAGCCTTATGATCTCTTCGAGCATCTCATCATCCAACACGCCCTGGATCCTCCTTATAGTCTCCTCATAGCTTGGGATCACGACCTTTTCGAGGGCGTTAACTCTGATATTGGTCTTCCTGAGATCCTCGGCTAGGTTCTCGATATATGCTTCAAGCTCCGCGAGCTTAGCTAAATCCCTCATCAAGGTTGAGGTCTTCTCGGCTAAGGGTATGATCTGAGGGGGATAGAGGTTTGTGTAATCCGGTATGTCTATCTCCCTTAGCATGGGGGTGACCACGCCTATGATGCTCCTCGGAATTATCTTCACCTCAATCCTACCCCTGAGATAGGCTGAATAGGTTTCGAGATCGGCGCTCCCGAGGATTGAGTGGAGTAGGGAGAGTTCTCGATAGACCTCCTCCGCCTCATCCTCTACAATCCTCCTAAGCTCCTTAAACCTCTCAAGAGCTTTTCTCAGCTCGGTCATGAGCTGATCTCGCTTCATCTCAAGGAGGTCATGTGCGTCTTTGATGAATTCAAGCCTCCTCTTCAAGTCGAGTAGGAATCCCTTCGTATATCTGACTCCGGTCAGGGACATCTCCTTCACCGACCTTGAAGCCTATACTTCCTATGATACTTCTTGATGTGCTCCTCGCTTATCCTTATGAGCTCCTCTTCTGGGAGCATGGAGAGAAGATCCCAAGCTATCTCAAGGGTCCTCTCGATACTCCTATTCTCGTAGACGCCTTGATTGATGAATTTCCTCTCGAATTCATCCGCGAACCTCAGATACCTCCTCTCCCTCTCGCTTAGGCCAAGCTCTCCAATGATCCTCGCTAAGCTCCTAGCCTTAACACCCTCGGCATAGGCCATGTAGAGCTGGCTTGACACCTCCATGTGATCCTCCCTAGTCTTCCCAGCTCCAACCCCATCCTTCATCAACCTCGATAGAGATGGGAGCGGGTTGATCGGCGGATAAATCCCCTTAAGATGGAGCTCCCTGCTGACTATGAGCTGACCCTCTGTTATGTATCCAGTTAGATCTGGAATTGGATGGGTTATGTCTCCTCCGGGCATGGTCAGGATGGGCATCAGGGTTATCGAGCCCTTCTTCCCCTTAATCTTCCCAGCCCTCTCATAGATGGTCGCCAAATCACTATACATGTAGCTTGGATAGCCCTTCCTAGATGGAACCTCCTCCCTAGCGATCGAGAGAGATCTTAAAGCTTCACAATAAAGAGTCATGTTAGTTAAGATTGTTAGGATGTGCATGTCTAGGTCGAACGCTAAGTATTCTGCTATGGTTAACGCTATCCTCGGGGCGATTATCCTCTCGATCACTGGATCGTCTGCTAGATTTAAGATCATCACAGATCTATCCAGCGCACCCGTCCTCTCAAACTCCTTTCTAAAGAACTCGTATTCCTCATGCTTTATCCCCATCGCGCAGAAGACGACCGCGAACTCCTCGCCCTCACCTAAGATCGTTGACTGCCTAGCTATTTGAGCCGCCATGAGGTTGTGTGGGAGGCCGGACTCCGAGAATATCGGGAGCTTCTGACCCCTCACGAGGGAGTTCATTCCATCTATCACCGAGATCCCCGTCTGGATGAACTCGCTTGGAGGCTCCCTCGCCGCCGGATTTATCACGGAGAAGAATATCTCCCTCCGCTCAACCCCTATCGGATCTGGGAGACCGTCTAGGGGCTTGAAGCTCCCGTTAAACACCCTTCCGAGGAGGTCGTCTGATAGAGGTATTCTCATGACATCTCCGGTGAATCTAACAGCTACCTCAAGCCCAAGCCCCTCCGTTCTCCCAAATACTTGGATTATCGCCTTATCCGAGTAGGTGTCAAGAACCGTTCCGATGATCTCGGATCCATCTGGAAGCCTAACCTCCACCACCTCATTATACTTGGCCCCCCTAACCCCCTCTACTATGAGTAGGGGTCCTTGAACCTCCGTAACCGTTCTATAAACCATTCCAGCCTTCTCCGATCTCCTCTCCTCGAAACTCATCGCCATAGAGGTTCGTTTAAGCCACCTTATATCCCCATCGATAAAGATCGAAGAGATCTCTTGAAAACCTTCATTCAATTCCTCAGTTTATCTGTTTTCAGCGACTATATTCAGCCTTAAGCTCCTCCATCTCCTCGATCAGCCTCTTCTCGGCTTCATCTATCTCCTCCAGACCCTTCTTCTCCTTGAGCCTCAATAACTCGACCAAGTTCTTCAACCCCCTAATCCTCTCGACTGGAACTCCCAGCTTGATGAGTTCTAAAGCTCTCTTATAGAACTCCATAATCGCCTTCAGCATCCTAACCTGCTTCTCGGGTGGACAGTATCTATCCACCTCATGGAAGGCGCTTTGAACCAAGAAGCCCTCCCTGAGGATCTCCGAGGCCAAGAGGATAAGCCTCTGCTCATCTGGTAAGGCTTTCTCACCTATCACCCTCGCGATCTCCTCAAGCCTAGAGGATTCCTCGAGAAGCCGTAGAGCCTCCTCCCTAAGCCTAAACCAATTTGGATCATATCTCTCCCAAAACTCTCTTAGGACATCAACATATCTGCTAAAGCTTCTAAGCCAGTTGATGGCTGGGAAATGTCTTCTGAAGGCGAGCTCGGTGTCGAGAGCCCAGAGCGCTCCAACGAATCTCATGGTCGTGGAGGTTACGGGCTCGCTGAAGTCTCCTCCAGGTGGTGAGACCGCTCCCATGATCGTAACCGATCCTACTCTGTGTTCGCTTCCAAGGGTTACCACTCTTCCAGCCCTCTCATAGAACTTCGCTATCCTCTCGGCTAAGTATGCTGGGTATCCCTCCTCCGCCGGAAGCTCCTCAAGCCTCCCAGATAGATCTCTTAACGCCTCAGCCCATCTTGAGGTAGAGTCAACTATTATCCCAACATCATATCCCTGATCCCTATAGTATTCTGCGATCGTTATCCCCATGTAGATGCTTGCCTCTCGGGCTGAGACTGGGAGATTGCTCACATTCGCTATGAAGATCGCCCTCTCGATGAGCTTCTCACCAGTCCTAGGATCCTCAAGCTCTGGGAAGTGGGTTAGGATGTCCGCCATCTCATTACCCCTCTCACCACACCCAACATAGATCACGATATCGGCATCGGACCACTTAGCAATGGAGTGGAGCGTAATCGTCTTCCCGGTCCCAAACCCTCCAGGTATCGCCGCCGTTCCACCCTTCGCTATCGGGAAGAATGTGTCTATCACCCTTTGGCCCGTGAAGAGGGGTTGGGCGAGCGGGAGCCTCTCCTTATATGGTCTTGGAATTCTAACGGGCCAAGTCTGCATGAGCTTTATCTCCCTCTTAACGCCGTTTGGTAACCTTATCTCTGCAATGGGCTCATCAACCCTGAACTCTCCCTCTTCAATATTCTCGACCACGCCATTTATCCCGACTGGAACCAATACTCTGTGCTCGACCACCTTACTCTCCCTAACGACTCCAACAATATCTCCTTCAACCACCCTATCCCCGGGCTTTACTCTAGGCTTGAAGTGCCATTTCTTCTCTCTATTCAGAGGTATCACTCTATACCCCTTCTTGATGAATGGGCCTGCCTTCTTCCATAGCTCCAGCTCCGACCGCTCAAGTCCATCGAAGATTCCTCCAATCAATCCTGGCCCAAGTTCGGCGACTAGAGGCGTCCCTGTGCTTATGACATGTTCTCCAGGTCTTAGGCCGCTCGTATCCTCATAGCATTGTAATGCGACTTCCCTCCCACTTATCCTCACGACTTCTCCTATCAACTTCAGGTCTCCGACATAGGCTATGTCCCCTATCTTAACTCCCTTAAGCCCTTCGGCTATGATGAGGGATCCATTGATTCTCTTAATCTCGCCTATCTTCTCCACCCATCTCCACCTCCTTAAACAGCATGGATGCCACCTTCTCTCTGAGGATCGGCCTCAAGCTCTCAAGCCTGCTCTCAATCGTGTTGTAGAAGATTCTCTTTCCATCCGAGTCCATAACAACGACTCCTCCCATGAAGTCTCCCTCCCTAAACTTGAATCTCAGACTATGCTTGAAGATCTCCCCGGCCTTTTTCTCAAGAAGGTCTAGATCCCTTCTATTCACATAGACTATGAACTCGTCTCCATTTGATGGATTCATGGCCTCAACAGCTTCCCTAAAACATTTCACTAGAAATCTCTCATACTCTTCGCTCTCCCTAAACCTCTCAAGCTTCTCGACTGCCCTAGAGAATACCTCGTTTATCAAGTCGTTCTTCGCGAGTATCAGAAGCCTCCTACCATCCATCACCGCCCTACCTATGATCCTCCTCCTTATGAGGAGCTTCTCAGGTTCGATTCTATTCTTTAGAAGGGTCTCGGCTTCGGCCCTAGCGTTTCTAACTATGCGCTCCGCCTCATTCCTTGCCTGACTTAGAATTTTGTCGGCCTTCTCCCTAGCCCTCCTCCAAATCTCCTCCTTAAGCGCCTCAACCGCCTCTGAACTTATGGTCGATCACCTCCCTAACGATCATGTCTGAGGCTTCCTCAAGCAACTCGTCTGGAACTGATTTTATCCGCTCAACCTCCCTCCTATATCTCTCAACTATCTTCTCAGCCTCTCTCCGAAGCTCCTCCTCATATCGCTCTAAGATCTCCTTAATCTTCTCCTCATCCGAAACTTCCTTCAGAATCTTATCGGCCTCAGCCTTGGCCTCCTTTAGGATCTCCTCAGCCTTCTTCCTAGCCTCCTCGACGAAGAGCATGGCCTTCTTCTCCTCAACTAGGAGGGATGAGATGCTCATGATCCCACCTAGATCTCAAGCCTAAGCCCTACGGCTAAGCTCACCAGCTCCTTAAGCTCCTCCACCCTCTTATTCAAACCCTTCTCGGGGACGAATGCGAATATGGGCTCGATCCTCCCCTCGGCGATGAGCTCGGATCTAATCTCTCTCGTTAAGTCGAGGTATCTCTCTGGAACTATTATCATCGAGTATTCTCCCCTCTTGACCAAGTCCGTGATCGTTGAGCGGAACTCCTCATCAGAATCCACCCTAAACCTATCTGCGCCGATGAGCCCGAAGACCGATACGAAGATCCTATCTCCGACCGCGGCGACCCTCAACTCTCCCACTAAGATCAGATCCCTCTAAGCTTTAAGGTAAGTGTTTATGATCTTGAAAAGATTGTGAGAGGCTTACTTCTTCCCCTTCTTCTTCTCCTCCTTCTTCTCAGACTTCTCCTCACCAGTGTGGAGGTAGGGCAGGTAGGGGTTCACTTGCCTCCCGCCCATTTAACACCACCAAAGATCTTAATCGCATTCCCAAATTTAACCATATTCTATGAGATCTTTTATGTGCTTGACGATATCCCCCAATCCGGGCTTCCACAGGGTTGCGAAGCAGTCTCCCCAAGCCCTTATAATCTTCACCATCCTCCTCCCCCTAAGGAGCGAAGATCTCTCCTCGAGCTCCTCAATATCTCCTATCCAGATTAAGCATGTCTTTTTGAAGATCTTTCTTAGGTCATCGACCTTTTCGAGAAACTCATCTATCAGCTCTCTAGGCGGGTCTGCGACCACGACATCATACGCTCCAAGCCTTGAGAAGTCCATGGCATCTCCCTTAATTATCTCGACCCCGCTTATCCCCCTCAAGTTGAGGATCGCCGCATCTGGATATAGGTCTATGTAGGTTATCCTCTTCACGCCTCTAAGCGAGGCAAGCTTCGATAATGCGCCACTACCTCCGAATAGATCTAAGAAGCTCTTAGGCTTAACATATCTTAAGATCAAGTCTAATAGCTCAACGACCCCCGGCCCTGGGCCATAGACGTATTCGTCGAACATCATAAGCCAATCTATTCCGAGCTTCTCGGAGATCAGCGCTGTTGGGGAGAACTCTGATAGCCTCCCAGTCCTTATCAGCCAGCTGAGCTTCACGGGTCTAGGCTTAAGCATCAAGGAAGAGACTTTAAGCCATGTTTAAATTGATTCACATGCCTTCATCCTCAAAGCTCTCAAGACGCCGATCAGTTTGCCTGAATCCATCAAGCCCAAGTATCCGAGGCCCTTCCAATCCAAACACCAAAAGGTCTTCAGCATACTCATCCTAATGCATCCATCTAAGATATCCTCTTAGATCTGAGATCAACGGATCTCTAAATCTTTTCACGAACTCCTCGAACATGTGGGCGGAAATCCTCGTAGCTCGCATAAACCTCTGTGAACTTATACCGGATATATTAAATATGTTGTGGCTCAGTCAAATGCCTTCACTTCATCCAATCCGCTTAACTCTGACTCTTCACAGCCAGATATTATCTATCATTGAGACCTTATTTAGGTTTAGCTTTGGGTCTGAGTTAGGTGATGCGAGGTTAATCGGGTCTGAGTCTGCGGCCTCGCCTTTAGCTCTTCTTGAATCCTATTGGGATTATGTAGAGTGGGGCCTCATCCACCCCCAAGATCTCCTTGACCCGATCATCGTAGAATGCTCCTATGACCACGCATCCCAAGCCCAGGCTCACGCACTGTAGATAGACGTTTTCTCCTACATGCCCCACCTCCATGTGGACATATCTTATCCCCCTATCACCATATCTCTTGGTCGTCCTCTCATAGACGGCGGTGATCACCATGTTCACGGCCGCCGCCCCAACCCACTCCTGATCTAAGGCCGCCCTCATAAGCTCCCTACTATAATCGCCTTTCTTGACAAGCTCGATCTCATGGGTCTTTGGGAGATAATGGTATATTCCTGGTTCAAGCCCCTCAACCCCACCATCCTTAACCACCATATAGACCTCGAGTGGATAGGTTGCTCCAGCCGATGGAGCGGTCTTAAAGCCCCCAGCCCGCAGCCATGGATCCGGCTTCGTCACCCCCTGAGCTGCCCAGAAGAGCTGTGAGACATGCTTTATCGTCAGCGGCCTATCCTCATACTCTCTAATACTCCTCCTAAGCTTCAAGGCCTCCTCGATCGAGGTCTCGCTCCTATAGGATGGCTGGGGGAGCTTGATCTTCAACTCTACTTTCCTGGGCTTCTTCTCGGCTTTAAATTTCATCCCGAATATGCTGAAAGCTATTAACCCTATGGCCGTGAGCATGGATATGATCAGCATCAGGAAAACTCTCCTCCCAATCCTCAAGCTCTCCAAAATGAATTTGTCATGGTCGTGATATAAGGAGGCTCGGAAAAACTTATCTAGATCTAAGGAAAATTCGATGCATGAAGCGGCTTGAGCTTGGAGATCTGCTGAGCGACGGCTTCAGATACGCGACAAATCCATATAGTAGGGCGGTCGCCCTAGGAGTCTTACATTTACTATCATTTTTGATAGTCCCAACCTTCTTCGCGCTCGGATACATGTATAGATGCATTAAGGAGACTATCGAGGGAGGTGAGAGACTCCCAGAATACCGCGATTGGAGTGAGATGTTTATCGATGGGCTAAAGCTCTTCGCGGCCTACCTGATAATACTCATACCGACAGCTCTGATAATCTTCTTGATAGGCGTGCCCCTCAGATTCAGGGCGATCCTCAACCCATATGCCATGATTACGTCGATGACGCCCGTCTACATCGCCTCATTCATAATAGGGGTCTTGGCCGGTCTCTACCTCTTCATGGCCATACCACATATGATATATGTGGGGAGAGTTGGCGCCGTCTTCAGCTTCAGCGAGGTTCTTGAGAGGATTAGGAAGATAGGCTATGGGGATTATCTCGCGATCTATATAGTCACGTTCATCCTCGCCTGGCTCCTATCTCTGGTAGGCTCCCTGATTCCGATAATAGGCGTGATCCTCATCACACCCATCGCCATCCTCCTCCTCGCAAGGGTTCAGGGATTGGTCTTCAAGAGCACGGTCAGCTGAACGACTCCTAATGGCTTGCTTAGGGCACCCTCTATAAATGAACCCCTAAAGCCTCCATCTTCCACCTAAACCTAGAGGCCATGAGGACTATAGGTGAGGGAGATAGAGTCCTATTCGTGACCCAGCGAGGGAAGAGGTATCTCGTGTCCGTTAAGAGGGGTGAGAGATTTCACACGAGCGAGGGATACATAGATCTCGACGACGTGATCGGGAAGAGGTATGGGAGCAGGATCAAGACGAATACTGGATCGATTTGGACAGCGTTTGAGCCTACGATACTCGACCACGTCCTAAACTTTCCGAGGATAACCCAGATCGTCTACCCAAAGGATTTAGGCTACATAGTCTTGATGAGCGGGGTTAGATGCGGGAGCAGGGTCGTCGAGGGTGGAACTGGATCGGCCGTATTGACAGCAATCTTGGCATATCACGTCGCCCCACATGGAAAGGTCTACAGCTATGATGTCAATGAAGAGTATCTCAAGAACGCTGAGAAGAGGCTTGAATCACTTGGTTTAAGGAGCTTTGTCGAGCTCAAGCATGGGGATCTAACCGAGAAGATCGATGAGAGAGATGTCGACGCGGTCATCCTCGACATACCGACCCCATGGCTCGCCGTCAAGCCATCCTATGAAGCCTTGAAGGATAGCGGGATATTTGTCTCAATAAGCCCAACCATAGAACAAGTAATAGAGACGGTTGACGCGCTCAAGGAGAACGGCTTCGCCGACATCTCGACCGTCGAGATCCTATTGAGGAATATGAGGGTTAAGCGTGGAATGACTAGGCCGGAGCATCTAATGCACGCTCACACAGTCTACATAACAACCGCCCGTAAATCTGTGGCCGATTCACTCGATCGGTAATGTCTCCAAGCGATCTTAACCTCTCTCAGCCTTTCTAAACTTCTCCACGATCTCCGCTAGAGCTGACGCAGCCTCCTCAGCGTGTTGATATGGATATTTTTGAGGCTCAAGGTATCTCAAGCATGTAAGGTAGCAGCAGACGTGATTCGCCGCGGCCATCGCCATCTCTCTTCCAAGCTCTTGATGCTCTTGGACATCCTCAATCCTCTCTATCTCCCTAATCCTCTTCACGCCTTCCTCAGCTTTCAAATCCTTAAGTCTTCTCTGGAGTATATCTTCAGGCCTAAACTCCAACACGACTATCGCGTCGGGGTTCAAGATCTCCGCAACCCTTGATGGCAGACCTGGATAGTATCCGAAGGAGGTCTTTATCACGGCGTGGGTGTCTATTATCAGGTCTCCATCGAGCCTCGCTATCGCCTCCGCCGCCCTTTCTTGGAGGAGCTTATAGTCTCTCGGCTTAAGCTTCCTCCTCATATCATCCCTATCGGAGATTCCGAAGCCCTTCCTGGCCTCCTCGAACATATAGTCTCCGAAATTGACGACCTTTAAGTCTGGGACTTTCTCGAGGAGCTTCTTTAATATCGTGGTCTTTCCAGCTCCCGGAACCGCGACCACAACAATCCTAGCCATGTGAGATTAATTGATGGCTCCTCGACTTAAGGATTCGGTTCTCAGATCTCCATCTGACGCTGGATCTTCTGCTTGGCCGCTAAATACTCCTCCTCCGTAAGCTCTCCAACCCTATATCTAAGCTCTATCTTCTCAAGCTCTCTCTTGAGCTTTTTATGGAGCTCCAATAAGTCCTTCAAGGATTCGAGGGTCTCGTCGAGATCTGAAACTATCATGTTGACATCCTCCTCGCTTAAACCCCTTGAGACCCCCTCGGAGCTTATCCTATCCCTAAACTCCCTTATCCTCGCCTCATACTCTGGGAGATCCGCGAGCTTTACGTTAAAGGCGTTAT
>Ga0190310_1000232_pt1 | contig 19773 bp, 12 predicted proteins | sample 48700778_MG_FD_165059 | JGI IMG/M metagenome (GOLD analysis project Ga0190310, IMG submission 165059) | Hydrothermal vent sediment bacterial communities from Southern Trench, Guaymas Basin, Mexico - 4870-07-7-8_MG | ecosystem: Environmental > Aquatic > Marine > Hydrothermal vents > Sediment ... | reverse complement strand
ATTTCGCCGATTATCGAGTCGAGGAATAACATGTATAGATGCTTCGAGGTAAAGGGGTTTGTCCCCTCTCCCTCAAGATAAGATGGACATAAGTTCAATACGTCGAATGTCGGGAAGTATGCAAACATTAGGTTGAAATCAGGATTATAGTCCATGTAGGGCTTTATGAAGTCCCTCCACAGGATTAGGTCCGACCACTCTACAGTGTTGTGGATTGAGATCTTAGTGCAGTGAGGTGAGACTATAGTATCAGGCACATAGAAATAACCCCTTTCATACCAGCCTCCTATAGTAGCGCACTTTAGCTCGCCCTTATAGTACTCCTTAGCGTACTCAAAGAATCCCATCTTCTCCTCCTCGCTATAGTCCTCGCTACGCTTCCAGTACTCCTCATCGTAGAGTGGTCTCGTATAGCTTCCAATGGCTAAGTATCTCATACCCTCCCTCGTAAAGCAGATCCCTCTATTCCAAGCTCTTAGAACCCATAGTCCGTTCTTAATGAGATAGGAAAAGTTCGGTATGAGCCCCAGTTCATGATATCCCTTAACGTTCACTGGTGGAATTTTCCTTTGAGGATCCACATAGACTCCTTCAGCCCAATGACCTGGAAGTTGATCCACAACCAGAAGGATTATCTTCTTCTTTAAGTCACTCATGTCTCTTATGTGCTGAAGACTGCCTAATAAAGTTTTGTCGATAAGTATAAACTATGAACTTTATAAGTATTGGATATGGTGATGGATATGTATGGGGCAAGATGCTATACACTAGAGTTCTGGTTGGAGAAGATAAGGGGAATAGAGACAAACACAAAGGTAAAGCTTAGATAGTATATTCCTCTCTAACCTGACAAAGAGAAACTATGCTATGAGCCTTGATCTAGGACGAGCCCACAATTACCACTTAGCACTAAGAGTAAATATTTAAATAGCTTTAAGTATCACTCTTTCTATGGGTGAGTAATACTTGTTGATAAGGAGATTCAAGTTATCGAGGAAGAGTTATCTAAAGTATAAGAATGGCATTAGTAAGTTTGAAGCCGTACTACTTATCGCTCTCATTGTAGTTTCACTCTTCGCGTGCTATGCTTGGCTCATTAGTCGAACTTCAACTCCAACTCGAGCACCACCAAAAACTATTACTATAGTTGATAGCTCAGGGAAATATGTTACGGTTCCATGGCCTTTAAAGAAAATTGTTGCCCTCAGTAGTGATAGCGCTCAGGTTCTCATAGCGTTGGGAGCAAAAAAGACCATTGTAGGCTTAACTAAGTATGCTATAGGAAAGCCTTGGGCTCCTAAGGTTCCAGAAGTTGGCAGTTGTTTTAAGCCTAATATTGAGGCAATAGTAGCGACTAAGCCTGACGCTGTCATAACGTATGTGCGACATCCTAAACCTGAAGCTCTTGAAGAGAAACTTGAGCCTCTAGGTATTAAGGTAATTCGACTAGATTTTTATAAGATAGAGACTTTACTTGCTGAAGTAAAGTTGTTAGGCTTACTAGTGAATCGAACTGAGAGAGCCGAAGAACTGGTCAAGTATTGGAAGGGTATTGTTGACATGATTAAGGGACGTGTAAAAGGCTTAAAGCCCGAGGAGAGAGTTAGGGTCTACTTTGAAGGTTATCATGACTACCATGCTGCCGGGCCAGGTACTGGCTGGGATGAACTATTAAGGCTTGCTGGAGGTATTAACATATTTGCTGACTCTCCTATTCCATACCCTAAAGTGAGTTTGGAAGCGGTTATCGAGAGAAATCCTGACGTGATAATTAAGGCGATTTCATCAACGAAATTTAAGGCATATGGTGCAACAGATCCTAGACCTCTCGAGGAGCTGTGGAAGAAAATTGTGACGAGACCTGGTTGGAGTGAAATTAAGGCTGTGAAAAATGGGAAGGTCTATATAATATGTGCTGACCATCTTCACAGCTCATTTGGACTTTTTGCTGAATTGGCCTATATCGCAAAGTTGCTATATCCTGGACTATTTAAAGATTTAGACCCAATTTCCATTCATAGGAAATACCTAGAGGACATTTTAGGCGTAAAGTATGTTGGAATCTGGATATATCCGAGTGATTAATGTGAAGAAAATTTTCATTCTTATATTACTGGTTATGCTCATTCCACTAGTACTCTCAGTGTCTATTAGCGTAGGAGTTATACACATAAGTCCAATTAACGTTTTACTCATTATCTTTAATCCTACTGTAAATTCAGATCCTATTGCTCAAGCTATTATTTGGAATATTAGGCTCCCAAGAGCACTTATGGCATTAATTGCAGGCGCTACACTAGCTACAGCAGGCTCTGCACTACAAGGAGCCTTGAGGAACCCCTTAGTTAGCCCGTTCACGATAGGTGTGAGCTCAGGAGCTTCATTTGGTGCAGCTCTAGCAATAGTGCTAGGTGTTAGTTTTGTTGGAATTGGACCTTACATAATAATGGCTAATGCATTCGTCTTCGCTTTCATCGCTTGCTTAATTGCTCTCTGCATAGCTAAGCTTAAGGGAATGACTTCAGAATCTATCATATTGGCTGGTATTGCTACAATGTACTTATTCTCTGCATCAATCACACTCTTACAGTACATAGCTCAGGAGTGGCAACTAAAAGCTCTAGTTCACTGGATGATGGGTGACTTAGCATTAGCTAATTGGAGGAGGCTTACTTTAGCTCTTCCCTCCCTCATCATATGTATTCCTTTACTTAAATATGCATGGGATCTTAATGCATTAATGATGGGTGAAGAAGTTGCTAAGAGTCTCGGAACTGATCCAGAAAATACTAGGCTAGTTTGCGTTACTCTATCTGCTCTAGCAGTCGCAATAGTTATCTGCATGACTGGACCAATAGGATTTATAGGTCTAGTTGCACCGCACATAGCTAGGTTCCTCGTTGGCGCAGACTATAGATTTTCAATGATCGGCTCTTTACTCCTCGGCTCTTTACTCCTACTTTCAGCTGACACTATCGCAAGAGTCATTATGGCTCCACTCGAACTTCCAGTAGGGGTTGTAACAGCTTTCCTTGGTGTTCCACTTTTTGTCCATTTATTACTTAAAGTGAGGCGAGAAATGTGGAGGTGAAAATCCTAGTTAAAGGTGTTTCAGTGACTTATGGGAGTATTAAAGCATTAAGTGGTGTCTCTGTCACACTGGAGGAGGGTCAACTAGCATCTCTCGTAGGACCAAATGGCGCTGGGAAAACTACATTACTTAAGTGCATCAGTAATATACTGAAACCCAAGGTTGGCACTGTACTACTAGATAGTACTGAAATCAGTAAAATAAGCTCAAAGGAGCTTGCTAAGAAATTAGGTTATGTGCCACAAGTTCAACCAACTCACATTCCACTGACGGTTTTTGAAGTCGTTGCTTTAGGAAGACGCCCACATGTGACTTGGAGATTAAGTAAACATGACTTAGAGGTTATATGGAAGGTCCTTAAAATGGTTGGTGTTGAGCATTTAGCTGATAGGTATTTTGATGAGTTGAGTGGAGGTGAAAGGCAGAAAGTCTTCATAGCGAGAGCACTAGCTCAAGAACCTGAAGTTCTACTCCTAGATGAACCAACAAATAACTTAGACCTCAAACATCAACTTGAAATTCTTACATTAATTAGAAGACTAGTAAAGTTTCATAACCTAACAGTTTTAATGGCAATGCACGACATTAACTTAGCATGTCGGTTCTCAGATATCATAATTATGCTTAAAGATGGAAAAATATTTGCTATTGGTGAGCCAAGCCATGTCCTGACTTCTGAGAATATTAAGCGAGTTTATGGAGTTGAGGTGGCTGTTATAAATAACCCACACCTGTTCATTGTACCTTTAAGGGTGTCTTCATGATCAAGCTTGCATTTATAATTGGTTATGGAGCGTTAACACTACCAACTTTATCTAAAGTACTTTCTGAAGAGTCTGTAGAGCACGGATTTGAGTATATCGTTACTCGTGACATTCTATGTTTAAAGTATGTTGACTTCATAAAGCAAGCAAACGCTATTTTCATTCATTCTCACAAGCTACCTAGAGACGTAGAAGAGGCAATAAAGAAGGGAAGGGCTAAATTAGTTCTCTCGCTCTCAGATTCTTATTCGCACTTAACGAGGGCTAATTTTGATGTATTTTCAAAAGCAGCAGCGTTTTATAAGACTGGTGGTGAGAAGAATTTTCGAGGTCTTGTTCACTTAATGCTTAAGGGAATCGGCTTTAATGTCGAAGTACCTGAGCTAGAAGAAGTCCCCTGGCATGGAATATTTCATCCAAAGTTCGGTCTATTTAATTCTACTAAGGAGTACTTGAGAACCTATCCACACGCTTTAAAGCCATTAGTCGGACTCCTATTCTATAGGAACTATGCACTTTATGATCAGTTGAGTCATATTGAAGCGATGATTAATGCTCTAGAAGCAGAGGAAATGGGTGTTATTCCCGTTTTTACCTATGGATTTAGAGATCCACTACTTAATACTCCAACTGTTGAAGATAGTATTCGAGAGTTCTTTTTCATTAATGGTAAGTCCATAGTAGATGCAATAGTTGATCTCACTTCCTTCTTCTTCTTAGATCATAGTCGATGGAGTACCAGCTCTCAGCAACGATTTAAAGTAGTTTCAGGCGTTGCTTTACTTAACAAGCTCAGTGTACCAATAATTAGCACTATAACGTCCTTCTCTCAAAGCGTAGACCAGTGGCTTGAAGATGATAAAGGCGTAGACTATCTAACTCAAGTTTATAAAGTGATAATGCCTGAAGTTGACGGTCTAATTGAACCAATAGTCGTTGCTGGGTCGAAGACAAGTTCTGATGGAGTTAAGACATATGAGCCCTACATACCTCATGCAAGGTACATAGCTAGGAGAGTTAAAAAGTGGATTAAACTTAGACGAAAACCTCCAAGTGAGCGTAAAATCGCAATAGTGCTGATAAATCCGCCGTGTAAGAATCTTGAAGCAAGTGTAGCTGTTGGTTTTGGCTTAGATGTTCCTGAGAGCGTAGTCAGACTTCTCAATAAGTTAAGGGAGTATGGCTATAATTTAGGTAAGTCTATCCCTAAGAGCGGTAAGGAGTTGATTAAAATGATTATGGAGAGGAAAGCAATTAGTGAGTTTAGATGGACTTCAGTTGAAGATATAGTTAAGAGTGGTGGAGCCGTAGCTTTCGTCGACGCTGACACATATATGAAGTGGTTTAACGAATTACCACTCAAGGTCAGAGAGAAGATGATTCAGGATTGGGGGCATCCGCTTGACGTGCTGAAGGGGAAAGTTTCTAAAGAGCTTATAGGCATGGTTTATGATGGAAAGTTCGTCATTCCAGGTTTAATCTTTGGGAATATTCTCATAACTCCTCAGCCAAAATTTGGATGTGCAGGACCTGTTTGTGATGGAAGAGTATGTAGAGTATTACATGATCCTACAATTTTTCCTCCTCATCAGTGGTTGGCAGTTTACAGGTGGATTACTAGAGTATTTAAAGCTGATGTAGTAGTTCACTTTGGAACGCATGGATCTCTTGAATTTAGACCAGGCAAGGGAGTCGGCTTATCACCATACTGCTGGCCTGAAATTACCATTGATGACGTACCACACCTCTACGTCTATGTAGTTTCCAACCCAATGGAGGGAGTGATAGCGAAGAGAAGAAGCTATGCGACAATAATCGACCACATGTACCCACCCATGATGATGGCTGATGTACTTGATGAAATAAACTCACTCTTAACACAGTACTCGCATGCAAAGCACTTAGGAGAGTTCGCTAGGGCAAAGGTAATTTACGATCAATTACTTGAGAAAGCTAAAAAGTATAACATTCCAGTCAAGGGTGAGTCTCCAGATGAAGTTGTAGAGGAAATTCATAGGTATGTGAGTGCTATTAGAGGTACCCAAATAGAAATGGGACTACACATTTTTGGTCATCCTCCTAATAATATCGACAAAATTGCCAAATATGTGGCTACTATAATGGCGTATGATTCACATGAATATCCATCGATAAGGAGAGCTCTAGCTGACTATCTTGGACTTAACTATGATGAGCTGAGAGTAAAGCCTAGCGAGGTTAATAAGCTAGGTCTCACCAATTCAGAAACTTTAGAACTTCTACACGAATTGGCTATTCGTATTATTAAGAAGTTGATGGAAATGAAAGTTAGTCCTGCACAACTTAGTGCTGAATTAGTAGCTAAATTACTTAATGATGAAGTAGATAAGTTATTTGGGGGTGATTATGTTGCTTGAGTTTAAGTTGAAGAGAGCTGAAAAGTTGACCCATGTATTGAGGAGAGCCCTTGAAATAGCTGAGAAGATTAAGGCGTGTAGACGCGAATACGACGGTTTTCTCTCAGGCCTTGAAGGCAAGTACATCATGCCCAGTCCCTCTGGCTCAATTACTAAAGGCAAAATTGATATACTGCCTACAGGAAGGAACTTCTACGCAGTCGACCCAACAATTATACCAACGCCTGCAGCATGGAAGGTCGGAGTTGAAGCTGCAAATAAGTTAATTAGATACTACTTCGAGAAGCACGGTAAGTATCCAGAGAGCATAGGTCAATGGTTAATTAGTATAGATGGCTACAAAGCTGATGGAGAACAGTTAGCTCAAATACTCTACTTGCTTGGAACTAAGCCTACCTGGAACCAAAACGGTTCCGTTAAAGATGTTGAGGTCATACCGTTAGAAGAGCTTGGCAGACCAAGAATAGATGTTGTAGTTAGAATTAGTGGAATTGTCAGGGACACGCTTCCTAATTACATCTACTTAATAGATAGTGCGATATCAAAAGTTATCACACTAAATGAACCACTTGAACTCAATTACGTTAAGAAGCATTACCTTGAGTACTTGGAAAGACTTCGTGAGATGGGTGGCGGAAGCGATGAAGAAGCTAAGTGTAGAGTTTGGTGCAGTCCACCTGGAACATATGGTGCTGGCGTTAACTATGCGGTTGAAGCTTCTGCATGGAAGAGCAACGATGACCTAGCTAAAGTATGGGTTCAGTGGGGTTGCTATATGTATACAAAGAAATCATTTGGAAAACCAAGTCCTAAAGCTTTTATTCTCAATTTAAGTACAGTAGATATTGTTACGAGAAATCATATGAGTGATGAACACGATCTCTTCAACTGCTGTTGCTACTTTTCGTATCAAGGAGGCTTCTATAATACAGTCAAGAGTTTAACTGGAAAGGACGACGTCGAAGTCGTTATTGTTGACACGAGAGATTTAAGTTTCATTGGAGTGAGAAGCGTAAAGAGTGAAATTGAGAGAATTGTTAGAGCAAAGCTTCTAAATCCAGCTTGGATTTCTGAGATGAAGAAACATGGTTATAGAGGAGCAAACGAGTTTTCAAGGAAAATTCTCCACCTCTATGGGTGGTCGGCTACTACAAAGCTAGTAGATGATTGGGTATTTAATGAAATTGCAAAGACATATGTTCTCAATGATGAGATGAGACGCTGGTTTGAAGAAAATAATGTATGGGCTTTAGAAGAAATTACAAGGAGGTTGATAGAAGCTGCAGAGAGAGGTCTTTGGATGCCACCAGAAGATATTCTCGAAAGGCTAAGAGAAGCTTACGCCGAAGTTGAGGGGTATCTAGAGGAGACTATTATGGGGGAGAGTGATATTCAGGGTAGTAGCATAAATTGGTTCTCACCTGAAGAAGTAGAGAGGTGGAAGAATAAGCTAACAGAAATTACTGAATCATGGGAGAAGCTAGCGAAAGCACTACGTGAGTCTGATAAGCATGAAGGTAAGTGAATTAAGTAAGTTTGAGCGAAAGATAATTTTTCCATTTACAGCTATAGTTGGGCAAGAGAGAGCTAAACTAGCCCTACTTTGCTGTGCAGTGGATCCAACAATAGGAGGAGTATTGCTTAGTGGTGAAAAGGGGACTGGTAAATCAACATTAGTTAGAGCACTATCACAAGTCTTACCAGAAATTGAAATCGTAGAAGGCTGTCCATTCAACTGCAATCCATATAATCCACTTGAGATGTGTGATTCCTGTTATGCTAAGGTAATGAGTGGAAGTAAACTGAAAGTCGCTAAAAGAAAAATGAAAGTTGTCGATTTACCCCTCAGTATTACCGTTGATAGATTAGTTGGAACACTTGACATTAAGAAAGCGTTAACGGAGGGAGTACGAGCACTTCAACCCGGCTTATTGGCTGAAGCGAATAGGAACATCCTGTATATTGATGAAGTCAACTTACTCGACGACTACGTTGCTGATGTCCTTCTGGACGCTGCGGCAATGGGCTGGAATATAATTGAGCGTGAAGGCATATCATTCAGACACCCTGCAAGATTTATACTAGTTGGAAGCATGAATCCTGAAGAAGGCGAGCTTAGACCTCAACTTCTAGATAGATTTGGCTTGTACGTTAAAGTTGAAGCCTTAAGCGATCCTGAAGAGAGAGCTGAAATTGTAAGGAGAGTTGAGGAATTCCACGCAGATCCCATTTCTTTTTATCGAAAGTATGAAAAGGAGGAAGAATCTCTCAGAAATTCAATTATAAGAGCTAGAGAGCTTGTTAAAGATGTAGTAATAGATGATGACTTGCTCAAACTACTCATTGACACTATTATTAAACTAAATATTGGAACACATAGAGCTGAAATTACAACTGTAAAGACGGCAAAAGCGATAACAGCTCTTGACGGCAGAAGGAGAGTTGGCATTGAAGATTTGAAGAAGGCAATGGAATTAGCTCTTCCTCACAGACTTAAGTCTAGGCCTCTACAACCTCCTCAACTTCCTATAATGCCTCCACCTTCAAGTACCTCTCAAGACTCTAAGCAAGTTGAGACACAAAAAGGCAATAGACGAATATCTTCAAGTCAAGCGAAGAAATTCAGTTCTTCTAAAGCGAATTTCGACGAACAGGCTTCTGGGAATAAAGAAATTACCTTTAAGGCTTCTAAAGTACATGTTAATTCGAGACAGTTAAAATTCAAAACAGATGCTCCTAACTTTCTTAGGAGAAGAGGCTCTAGAAAGTGCAGAACTACTGTCATTGGTTACCCACACGGCTATCCGATCTCATATACGTTACCATCAAAAGCAGATCACCTTAACGATATTGATCTCACTGCTACTATAAATGCTGCAGCTGCTAAGCTCAAGTCTCTTCCGCTTTCAATAGATGAAAACGACTTGAGGGTCAGAATAAGAAAACATAGGGCTCCTAAACTCTCAGTTATAGTTCTAGATTCGAGTGGTAGCATGGGTGTTTTGAAAAGAATGAGCATAGCCAAAGGCATTGCGCAAAAACTCATTGAAAACTCATACATAAATAGAGATTATGTTGCTCTAATTACTTTTAGAGGTAATCGTGCAGAAGTCACGGTCTCTCCAACGAGAAATTATAGCACCATTTTAGAAGTTATTGACAAGTTGCCAACTGGAGGTAAAACGCCTTTACCCTCAGCTCTTCAATCTTTACTTTATTTAGCTAAAAGTTTCAGGTTAAAGAATAAAAATGCGATAATTGAGGGTATTCTCATAACGGACGGTAAGGCTAATGTCCCACTATATACCACGGTGAAAGATGACATTCTAAATCTAGCCAGTACTATAGCAAAAAGTAAAATTAAGCTTGAAATTCATGATACTAGGCCACCAACAGCATTTGAGCTAGCTCCATCATACATAGGACTTATAGCTAAACTAACAGATGCTCGTATTCATCATTATGACTAAGTCCTTAAACCATCTGAAATTACTTTATGCATTTTCATAAAATTAAGTGAGCTAATTAAGTATTTTAATTACTTAAAATACTCAATTCCTCAGTAACACTCTCATAATAATAACTTCAGATCATGGAGAGCAACTAAGACAACACGGCCTCTACGGGCACGCGGGACTTCACGAAAGCGTAGTGAAAATACCCCTAATAATGAGGTTCCTTGATAAACTGCCCGAGGGTCTGAGAGTTAAGGGTTACGCTCAACAAGTGGACATAGCGCCCACAATACTGGACCTTAAGGTATTAAAACCGACTATAAGTTCGACGATGTGAGCCTCCTAGAACTCATAAAGGGAGAGAGGATAAGGGACTACGCTATTGTCGAAACTTGAGGCGAAAGGGCCATCATTGACTATGGTTAGAAGCTTATGGTCCACTACGAAAAGGAGTTCAAGGAGTCAGGAGTAAGTCTGAAGATGCTCTTAGATGACGTAAAGCCAGTTCCATGTAAGGGATTCAGAATAGAACTCTACAATATAAGGGATGACTCAATGGAGATAATTAATCTAGTGAAGTGCAAGGATAGTTGATGAACTCTTAAAAAACTCGAAAAGTTGGTTAAGGACCATTTAAGGGAAGACTAAATAGATCCAATGGAGATTCTGAATAGATATCTGTCCCCCTTAGTCCATAGAGTAACAGAAAAGGTAGGCTGGAAACTATGAAGCCTAAAAAGCCCTCAATGAGCTATAGGGAGAACTTCATTAGAACTATAGAATTCCGGGAGCCAGAGTATATTCCCTGCCACATAGACGTACTGCTGCCCGTATGGAAAGAATGGGGAAGAAAGCTTGAGGAAATATTCTCAAAGCACCCTATGATATTCTCTGACTTTGAACCAAGTCCTCCTAAGTACAAGGAGCTTGATCACCCCAGAGCTAAGAGGATTTTTAAGGATTCCTTCGGGTGCATGTGGTTTTTCCCTGAGGAAGGATTACAGGGACAGATGGTAGAGCATCCCTTAAAGAGCTGGAAGCATTTTGAGGACTACGAGCTACCCGACCCGGAAGAAGGTATGCCAGTCGAGGGAGGAGGGTTAATTCCCTGGAATGATGTCTACGAGAGCTTAGAAAAGGTTAAAGAGGGTAAGGGTTTAATAGTCGGTTATATGCCTCATGGTTTCTTTTTTCAGAGATTGTACTATCTTAGAGGATTTACTAACTTACTAAGGGACTTTGTTCAAAAACCACCCCAAATATACGAGCTCATTGAACGACTTACAGAATACAATCTCGAGCTCGTGGACAGGCTCTTGAAGTTCAAGAGTCTCCATATGATTTACTTTGGAGACGATCTCGGAACTCAGTATAGATTGCTTGTAAGCCCCCAAGGTCTTCAGAGAGCTTATACTTCCATCTTACAGAAAGATTTTCGGAAAAGTTAGGGCTAACAACGTACATGTCTATCTTCATAGCGATGGTCACGTAGTAGAGATTATGAATGACCTAATAGAAAGCGGTGTCAGTGTATTGAACGTTGAGGGTAGTGTTAATGGCTTAGAGAACTTAGCCGAGTTCAAAAGTCGTGTTTGCATGGATGTTTATGTAGATCCACAGCACCTCTTACCTTTTGGAATGCCAAGTGAAGTCAGAGACTACGTGAGACGATTGGTAGACCTCCTTTCATTGAAAAGAGGAGGGCTGATCATAAGAGCTGAGTTGAACGTGCCTATTCGACTGGAGAATATCGAAGCTTTGTGTCAAGCCATGGAAGAAGTCATGTGGCTTACGTAAGGAGTTTTTATTGAAGACCCAATTCTTCTTCATAATCTTTCTTAGAAGCATAGAATCTTTGAGCAGGCCATCAGGTAGTCCGACTCTTTAAACAAAATCTTGCATTTTCGACATCTTAACTGTCTTTAACTGAACTTTAATTACAACCCCTATTCTCTGCCTGTAGATATCGAGCATTACTAAACCGAGCTCCTCTACAAGGTCGGGGTACTCCGCAATTTTCCTTAACACAACGCCAGGCGGATATTCCTCCTTAAGTTTTTCAAAGGCTTAAAGACGCGAAATCTTAATGTAAACCCTACGTCTCTTAACCTCTAAAAGTTTCGCGTCAAAGACCGCTTTAATTAGCCTTTTAGTGTCATCGAGATAAAGCCTAGTGAAGGCTAGACGGGCTCCACCAATGCTCTGTAAAATCTTCACGTAAGGGATTTAATTTTCTAAAGAGTATTAAAGACACTCTTTCCACTTTCTCTTTGAATATTTGATTTTTGAGCATTAACTTTGATAAATTTGAGAGTTCGTATCCAATAAGTTCGTCATTTAATTTCCTAACTTTATATACTAAATGTTGAAAAATAGCAGGAGTTTCACCTATTAACTCTACAATGACCAATTTGCTACCATTACATTGTATACTGATTTCACTTCCGCCAATTAAATCCCCTATTTCAATTTCTTTAAATTCATACGGTCTGATATCTCCTAAATAAAAGTATTTATTATTTATTTTTAACTTAATTTTACGACTGAAGTTAACTCCTTCATCAACTAGAGTATACATTCCCTCATGTGGGTAGACAAGAAGTATAAAGAAATACTCTGCCTCTCTAACACATTCTGGTATCGCTAGAGAGATCTTAAGCCTATTAGCTTTTCTTGGTCCCTTAGCCTTTATCATAACTTCACCACTTTTAGTGTGAAATGACATCCAATGCCATTTACCATTAATTCTAAGATGGCCCACTTTAAGCACGGCAGAGGAGATACCATTACATCCGATAATATCGATATATTGATGGCTTTCAACATTCCCTTCCGGAGCTATTCCTTCTACTATAAGTCTTAATCTTCTTCCAATAGGAACTTGTGCTATTAAGAGAAAGTCGTAGAGCGCTCCTCCATTAATGCTTCCACTTTCTCCAATACCCTCAATGTTAAATTTGATAGGTAAAATAGTTTCACATATTCTCACAGGATTTGTTAAGGAGCCTTTGATCTCTTTAACTTTAATTTTAATAACATGATGAATATCTAAAAGAGATAGTTTAAGTTTATCAGCCTTCACAATACTCATTTTAGCTCCGTTTAAACTTTTCCAGATAATTAAACCTCTTTTTAGTAGTGGATCTGGAAGAATTTCCTCCTTACTAAGTGACCAAATACGTGCCTTTGCATTTTCTAACCATAAAGTTGGCACGCTAAAACTACCTTTATGTGGAATTATATAAGGAAGATGAACATGAGAATCATTTTCTGTTCTTATAGTAGTTCTTGTCCTATAAAGATAAACTAAATCAGTTTCACATTTAGAGAAATTTCGTCTTAAAACTTTAATTCCAATATTTGAAATTTCAATAAGCACGTACCAATCTCCTTCATAAGTTCGCCTCTTCGTAAAATCATTTAATAATTCTGCAGGAACCTGTAATGCTTCTCCTAAAAATCTTAGTGAATCTCCTTCATGTTTATGAGCATAGCAATAAAGTTTAATTTGTCTATTCCTTTTAAATATTTCTCGCATAGCTTTTGCACAACTCCCATCCTCATATAAAGGTCTATGACCTAAAATCACAGTAGTTAAGTCTTTATGCTCCTTTAAAACCATATCCAGCCATTTTAGAAAATAAGTTGGCCATACCTCAAACTTTCCATTAAATGAAATAATAAAATGTATTCCTTTGAAGATAAAGCTCCAAAATCTTGGCAATCCAGTCCAAGCTTCGCATCTAGGGATTCCACCGAACATGTAAATTAAAGGATCACAGGGTTCTCCAACAATTCTCCTTTTCTCATAATTACGAGTATAGAGCCCAGCTGTCCAATCCCCGAAAAATTCATGGTCGCCATGTTGATAGATTATGGGAACTTTCGATAATTTAGATAATTCCATAGCTATAGGATAATCCCTATCAGCATAATCGCCTAGTATAAAAAACATATCAGCTTTAACCTTAGGTAAATCATTAATTAACTTAATCATGTATGAACGAGAAATTTTATGAGAAGGAGGAATATGACGATAAGAATGTATATCTCCTTGTATTGCAAATCTGATTACTGCCTGGCTCATATTTCCGACCACTCAATATTCTTGTAGGGAAACTATTTTTCTAATACTTTATCGAAACATATCCTTAATAAACTACTTGAAATTATTTTTCCCCTTTTTGCTCTTGAACTGCTTCTACCGGTTTATATAGTTACAATAATTTCATGAAACTTCCCTTTTATTTTACGCGGTATGCAAGTTGAACTTACATTTCAACTGTAACTTACTGAAATTCTATTAATACCAACTATACCATTCTTTATCCCTTAATGACCAAGGACTCTTAGCTCTTAATTCTTTGAAGAACTCTTTAAAATCAGGTACTTCCTTTAACGGTAGCTTTACTTTTACTCCTTTCCATGCAGATAGATATGCTGCATTAACTAACTCCACTACTGCACGACCGTCTTCTCCGGTACAATAAGGGGTTTTATCCTCAATAATACATTCACAGAAGTGTTCTAATTCAACTAGATACTGCCAGTTTTCTCGTAACTCGTCCAAAGGATTCCAAGACGCTTTGGGACTCAGAGTTAAGTCTATTGTCTCACGACTATTACGGTACAATCTTACTATAGCTGGTTCGGGACTCCTTGAACTATGATAAATCCATTTCATTTCTAAAGTTCCCTCGGTTCCGAAAACTGTATAAGTTTCTTGTCCTATCATGTGGGTCAACATAGTTATGTGTAAAGTGCTTATAGCTCCACTCCTATGCTTCATTACTACACACGCTAAGTCCTCTGTTTCATGACGGTCGGGAGCTATTATAGAAACGTATGCTGAGACTTCCTCGACGTCTCCAAGCCACCAACGACAGATATCTAATGGATGAGATCCATCTTCTTGTAAAAATCCACCACCAGAGTATAATTTCAATCTATATTGGTCTAGTGAAGATTTCCCGACTCTTGCATTATCCCATATAGCTCTTAATTCAAAGACTTGTCCAAGTTCACCTTTATCTATAAGAGACTTAACTTTACGAAATGACTTGTTAAACCTCTTCATAAAGGCGATCATTAATTTTACTCTATTTCTCCTACATGCATCGATCATCATATCGGCTTCTTTAATAGTAGGTGCCATAGGTTTTTCACAATAAACATGTTTCCCTGCTTCGGCAGCAGTAATTACTGGTTCTAGATGTTTATGGGGAGGAGTTAAAACTACTACAGCATCTATTTCATCATCATTAGCTATTTCTTTAAGTCTTGTGTAATACTTTTTAGCACCATAGAATTCTTTCAAATACCTAGCTCTTGAAGGAACTATATCCATAACAGCCACTAATTCTCCTTTTTTAAGAAACCTAAAGGCTGGCTCATATAAACTCCTAGCAGCCCAACCACATCCTATAAGACCTAATTTCACCTTTCTCATAAATAATCACCCCCATTATTATAGAACAATTCTATCAAAATACCTTATTATTACGTTAAACTCTCATCGTTACTCTAGTTAAAATAATTCGTCATAATATATCACTAAGATTATTTTTCTTTAAACAATTGACTTTTGCAAATTGATTGTTTTCGTCAGAAAACATTATTAACTTTAGGGAGAAAGTTAGCAGAGACTCTAGACAGCAGAGAATTAGAGACTCTGGTAATAGTTCCTTTAAAGGTCTCATTTTTCTCGTACAATTGACGGAGTTTAGTATAGTACAGGTTATACTCTTGGAAAACTGAACATAAAGGCTATTAATTCGTAAAAGTTTGAAGTAATTGTGAAGAAAAGGAAAACGGTAAAGTTGTCGTCATTAAAATTAAATGCTCTATAATAGGTAAGTTAAGGAGCTTAAGGAACGTAAGGAAAGTTTAGAGTTTCTGAAGAGCTTAGTTGGGGAAAAGATTTGCCATCCAGTATGTAAAAAGCCGAAGGTACAAGTATATTACTATCGCTCTTAGCGTTAAATAACATGACTTATCTTTTGTATCTTACTAAAATATCATGTGAATCAAAAATAGGAGAAAAAAATACTTTGGTTTCTACTATAATTCTATAAGTCGGTGTTACAGTAAATATAAACATCTTCAATTTTCTTCTCTATCAAGTTTTTCTTCTCTTCTATATTTAATCTTATGATTATTTCACATTTCTTTAGTTTCTCGCTTACTAAGATGACTCTTATCCTCTTTTCATATCTATATGTATATCCACTAATTTTCTTAATATTACAGATTTTCAACAATTCCTTGGTTAATTTATTACTTTTTAAAGTTTCTAAAACTCGGTTGACTAATTCGCTAGTAATATTAAGTTCTTCGCTAGGTCCTTTAGAGGTAGATGGTTTAGACTTAACACCGGGACATGGACATGAGAAAAGGCGACAAAATACATACTCTCCTCTTTCATGAACTCCTATGAGTTTGAAGAGAATGTAATATTTACCTTTTTCCTCTGATGAAACTAAAACTTCTTTAGGAACATCGAAGTGTACAGTGTAAGGATTCTTAAAGTGGATGTAATGATGAGCTCTTAGTCCTTCAACACTAAAGTCGATAAATGTTCCTTCAAGATGGTAACTTAACTTTTCTACAGGATTTAAGGGTACTGTAGGTCTAAAATCATAAATCGTGTAATCAAACTTATTCTCCTTAAGCCATTTTACGAAAGTAGACTTGTTGAATTGTGCTAAGGCCTCTTTTTTAAGTTCATGAGAGAGTTTTATGCTCAAAATATCTGGAACAACACACTTTGCAACTACTACTTTAAGGGGATAACCCCTTATCGTTAAGTTAATGATACTAGCTTTATCGTTTAGTAGCTCAGAAGATGCTACGGTCTTACCCTCTACAGCAACTTCAATTTTATTATCTAAACGTTTTATCTTAATGAAGTCTCCAATATTCAGTTCGTACTTATATATTCCACCTGTCGCTTTCGTGATTGATTTTATGTATTTCATTAGCTCTGGGTGGATAACTACCTTGATAATTAATCCCTCTCTCTTAGTAAAGTTGAAGGGAGTTGGTGAATGGAGTTCTGGACCAAGAGGAGGACTTAAACTTTCATTAATTAATAAATCAGGTAATCTCTGCTTAGTTTCTCCAGTAGGGAATTCTCTGTAAACCTGTAGAGGTTCTTTTACCATTGCTCCTAAAAGTACAGGTAATCCTACCATGAGGACTCCAGTGATCACCAGTATGACATTAAGCTTTTGTGTAGTCATTCATCTCACTCCTGTTAGAATATTGTCTTAAACAGCATAAAGCCTTTTATTTGAAAATAGTTTTAAATAAATTCAAAACTAATATTTAATTAACTTCTAGAAGATACTTTATCAAGGGCTCATCTATGAGAATGGTTAAGTTGAAAGTTTCTTTGGCAATAGCATATATAGTATCTATGATAATTTTAGTTTCTAAAATGGCATCTCCAATAAATATTCAAATAATAGTTTATAGTGAGAGAGAGGTATACACAAAGGAAATACCCAGAGTGTACACCTTTTCGGATATGTTAATCATAACAGCTTCTTCCATAGTGATGAGTTCATGCGCGGTATCATTAATTCTACTAAGTATACAAAAATCAGAGATAAAGGTTAGACGATTGAGTGTGGCGAGATCACTAGGCAAAAGTGAGAAGAAAGTTTATGACTTTTTACTGAGTAAAGGAGGAGTAGCATTTCAGAGTGAAATAGTTGAAACTTTAAATCTCTCTAGAAGTACAGTAAGCATAATACTTGATAAGCTTGAAGCCAAAGGATTAGTTGAAAGAAGGAGGAGAGGCATGAGTAATATTGTAATTGTTAAGCATTAAATTTCATGTTTCTCTTTCGTCAATAAGCTAACTTAACGATTTTTTAATTATACACCTCCACCAAAACCTACTATCTACGATTAAACCATTCAGATACCCACATAGTAAAGCTCGCGAATACTCCAAGAACTCTCAATAGTAGCTAAAGGCTTACTAAATCCGGCTACAATACTTGATGTCAGTGAAAATAGTAGTATAATGAGTAGGGCTCTATCCACATATTTTCTATTACTCATAAGATGTATTTCTGAAAAATAATTTAATCCGTAATAGCTACTAATTCTCCTTTTAAGACTCCACTACCTAGGAGGTAGTGAAGCCTTTACTACGAGCTTCAAGGTGGCTATTCCAAACGCCTTAATAGTTGTAGTGACCTGATTTCCCCGAACCTCTACTGGCTTCAATTCCTCCTCTACTAGATTCGTCACATAGGCCTTTTCTATGCTAAGGAAAGGAAGCTTAATAGTCACTGTTGTGTCTCTTCCTGAAGTCTCTACTAGCCGTAAGACTAAGCCTTTACCGTCCTCAGAGGGCTTTATCGTGGTGATCATTACATTCGGCTTATCCACCTCACAAAAGCTGTAGGATTTAGAGGGAAGTTTACCACGTCTTCCGCCTTCTGTAAAGACTGGGACTAATGGATTTGCTACACTCCATCCATGATTTCTGGAAATATTTGTTCTCCAGTCCCCCATATGCGACACTATGGAATACCTAAGCACCAGATCTCCTACTTGAGTCGTGTAGAAATTGGTCTTAAAGTTGTTACACAGGATAAAGGAATATATGTAAGCCTTCTCGAACTTCGAGACTCTTAGGTTCTCGTGAGGATATTTTGGTGGCGTTACGCCATGGTGAGCCCAGGAGACTCCTAAAGGCCATAGGCCACCTAGTTCAACTAGGTGAGCATCCGGAGAAGACCATGTAACTCCAAACCCTTTATCATCGTACATGTTGACCCAGTGCTGTACAGGATAGTAGCACGTGTGAGAGCCTGGGAACTGGTCTTCAATTGGCGTTACTACAATGTTCGGGCCCTCGTATTTAAAACTTGGATTACGCATCTTAAAGGGAAAGGCTATGTAAACCTCTAACATGGGTGTAGAGTCCTTTAAGATTCTGTAACAGAAGTCGATCTTCTTAACCTTGCTGTAGAGAGTTATTTCTCTGGCTACAAGCGGACATCCGTAAGCCCTACCCTTCATTACTATGCTCTTTACAATCGGTCCATTCAAGCCCTTTTTAACTCGCACCTCCTCTATGTAATGTTCCTTGCCAGTAGTGGACTCCCTGACTATAAGCTGACCGAAGCCATGAGGCGCCTCAGAGTCTACAAGCTCCCTTCCTAACTCCTTATCAAATAGGCTTGTAACGTCTCCCGTACTGGGATCGACGACAACTCTGTAGTACTCGTTTTCTATTATATAACCATCGGTATCATGCTCCTCGCTAGAGTTACTGGAGGGGCTTTTAGTTTCCGCCACTATTTTGTAGACCTTGTATCCTAGCGGGGGGACATCTTCTGCTAGGAACACTATCTGTCTGGCGTACCTGCCTTCCATCGGAGCTAGTCCCACTCTATCAGCAGCGAAATCTAAAATCGATACAGGGTCCTTAACAAATACTATCTGATATTCCACTTTCTTTCCCGTCACCAAATCCACTATGCTGAAGGGCTTCTCAAAAAGCTCTAAGGGCGGGTAGAACACATTTCTTCCCACAGCACCTCCATGTGCAAGAATACCTGTAGGTTTCCCATCCCGTACTACCTCGTACATAGGATGCCCACAGGGATCCGGCTCTCTCAACCACGCTCTTACCACATCAGTTCTCTTCCATGAGAGTGAATTGAATATGACTAAGTAATAGCCTTCCTCTGGAAGATTTATGGCGTCCACTATTCTGTTAAGGCTCTTGACGAGGACATCGTGCGCTAAGGTGTATGCCTTGTACGCATGAAGGACCTTCTCGATACGGGAAGCTTCCTGAGCTGGTCCGAATGGACAACAGAGTCCCCAGGTATGCTCGTCGTACAAGAGATTGTGCTCATAAGCTCTCTTTAAGTACTCTTTATACGGGTAGGGTAGACCTAGGAGCCAGTCAGCGATGGTTGCGAACTTCTCAGCCGATGGTATTAAGTCGTGAGCGTTTCTGTTCAGAATCGTTGCCTGCATCGTAGAAGTTGCTCCTACTGGATAATCGCTATCGGGGATCTCTCCCTTGAATACAGGGA
>Ga0190310_1000231_pt1 | contig 19902 bp, 21 predicted proteins | sample 48700778_MG_FD_165059 | JGI IMG/M metagenome (GOLD analysis project Ga0190310, IMG submission 165059) | Hydrothermal vent sediment bacterial communities from Southern Trench, Guaymas Basin, Mexico - 4870-07-7-8_MG | ecosystem: Environmental > Aquatic > Marine > Hydrothermal vents > Sediment ... | reverse complement strand
TGCTATCTTCAATGCTGTAGATATTGTCCTTGGCATATCGCTTAACTTCATTTTAAATGGAGTAAGCAAACAGAATGGCGTTATAGTTATGTTGCGCGTCTTCTCTTTTAGAACTCCACTTATGTTGAGGATCGTTACCTCAGCTCTTCTCTTTACATAATCTATTAAATCAGATAAGAATCCTTCATTACATGGCATCACGTTGAAGAGATAGCTTACTTCGACGTCAATTTCCTGGTGGTGTGCATCATACTTTTTAAAGTCTGTAACCTCGAAGTCGATAAATCTTTCAAGTGAGAAACGGTCTACAAAAACATCCTCGAATCTCAGGTTGTAACTGAATACGGATATTGTAGCCGACCATGAAAGCAATACGGTAAAGTTTTCAAGAACCCTCTCCCTAAGTTTACTGATGGTAGTTAGATTCTGTAAATTACTTTGGAAGATTCCCATGGTAATCTCGGATATTTTCTCAAATAGTGCCTGAGCTTCTATGGGGACTATTGGAGTTGACGATGGGGGAAGAGTTATGCTATTGTTTATAAAGTAGCTTACGGACACGTTTCTTTCAGCTAGCTCTATGTTCACAGCAATGTCACTTATCGTCATAGATACTGGAAGGGGGTTGACCATGGTAACGTTAACTTGTGCTGTTTCCTCAGACAACGTAAATCCTACGACTTTAAACTGCTCATAGACCTCACTTTTCAACTTGTTAACTGCTGATGACACATCGACTTGAAGTCTCTTGCATTTTACATCTATGTCGTGTGACACTTCACCTATAAAAGGTAGATGCACTATGAACGTGCCATGTACATCGCGTACATCAATTGCTATAGTTGTCCTGTATCCATTGAATATATCATTTACGAGACTCTGTAGCATGCTATTCTCGCACGTTATGAAAAACAATGCATTTAACACGTTTAATTTCTGAGGGTTAAGCGTAGAGGGTTTAACATATCCATAGCCTAGAATCGACTCATCAATGTAGGCTGTGTAGTTAAGATATTTCACATCGATGGACAGGGGAGATGGATTTTTGATGACAATTGTAGCCATTATCGTAGGGATAGTGCTTGAATTCATAATTTCAACATGTTGAACTGATAGAAAACTCTCATTGATCATTGAAGCAAGGTAGTTGAATATCATGGATGGAAGAACAAGAAGTGGAGCAGCTATTATAATCATGTTTAGCGCTATTATCACCATACACTTAAACAGGTTTCCGCTGAAGGGCATCTCTTTCTAAATTAAAGTAACTTGGTCGCTGTTAAATAAAATGTAAGCTGCCACAATGCAAATTTGGTTTATGGATACACTCTACTTGGAGTTCTTGGAAAGAGTGTTGTGTCCCTGACATGCTCTAGTCCACATATCCAAGCAGTTAGTCTTTCTATTCCTATTCCAAAGCCAGCGTGAGGTGGAATCCCATATTTTCTGAGGTCCAAGTACCAACTATAGCTTTCAAGCGGTAAATTTTGTTCTTTTATCCTCTTCACTAGCAGGTCATAGTCTGATATCCTTACTCCACCCGATGACAGTTCACCATATCCTTCCGGAGCCATTAAATCCGATGACAAAGTTACCTCCGGATTCTCTGGATCTGGTTGATGATAAAAGCTTCTAATAACTGTTGGAAAATGTGTTACAAAGAATGGTTGATCAAACATTTTTGACAGTTCTCTTTCAGCTTCTGCACCGAAGTCTTCTCCCCATGGAAGTTCTATTCCAGCTTTTTCCCTTAGGAGGTCGAGTGCCTCAGTGTAGGTTATTCTTTCAAATGGTATTGTTGGTGGTTTAAATTCTCTGTTCAGAATTTCCTTTAGCTCCTTCTCATGTTCTTCAACTATTTTTTCACATACGTATGTTACAAGCTCCTCTTGCAGTTTCATTATGTCCTCGTGTGTGGCAAAGGCTATTTCGCATTCAACCATCCAGAACTCTGTTAGATGGCGTCTAGTTCTTGACTTCTCTGATCTGAAGCCTGGAGCAATAGTGTAGACCTTTTCCAGGCTCGTTATGGCTGCTTCTTCATAGAGCTGGGCACTCTGGGTTAGGTAGGCTTTTCTGCCAAAGTATTTTAGTGGAAACAGGGTTGCTCCTCCCTCGCATGCAGCTGTTATTATTATGGGAGCATGTATTTCAACGAAGCCCTTCTTGTGTAAAAATTCTCGCATGTACCTGCATATCTCTGATCTCAGGTAGAGAATTGTTCTAACCTTGAAGCTTCTTATGTGTAGGTGGCGCATGTCAAGTAGAAACACTTTTCCAGCGTCCTTTGTTATTGGCCATGGCTCAGCTAAGCTAACTATTTCAAATGAGGTTGCCTGTATCTCCACTCCTCCAGGGGCCCTAGGATCCCTTTTAACTATGCCAGTTAGCTTAACAGCTGATTCAAGGGACACCTTTCTTGCATCTTTAAATGATCTTTCATCAACTTTATCCTTGTGAATTGTAACTTGAATTGTGCCAGTTCCATCTCTTAGAATTATAAAGACAAGCTTTCCATGCTCTCTTTTCCTGTAAACCCATCCAGTTAGCGTTACTTTTTCACCTTCAAGTTTCTCTGTGATCTCGGCTATATAATGTGTCTTTCCAAAGGTTTTAAGCGGACTTAAGTCAAGCTTGGTCACTTTAATCACTTAAATAGTTGGAGAATATGCATAGTTAAAAATGTATTTCAAAATTTTGATAGCTTATATGACCTGAAATGTATGGCTGGATTGGAAAATACGCTGTAGTGAATCTTTCAAGGGGCAATGTTTCAATTAAGGACTGTAGACTTTCAGAGTTAAAGGCTTTCATTGGTGGAAGAGGGATTGGGGTTAAGGTTTGCTTTGAGAATATTCCTAGGGGGGTTAACGCCCTTTCAGAGGATAATATCGTAGTGTTTTCCTCCGGCCCTGTTAATGGAACCATGGTGCCTATGAGTGGTAAGTGTATTGCATCCTCTAAGTCTCCGCTTACTGGTGGAATATTTGATACATGCGTCAGTGGGAAACATTCCTTTTACATGAAAAGCTGCGGGTTTGATTTTGTAATTGTTAAGGGGAGGGCCTCTAAACCTGTTGAGATTGTGGTTAGAGAGGGGGAAATCGAGATTGTAGAGAGTAATTGCTGGGGTCTCGATACTGAATCCACGATAGAGCGTTTAATTGAGTGTTATGGAGATTGCTTAGTGGCTTGTATTGGACCAGCAGGGGAGAACCTAGTTAGGTTTGCAAGTGTTGTCTGTGAGGATGGTGGGGTATTTGGTAGATGTGGTCTTGGCGCTATCCTGGGGGCTAAGAATGTTAAGGCCATTGTTTTCACTCATGGGGATTGCGAGGTTGAGGTTTATGATACTGAGGCTCTCTATGACGTTGTCGAGAATATGATGCTTAGGATTTCATGGAGCCCTGCTCTTGGAAAAGTTCTTCCAAGGTTTGGAACTTCATGCTTGTTCAGCGTTGTCAATTTTCACGAGGCTCTTCCAGCTAGGAATTTCCGTGAAAAGGCCTTGGGCTTAGGTGACAAGATTGGTGGAGACGTTTACAATAGGAAGTTTGTACGTGGGAGATTTTCTTGCTTTATGTGCCCTGTTGCCTGTAAGCGCGTTGTTGAAGTTGATGGGAGATTGATTAAGGGGCCTGAATTTGAGAGTATTTGGGCTATAGGATGTAACTGTGATGTCCATGATCTTGGGAAGCTTATTGAGGTTAATGACAAATGCTTGAGGCTTGGACTTGATACTATATCGTTTGGTGGAGTGATTGCTTGTTTTATTGAGATGGTTGAGCGCGGAATAGTTAGTGAGAGTGTTCCAGACATCCTAGATCTTGTCGAGATGATAGCTTATAGGAGGGGTATTGGAGATAAACTTGCTGAGGGAAGCTTGAGATTTGCGCGCTCCTATGGGGCTGAGGAGTATGCTATGCAGAGTAAGGGTCTTGAGCTTCCAGCATATGATCCAAGGGAGGCCATGGGTCAGGCATTGGCCTATGCCACCTCTAATAGGGGTGGATGTCATTTAAGGGCTTACATGGTGGCTAACGAGATTCTTGGCATTCCCACTTTGATTGATAGGAAGAGTATTCTTGGAAAGGCTGATCTAGTCATGGTTCATGAGAATTCATCTGCTTTCGTGGATTCGATGGTTATGTGCAGGTTTTCAATGCTTGAGTTTGATGACCTTGTTTACGCTAGAGCTTTGTCTGCGGTTACTGGAATAGAGTATGGTAGAAAAGATGTTCAGCTTATAGGAGAGAGAATTTGGAATCTTGAAAGGCTTTTCAATGTTAGGGAGGGAATTATAGGAGATAGTCTTCCAAAGAGGATTTTGAAGGTTGTTCCATTGGAGGCTATGCTTAGGGATTATTATGAGGCTCGTGGATGGAATGGAGATGGCATTCCAAAGGTTGAAACCTTGAGGAGGCTTGGTCTAGATGAGTATTTTAAGGGATGAAAGATTTGATGAGGCCTATAGAACTCTGAGAGAGTATGCCATGAGAATGGCTAGGAGAGGCTATGTCACTGCCCATGGAGGTAATCTCTCCATTAAGAGTGGGAGCACTGTTTACATTACAAGGCATGCCTCATCTCTAGAGGATTTGAAGCGTGAGGATGTGATTCCCATACCCCTGCATGGAGAGCATAGTTTATCGCTTATAGCTTCAACGGATACTCCAATTCACTTGAGGATATATGAGGAAACTGGTCATTTAGCGGTTATACATGGGCATACCCCTTACGCTATTGTACTCTCATTTTTCATGGATAAGATTAAGCCTATCGACGCTGAGGGAGCCTATGTTTTAAAGGAGATTCCAGTTATTGAGGGAAGGGTTGGGACATATGAGCTTGCAGATAGAGTTGCAAAAGCTCTTAAGAAACATTATGCATGTGTTGTAAGAGGGCATGGAACATTTGCAGCTGAAAAGTTCATGGACGTGGCGTATCAGATTCTCTGCATGGTTGAGCATTCAAGCCATATCTTATACAATGTAATGCTGCTGAAGGGACTTGGATACAAGTTTATAGAGCCTAAAGAACTTTAGCTACTGGACAAACTGTAGAATTGTAAGACCCAGGGAAGAGATTAGCAGGAAAATTGACAGATATTTGATAAATGCCTTAACCATGTTTTCCTCAACGGATGACAATATCATTGATAGTGAAACCGATATTGAGAGAGTGGTCATCGTGAAAATCGTAGTTACCATTGGCGAAAATACGATGCTTGCACCTATCATGCCTGTCAGAGAAGTCATGGGCTTTGCAAGTGAGAGTGTGAAGTAGCATATTATTATGTAGGCTATCAGTGATACTACTGCGACATTGAGCAGAGGGGTTAGAATGGATTTTATCATTGACTTGACTCTCAAGTTGTCTTCGATTATGGCATGAACTTTTTCAACTATGTTTGGGAGATCCTCGCGCCTTATGTTATCCAGTATTGATGATAGCATTGCCTTTATCTCGGGAGTTTTTTCCTCGTCTATGGTTTCAGTTAATGCTTCCTCTATGGGTTTTCCAATAGCTATTTTAGCAGATATTTTGGAGAGAATTCCTTCACTTTGCGATGATTTAAGAAATGCCTCCTCGACGTTGCATCCTATTTCAAGATAGTTTTTGACCTTTTGTATTCCCTTGCTGAAGTTTTTGAGCTTCATTGTCTTCCTTTTCTCATTGAGTATGATTTTAACCGCTGGAATTATGGTTACAATTGATAGGATCCAGAGTAGAGCCACCGTGAGATCCATTTTAGGCGCCCCATGCAATTCTCCTCATAAGGTAGGAGATTGCAATTGATAGCAGTGGGAGTGTTGCTGGTATTAGCATGGTTGTAACTGGTATTTTACCTGATAGTGTTAGGAATGAGAAAATGGTTGCCATTGATGGGAAAAGTATGAATATTCCTCCTATGAATGGGTTTAATAGTGACAGCATTCTCTTGGCTTTAGCTATTTTCTTTACGTGTTCCTCGACTATTGCCTTATAGGATTTTTCAATGAAGTTTCCTAGTTTTCCATGTGTTTCGTTTTCAAAGAGTTCTGTAATGAATGCTCTCCATATATTTGACTTTATGTTCTTGATTATGTCTTGGAGTGGAGCATTTAAAATGAATTTTCTGATGTAGATTTCCCTGGATAGCTTACTTGTCTCCTCCAGGCACCTCTGTTTTGCAAGTGTCCCAAATATAGTGATCGTGTTCATTTCCTCGCTTGATATGCTGTTTAGCAGTGATATTGCCGTATAGAATTCCTTGTCTAGTTTACTCCAGTTGATTTCTTTCCTCATAGTATTTCACGATTTCTCTCCTGAATAGAGTGTAGTCGTGGTTTTCTATGAGGCATTTTCTCAGGAATTCTGTTCGCGCCCTTAACTCGTTTTCCACGTGAATTGGGTTCATGAGGGTTTTTGAGAGATTGTATATGAGCTGTGTGGGATAGGCTTTCCTAAATTCTCCCTCTTGGAAGACATATGTGATCTGTGAGAGTAGCCTTTCCCCTGTCTCGTCTGTTCCAAGTATTTCCTCTATTGAGAGGACCTTTCTATGGATTCCGGTTTGAGTTGTAAAGGCTTTGAGTGTTACTATGACGTTTATTTGAGCTATTTGCCGTGGCTTTAGGTTTATTGGCTTGCTTTCAAGTCTTCTTATCACTTCCCTTGCACTTTCAGCGTGTATTGTGCTCATTCCAAGTATACCGGAGTTTAGTGCTTGAACCCATGTGGTTGCTTCAAAGGGTTTTCTTATCTCTCCAACTATGAAGTAGTCTGGCCGCTGTCTGAGAACTTCACTAAATAACCTCATCTCAGATTTTTCATCGCTGTAATATAGTGGAAGCCAGTTTTCATGTAGTATGTTGATTTCAGGGGTTGACTCCAGCGTTACTATCCTTTTCTCAGGGGGTATAAGGCTTAAAAGGGCTTGTACAAAGGTGGTTTTACCAGCTCCGGGTTTCCCACATATTATAAATGATGCCTCAAGATCAACTAGAAGCCATAGATAGGCTGCCATCTCGATCGTTAGAGTCCTGTTTTTGATCAGGTCAAGCAGTGAGAGAGGCTTTGTAAGGAATTTTCTTATCGTGATCGTGGTGTCTTTCGTGAATTTTCCTCCATAGATCATCTGCAGCCTACTGTTGTATGGCAGCTGTCCTTCAACTATTGGGTTTTTGAGGGAGATTCTTTTACCGCACAATGTAGCTATGTTTGATGCTATTCTTGCAAGCTCTTCCTTTGAGAAGATGATGTTCGTCCTTAGGCTTCCATATCTTCTATGGACTATGTAAACTGGCTTATTCGCTTTGTTGACTATGATCTCCTCTATTTCAGGTATTTGTAGGAGTTCAAACAGCTTATCCATTCCATATATTCTCCTTTCAAGGAAGTAGAGAAGCTTGTTCTTTGTATTTGATGGAAGCGGCATTTCCAGTATTGTTTTCCTACCTTCTCTTATAGCCAACTTTTTCAGCTGTTGAACGTTTCCTACTGGGGCTTTGAATGAGATCAGTTTTCTATAGATGCCATCAATCGTGTTTTCAAGTAGTTTATTTTCGTCTTCCGTTAACTCTCTGAGCTTGAGCATAGCTTCTCTTCGCTTAACATTGTACTTTATGCTGAAGATTTCAGTCATAGCTTATCGACTCCAAGAATTTTTAGACCTGTTCTTGCAAGCTTGAAAATGTACTTGTATGATGGAAGTGGCTCAGAAAATTTCTCAATGTCGAGTATGAATTCTTCAGCGTTTGCCCTGTACACTTTATACACGTTTTCCATGTGGCTTGTAAGATAGGCTTCTGAAAGACCGTCTATGCAGTTTACGTCTATTATTAGCCAGAGTATTTTACCTGATTCCGTCACGTTTTTAGCAATTATTTCAGTAACATAGTTTATTCCCTTCTCGAGGATGAACTTCTCAGCTGAGTCTATGCATATTATCTTGGATGTAGAAGATTCGAATACATCCTGAGGGTTCATGGATGTGATGATTTTTGGCCTTAAATTGTATCCAAATCTTTTAGCTATTTTGTTTACGTTTTTCCCTGATAGGTTTACGTAGACGACCTTATCTGATCGCGATAGAATGTGCCATACAACTGCTCTCGCTGCGTAGTAGGCATTGGATACATGCTTTATAAGCGTTGTTTCATCTAGATGACGGGGAATCTCAGCTATGCTAATGCTGGGTCACCTCCATCTCAACAGTGTAAAGAGTTACTTTCAGGATTACAGGCTGTGGAATGGACTGGTATAGTGGGATGGAGGAGTTTCCAAATGATGTTTCAAAAATTATTTCTCTGAGAGCATTTCCGTTAAAGCTTATGGACCAGTTCCATGTAGAAAATAGTCTGAGATTAACTGTGACTAATCCTCTGACGATCATCTGCTTAAAGTTTGACGTTATGAAGGGAATGGTTACTTCAATCAGGATTTCATTGCTTGTCTCCCGGATGTATAATGTGATTTTGGGGATGTATGTCACATTGACTATGGAGTTTGTTCTGGATAGGATTATTAGAGGTGTATGGAAGTTAACTTCAATGAAGCTATGGGATGAAAACCAGGGCTTATTTTCTTCAATGCTTTTTGACCTGGAGTCAAGTGTTAACTCAAGTAGGGAGTAGTTAAGCTGTATCCGTATCTCATTTTCTCCATAAATTCTAATCGTTAAAGGCATCTTTTTTATGGATAGGGATGCTCTATTTGGCGCATTTAACTGTAACGTTTGAAGATTTCTCTCCTTTATGTTTACTATGCTTGAGTCGATTTCTGTGAGCATGTTTAATGCCTTTTTCTGGTTTTCTATGTCATGCCACTCTTCGATCATGGGGGTTATCGCGGAAATGGCCATTGTAATACAGGCTATGATGGATAGCGTGACTACGATATAGGAGATATACTGTGACTCCATTTCAAAAAAGGGGTTTAGGTTGATGGGGCAGTTACTGTGCACTCTGCAGGTGATCCTTCGTTAATGAACACCGTGATCACGTAAACTGCCCCCGGCGTCCATGTAAAGTTTAGAGTAACTGATATCTCAGCGATGTTTGAGGGATCTATGGGGGTGCTTGGGCTTAGACTGTGCAGGTAGTAGTTGCCTTCTCCTCTGACAGCTATCTTTTCAACATGTACTGTAACTGTTCCAGTGTTTCTCACGAATATGATTATTGTATCATTTGATGGAAAGTGCACGTCGTCTATGACGATTTTTGCAGACATTAGTTTCTGGCAGTTGTTTGATATTGCCCCCGCTGAGTTTGTTAGATGCCCTATTAGGTCTGTTGCTGAGGCGTAAACCATTGGTGCAAGGGCTATTGCCATTACTGCCAGCACTATACTGGCAATATATTTGGCCTGCATTTTGACCATTTCTGGATTGTGTCAAGGTATTTAAAGGGCTAAACTGTATGGTTATGAAGAGCTCTATAGCATTTGGATTTGAGGGATCACGTTGATCAGTGAAATCATTCTTGAGAACTTTATGTCGTATAGATATGGTAGGATCCCTTTGAAGCCTGGGATAAATGTGATTTGCGGCCCTAATGGCGCTGGGAAGTCCAGTATTTTGCTTGCTATCTCCGTTGCTCTTGGGCAGACGCACACTGAGCGATCTAGGAAGCTCTCAGGGCTCATTAGGCGTGGCGAGGATATTGCGAGGGTGACGCTTGTCTTTAGGAATAAGGTGAATGGGAAGAAGCTTTTCAGGGGATATGACAGTAACAATGTAACCTTGACTAGGTATATTAGAAGGGATGGAAAGTATTGGTTTGAGCTTCAAGGTGAGCATGTTCCAAAGAGTGAGGTTCAGAGACTTCTATCCTCTATAGCCTTGAACCCTGATAACCTGCTTATAATAATGCATCAGGGAATGATCGGGGAGTTCCTATCTTTTTCACCTAGTGAAAAGCTTAGGTATGTTGAGGAGGCGCTTGGCATAAGGAAGCTTAGAGAAAATATTTTAGCCGCCTATGGAAGGTTGCAGAGGATAGCTGAGAGGGAGAGGCAGATTCTTGCATCGATGAAGTCGATTGAAAACGTCTATAATTATTGGAAGACACAGTGTGAGAGACTTCACAAGAAGAGGAAGCTCATATTAAGGAGAAAGTTTCTTGAAAGAGAGTATGCTTGGGCCAGATATTATGCCTTGGATGAGGAACTTAAAAAGCTTGAGAATAGATTAAGGGAACTAAGCAAGCGGATTGAAAAGGATATAGAGTATTTAAAGGAGATCAGTCCAGCTATAGAGGAGTATCGTAGCAAAGTTTTTGAAATGATTATAGGGAAAACTTCGTCAGGTGATATTTTGCCTATCCTTGAGAAGTTGCTTAGGCTATGTGAGCAAAGGGGGGAACTTAGGGCAGAGGTAAGGCTTCTGGAAGATGTTAAAAGTGAACTGGTTTCTAGAATTGATGCATTGAAGCCTAAAGTTGATGCATTATATAAGGCGGCAACATTCAGGGGAGAGCCTATTAAGACGGGAAGAGAGCCTTCAGAGATAAGGGATGAGCTTAAGGTGATAGATGGTTACTTAAAGGCCTTAAAGGATGTTCCCGCAAACGCTGATAAAATGTACGAGGCCTACTCTAAGACCTATAGTAAGCTAAGGGATAAGCTTAGGGAAGTCTTGGATAGCAAGAGTAAGATGATTGATAGAGTTCAAGTTCGAAGTGAAAAGTGGCGTAGCATTCTCGAAGAGTATGTAAGGGATGTGAATGAGAAGTTTAAGGAGATTCTTGCAAGTGTGGGGGCTGTTGGAGAGGTTAAGCTTGTGAACCTTGACGATATTGAAAATGCCGGTTTGAAGATTTACGTTGGATTCCATGGGTCTGCTCCAGCTGAACTTGATACGTATACTCAGAGTGGAGGGGAGAGAAGCGTTGCAGTTATAGCGTTTCTCATAGCGTTACAGCAGTTTGTAAAGTCTCCATTTAGGGCAATAGATGAATATGATGTTCACATGGATCCAAGTAACAAGGAGCGTATTGAGAAGGCAATATATGAAAGCATTAGGGCCTCGGGTGTCCAGTATCTGCTTATAACTCCTTCACCAGCCCCATTCATGGTTGAAAAGGATACAAACGTTATAATTGTTCAAAAGGTTTCAGGAGAGAGTGTGGCGAGGATTCTGAGAAAATGAGAAAGAATAGAATTGAAAAATTGAGGGCGATAATAGAGACATGCCATAGGATTCTAGAGGGTAGAATTGATCCGCTTGAGATAAGTGTCCCTGACCTAATTGCATCCCTTGATAGGATATATCCTAAGTTAAAGGATATTGTTGAGATCGAGCTTGACAGTGAGGCTATAAAGGAGATAAGCAGTGTATTGGAGCATCAGGCCACATTCATTGAGAGGCATTCAAGGATTGGAGAGCTTTTCGCGCAGATCATCCTTGACAAGATTAAGAGTCTTTCAACAGTGAAGCTTGTTGAAATCTTTAGGAAGTGTTGGAAGCCTATTCTCTATGTCGAGCAGATAGGTGAGGGGGACATTCATAGGGCAGTAGAGTATTGGAGAACTGTTACACCATATAGTCTAAAGATTGGAGTTCAGGAAGGAGCTGTTGAAGAAGCGCGTGAAAAGCTTAAGGTTGAGAGATTTATTGAGAAGATTGAGAAACTTTGGATGGAGCTTTCATTGAAGGGACCTGTTCCATATGAGGATTTCATAGCGGGAAAAGATAGAGCTGAGAGATTTGAGAGAGCGTATATTGTAAGTTATTTGCTCACCTATGGATATGCTAGAGTCAAAGTTGAGAATGAGACGCTTATACTTGAGGCTTTAGAGAGGCGTAAGCTTCCAGTTAATGGCTTCACGCTACCAATTGTCCTGAGGTGAAGTGATTTGAGTGAAACTGATAGAAGAGTTGCACTGGCGATAATGTGCCTATTATTTAGAAGACATAGAAAACCTGGATGCAGCGAGAGTGAACTCAGGGAAATCGTTGGAGACGATTTTAAAAACATTCTAAAGATTGTTGACAGTAACCTTAGTTTACTTGGACTTCAGGTTAAATCCATGAAATCCCCCGTTACTGGAAGGAAATATTACTATGTCACTTTTAGAAGGGAGCTTTCACCAAGGGAGTTTAGGTTGAGTGGATGGCGCATTGACGATGTAGCCATGCTTGTTGCAACGATAGGATATATTGTTGCAAATGGTGGAAAGGCTCACATAGATGACGTGAAAAAGTTTCTGAGAGAAAAGTTTTCAGGGGTTAGGGTTGATATGAGCATTGGTAGATTCATAAGGGAGGGGTATATTGCTGAAGAGGAAAACATTTTAACGCTTGACTGGAGAACTTATGCTGAGATAGACGTTGATAAGCTTGTTAAATTACTCGTAGAGACATACAGTTCTTGAGCACCTTACGAAGTAGTGGCCATCAGCATAGGTTAAACCTGAAAAGTATTGGCATGATAGACATGTTTTGATATCTATGTCCATGTTCTCTATCTTTCCCTCAGCATCGCCCATTGCTATACATGAGATCATTTCGTATATGATTTCAAATTCCTCAAATGTGAGCTCTATACACTTTGAGTCTTTGAGTATTGTGATGCATTTTTTGGCTAGATCTACTTCAAATACTTTTTTGACTGGTCTTGGCCTTATCTTGTCATTGGATTTTTCTAGGAGGAATACTTTCACTGTTCTCCCTCTCCTCATTAATTGGATTTTTTGGTGGTATTTAAACCCATATAGGATTCACTCTTTCTAATTGTTGAAATGAGTGACGCTAAAAGGAAGCAAGCTAAGCTTGTATTGAAGAGAAAACTTTTTCATATGCTTTTCGTCTCGTTCATGCTTGTCCCGTTTCTGGTTGAACTTAAGATTGGAGAGTATATGATCTCGTACATCCAGTATTTTTCCATTCTCCTCGGGTTCGCGGTTGTCGTGAATGTTACACTCGTTAGAATGCCTGAGATAAGGGATGAAATAATTAAGCAGTCTAGGCTTTTTAGGAGGCAGTTCACTGAGATAATGACTTCTTTCAAGCCTGCGCGTGGAATGGCTGAGCTAATTGAGAAATTTGATGAAAGTTTGACAAGGTTTGAGGATATGCTTATCAGAGAAATTTCTCTTTTAGAGAGGGACTATGAGAAACGTGGTGGGTATATTGGAATGGTTGCCGGGGCGGCCAGCATCTTGATAGTCGCCTCATTTCTGCCAGAGTTTCTCCTTCCATCAATACTTACGCTTTTCACAATAGATGTTGTCTCCGCTATTGTGGGAGCTGTGTTTGGGAGACTTTTCTTGCCTTACTCAACTAGCACGCTTGAAGGGTGCATTTTTGGAGCGATAGCGTTTCTCCCTGTTGCATTGAACTACATGGAGATGTGGAATGCAGTATTCATATCCTTTACATTAGCCTTTGTGGAAGCCTATTCTATCGAGGATAACTTTTTCCTACCTATTTCATGTGCATTGCTGATGTACGCTATTTCACTTTTTAAGTGATTCAAAGTACTTTTTCATGCGCTCTACGCCTTCTTTTACAACGTTTAGATCCTCGACCGTTGGAGCATAAGATAGTCTTATCCAGCCATCTAGGGCGAAATCTACTCCTGGAGCTAGTGCAACCTGCCACTGGTCTAGGAGTTCTCTGCACGTTTTCTTTGAGTCGTTGGAGTAGGCTGTTATGTCAAAGAACACGTAGAATCCTCCCCTTGGAGTTAGAGTCTTTATTCCTGGAATCTCCTTTAGCAACTGCTCGGAGAACTCAGCTGCCCTCTTATATTTCTTAACTCCCTCGGCGTAGAACTCTTTCAGCTCCTTGTAGGTTTCCTCTCTTGACAGGTATCTTGCAAGTATCTCCTCTACTAGGCGTGATGGACACAGTACCCTTCCCTGCTGTATATTGTTCACCATTTTGATGAGTTCCGGGTTGGCTACTGCATATGCTGCTCTCCATCCAGGTATTCTAAGCTCCTTTGAAAATGTGCAAACCCATATCTCGTGATCTCGGACTGGTCTGCTGAAGTACTTGGGATAGTCTGTGAATAGGAAGAACCTGTATGCGACGTCAACCATCAGCCATATTCCATGGTCTTCAGCTATGTTGCTTACAGCGTTTAGGGTTTCATCGTCGTATACTTGGCCGTCAGGGTTTCCGGGCGTCGTTATGATTATCATTCTGGTCTTATCTGTTATGAGCTCTTTCAGCTTTTCCACGTCTGGCCTGAACATTGATTCCTCGAGTATAGGCCAGTACTTTATTGAGAAGGAGAGGAGCCCCTCTATTTCCAACTGTCTTCTATAGTTTAAGTAGCCTGGACTCGTGAGGATAACCTCGCTTCCCTTGTCAAGGCATGCTAGCATGAACGCTCCAATTAGGTCGCTACTTCCAAGCCCGAATATCAAGTAATCCTCATCAATGGATCTTCCTAGAAGCCTTTTCTCATATTCGATTATGGCCTGAAATACTTCAGGCTCTCCCCTAGTGGTTCCATATCTGGCACTTGTGTTGAAGGAGTCTACATTACTTAGGAGCTCGACAGCGGTTTCACGGAGCCCTGCTGGTGGAGGATCCTGAGGCCATCCACCTCCAAGGTAGATGAGTTTCCTAGGGAATTTTTCAGGGTGCTTTCGGTATTCGGTTACGATTCCCATGATTTCTCTAATGGAGCTTGGATTCTCTTCAGCGTATCTGGCAACTTCGGAAAACTTAAATTTCATTTCCTACATCATCTCCGCCTGAGTGTATTAGATATGATACTTCAGAAATATTATTATAACGTACGTTTCAGGAGGATGTTAAATGCCCCTGCTAAAGCCCACTGTAGCCGTTATTGGAAAAAAGAAAAGTGGGAAAACAACGGTAGTTGAGAAGCTTGTGAAAAAACTTGTCAGCGAGGGCTTTAATGTTTCCACGCTAAAGCATACTATTGAAACTTTTGATATAGACTATGTTGGAACTGACAGTTACAGGCATAGGCAGGCTGGAGCAGTTTTTGTAGCTTTGCAGGGGAGGCTTAGAAGTGCAATCATAGTTGAAAAAGAGATTTCATTTGAGAAGTTGCTTGAATACGCCTCTCTCTTTGGAGATGTTATAGTTCTTGAAGGATTTTCAAAGCTTACATTGAGGGATCCACGCATAGGCAAGATAATATGCGTTAAAGATGAAGCTGAAAAAGAGGAGTATAGAGAAGCTGTAAACGTTCTATGCTATTCAGTCAATGGAGCCCTTGACATTGAAAAAGTGGTGTTATGGTTAAAGGAGCAGGTCAAAGTATTTAACATCTACCGTAAAACTCCAATGATAGATTGTAAACTCTGTGGATACGGCAGCTGCTATGAGTTTTCAAAGGCTGTAGCCGGCAACTTAGAGTACATTGAAAAGTGCCCGATGATGAATGTTAGGGTGTATGTTGATGGAAAGGGAATTCCATTGACAAGATATCCAGCATCCATTATTAGAAACGTGACCATGGCCATGCTTTCAACGTTGAAGGGCGTGGGGAGCTTAGAGGGGAAAATGGTAAAAATATATGTTGAGTAATTAAAGTGATTCAAGGCAAGGTGGTTGAAATGCACGTAGCTAAAAGAGCTTTTAGAGTCCGTTATGCGATAAGAGAAATACTTCCATACGCTGAAGAGCTTGAGAGAAAGGGGATAAAAGTCATTAGACTAAACATTGGAGACCCTGTTCCATACGGCTTTCAGCCTCCAGAATATTTCAGGGAAGCCTTGAAGAAGGCGGTTGACGAGGGATTTAACGGCTATGCTCCATCAACTGGGCTCGATGAACTAAAGGAGGAAATTGCAAAAAAGGAGAGGAAATATAACGGTGTAGAAATAAGAGATCCGAGAAATGACATACTTATCACACAGGGACTTTCAGAGGCTATTTTCACAGTTATAGCAGCTACAGCAGAGGAAGGGGATGAAGTATTGCTTCCAGGGCCAGCATATCCATCGTACATTGCATATACAAATTTCATGGGAGCCAAGCCAGTCTTTTACAGAAACATTGAGGAGGAAGGCTGGGTTCCAGACTTAGACGATGTACGAAAAAAGATTACTGATAGAACAAGGCTTATAGTGCTGATAAATCCGAACAACCCAACTGGAGCTGTTATAAGGGAGAAGTATGTTAAGGAAATGGTTAACATTGCCGCAGAGCATGAGATTCCAATAGTCTCAGATGAGATCTATGACTTGATAGTCTTTGACGGTCTTAAAACGCCTAGTGCAGCGGCTGTGGCTGGAGAGCATCCTGTGATAGGGTTTAATGGATTCAGTAAGGTCTTTCTTTTAACTGGGTGGAGGCTGGGATACATTTACTTCTACGATCCAGAGGATAGAATGAAGGAGCTTAGAGAGGCTATAACGAGGATTATAAGGACGAGAATCTCAGCTAACACCGTTTGTCAGAGGGCTGCTGCACTTGCCTTGAAGAAGGAGCAGACCCATATCAAGCCTCTGGTAGAAGAGCTTCAGAGGAGGAGGGATATTGCATATAAGTTGGTTAAGGAGACCGATGGACTTTACAGTACGAAGCCTGAGGGGGCATTTTACATCTTTCCAAGAATAGAGTATAGGGATGCATGGAAGAATGACAAGGAGTTTGTGATTGACCTTCTGAAAACGAAGCATATCCTAATGGTGCATGGTTCAGGATTTGGACAGTATGGGGAATGGCACTTTAGATCAGTTCTATTAGCTGACAGGGAAACGCTCGAAGAAGCATTCATTAGGGTGGGTGAGTTCATCAAAAAAAGGGTGAGAGGTTAAAACCTCTCACTCTATCTTGACTTTTGTCCCCTCAGGCTCTTTTTTGGTCTTCGGTATCTTGACTATCAAGACTCCATTCTTGTACTCTGCGGTAGTTCCCTCTGGATCCACGTTTGATGGCAAGTCTAGCGTTAGTGAATACTTTCTTTCAGCTCCTTCCTTGGTTTTTAGGATCAACTTATTCCCTGAAACTGTGAGATCTAGGTCCTCCTTTGGAACCCCTGGAACATCTATGATGTATTTAATGTGGTCCTCCTCATCGTAGAAGTCGTATATTGGCCTGATCTCCTCTTGAACTTTTGGGAGCCCGTACTTTCCTGGACCAACGTTTCCGAATGTTTCAATGATTGGCCGCTTCATTCCTGAATGCCATATGATCCTGTATCCGAAGATCTTCGGGCTTTCAAGGAATTTCGGTGGCTCCTCCTTCGTCCATTTTTCAAGGTCTTCCATGATGTCTCTGAACAGTCTAGTCATCATTTTCCTCTGTTCCCTCAGCTCTTTCCAGAATTCATCAAATATCTCATCCCATTCGCTCATCTCCTCTCACCTCCATTTTTCATTTTTCTAAATAAATTTTTGAAAAAAGTAGTATTTAAATTTTTTAAAATTTCAATTTTGTAGAATTTAAAAAAGTTAAATTCTTAAATTTTTAAATTTATATTTTTATCTTTTTCTGAAAATATAAAATTTAAAATTTTAGAGATTTTAAGGTACATTTTGTATGTTGTATTGACGTCATCTACTAAATGCTTTACTATCTTTTTCTTAAATGTCTCATCTCCTGTTTTGAGATAGTCTCTGTATAGTGCTGGCACGCTTCTTCCAGTGTACTTTGTTTTTCTCCATGAGCCAATGAACTCTCTTATTGCATCTAAGCTTACGCTTTTCCCTGTAAAGGATTTCAGTATTTCATGTATGTCTACATGTTTTAATGCTAGGAGTGGTGTTGGATCTATGTCGTATTTTATCGCCCTTAGTATTAGGAATGGTATGTCAAAGTTTTTGCCTCTGAATGTTACAAGTACTGTTTTTTCAGGGTTTTGCTCTTTAATGAGGTTAATGAATTGCTCGATTGTTTCCCTTTCGGTTTCTGGTTTTTCTGAGAAAATTACCTTTGTCTTTGAGTTTCCCACCCTGTATCCTATGGCTATGATCATTTCAGTTATTGGATCTAGCCCTGAGGTTTCTATATCCAGTGTTATGGGCTTCATCTGATCACCTATAGGTCTAGGACGAATCTTACCTTGCACTGGTCTTTACCCTCTATTATCTCCATTCTATAATATGTTACTGCCTTTACCTCGGTTTTATACCCGTGCTTTTCAAGGATGAATGGTTCACCATAGGCTTTTGCCTTTAGCCGGTAGCCTTCATCAGTTTTCTCTATTTTCTCAATTTTGAAGTCTCGGTAGGCTATTCCATCGGCCATGAATCTGAAAAGCAATTCACTTAACCAGTCCATTAGGAGAGCTTCCTTGTCCTCGGCTTCAATTGTGAATTTATCCTCTTGCTTGGGCTCAACTTTTTCAATGAAAATCATTACATTGAAGAGAGCTTTTGCAGCCTCCTCGAATGCAGCTTCAAGTGTTGGACCATATGCTTCAATGTAGGCATCCGCAGTATGCTCTAGCTCTCTATATCCCCTTTCAAGTGGCATTTTAGACACTTGAAAAGGTGGAGAAGGATTATCCTTTGAGTACTCCTATTGGAGTTAATCTGACTACCTTTGTTGCTATGCCTACTTCATGAGATACGTCAGCTACCTTGTCAACGTTCTTATAGGCTTGCGGAGCTTCCTCGGCTATTCCTCTCCAGCTTGCAGCTCTTATTAGTATGCCTCTTGACTCAAGCGCCCTTTGAACATCTCTTCCCCAGAATCTTCTTATTGCAGCTGCTCTTGACATCTCTCTTCCAGCTCCATGGGCTGTGCTTCCAAATGTTCTCTCCATGGCTGTCTCCGTTCCAACGAGCACATAGCTTGCAGTTCCCATGCTTCCAGGTATGAGTACTGGCTGACCGACATTTCTATAGTCTGGTGGAAGCTCCTTTCTTCCAGCTGCAAAGGCTCTTGTAGCCCCCTTTCTATGCACGATTAATGTCATTCGCTTTCCATTAACTACATGCTCCTCAATTTTTCCAACGTTGTGGCATACGTCATAGACTAGCTTGAGATCCTCCATATCTAGGCCGAAAACCTTTCTAAAGGCTTCTCTAACCCAGTGCATTATCATGTGCCTGTTAACAAAGGCATAGTTTACGGCGCAGCACATTGCTCCAAAGTAGTCTTCAGCTTCCTTGCTTCCCCATGGAGCGCATACAAGCTCCCTCTCATAGATTTTGATTCCATATTTTCTCGAAGCTGCTTCAAGCACTCGTAGATAGTCGCTGCATATCTGGTGTCCATATCCTCTTGAACCAGTATGTATCATGACACATACTCCACCCTGCTCTGGTAGGCCGAATGCCTTGGCAGTTTTCTCGTCATATACTCTATCAACTCTCTGAACCTCTAGGAAGTGGTTTCCAGCTCCAAGTGTTCCAAGCTGTGGAGCTCCTCTCTGCTTTGCCCTGTGTGAAACCTTGCTTGGGTCAGCGCCCTCCATTCTACCAAACTCTTCAATGTGATACTTGTCCTCATCGAATCCATATCCTCTGTCAATGGCCCATTCAACACCTTCAACAACTACTCTATCGAGTTCACTTATGGAAAGCCTTATCCTACCGCTTCTACCAACTCCGCATGGGATAAGTCTAAACATTGTCTCGAGAAGCTCACGTAGCTTGGGCCTAACCTCCTTCTCGGTTAAAGGCGTTGTTAAAAGCCTAACTCCACAGTTAATGTCGAAACCTATTCCTCCAGGAGATATTACTCCACCATCAGTTGTGAAGGCAGCTACTCCACCTATTGGAAAGCCATAGCCTTCATGACCATCTGGGAGAACAATACTGTAATTGACTATTCCAGGTAGACAAGCTACATTTGAGCATTGAAGCAGCGTCCTATCCCTCTTCATCTTCGTCAACAGCTCAGTATCCGCAAACACTAGACCGGGAACCTTCATTTCAGCCCTGTACTTGGGAATCATCCAAGTGTACTTATCTATTTGCCTTAGAGGTATGTGTGCCATGCTATCACCCAGATAACTCCTTTATAGCTGTGAATAATAG
>Ga0190310_1000229_pt1 | contig 19997 bp, 32 predicted proteins | sample 48700778_MG_FD_165059 | JGI IMG/M metagenome (GOLD analysis project Ga0190310, IMG submission 165059) | Hydrothermal vent sediment bacterial communities from Southern Trench, Guaymas Basin, Mexico - 4870-07-7-8_MG | ecosystem: Environmental > Aquatic > Marine > Hydrothermal vents > Sediment ... | reverse complement strand
GAGTCATAGCAAGTATTGCTCTTATCCGTGCTTTGACGAGGAGGACGTTAGACAATATCTTGGCCACCTTCTTCTCGGCGATTTAAAAGTGGAATATGATGGGACAACGGTAAGGACGAATTGGGACGTGTTCGGCAACACGAGTTGGACGCACTTCATCGGCTCCGTTAGCATCGCCCTCAACGAGATCTTGGACAGGCTAGAGCCATAAACCCCTTAAATTCCTCCCTCCTTTTTCTGCAAGGTGGGAATTATGGCCCTCCCAGAGGAGCTTCTCTGCCGCCCGGTTCGCATAAGCCCCTATTCTAGGTATGGGCATCCGCCCAGCTAAACCCTTTAAACTCCCCCCTTTTTCTGAGAAGGTGGGAATCGGATGAGATGCCCGATTTGCGGAGGAAGCTTGGCGCAAGTCGTCTATATCCCGCCGGATTCGGGGAGGCAATACATCAACTACCTATGCTCTAGGTGTCATAGGCGCTTCCGATTTGCCAAGATAAGGCACTTGGCTCTAGGATTTCCTTTGACCTTCAAGATCAAGAGAGACGAGGTTCTCTACGACGGAAACGCCGCCTACTTCGTCCATTCCAAGGTCTTGGTGCGGAAGGTCGGCGATAGATTCGTCCTTTCGGCGTTCGGCGAGTCGGTGATATTGCCGAGGTTCAAGAATCCGCCATTTCCGTTGAGCGAGTTGAGGTAATTTCCAACCTCCCTCTTTCCTTTTTCTGAGAAGGTGGGGGCATGAGAAGGAAGATCTGGAAAATCGTAGCCTATCTCACCTTGGTCTTCGGCGGATACCTCGGGAATTCCATTCCCATATTGGGCGGAGTGCTCGCCACCATCGGCGCGGTGATATTGGCGTACAAGCTCTAGGCTTTTTCCCCTCAAGGTGGGAAGATGTCCGTGAGATTCCGACTTGAGTTGAGGCACGAGGAGGTTAGGATTCCCGACGCGTTCGGAATACCGGAGAATAGAGTGGCGGAGCTGGAGCGGCTGGCGAAGTTCTGCCTTAGCTACGGTAGGGTCAGCATGGCGGCGGAGCGTATAGCCCAAGAGTGCAAGAACCTCAACGAGTTGGTCTTGACCTCGATAATGTTCGGCTACCATCTAGCGCGTTTCCTCTCCTTCCTTAGCTTCTAAACCCCTCCCTTTTTTCAAGGTGGGGTGGAAGGTTGCCCATCTGTCCAAAATGTGGAGAAACGATCGATCATCTAATCGCCGTCAAAGAGGTTTTCACGAGAGAGGAATGTAAAGTCTATGCAGGAGAAGAAGAGGGCATCCTCGACTTTAGAGAGACCCTCTCAAGGGAATACCTAGACGATGAAGTGGTGGGCTTTAGGTGCCCGGTGTGTAAAGAACTATTATTCAAGTCTTGGGATGAAGCATGGAAGTTCTTGAGAGAGTAAGCTTCTCACCTCTCTGCTTTTTCAAGGTGGGAAAAGTGAGGATTCCAGAGATCAAGGAGTATCTCAAGACGATTTCACCTCGGCGCTCGGTATTGATCCTCGGAGCGCCAGGAATTGGGAAGAGCGTGATGGTCAGGGAGTTCGCCGAGGAGGAGGCGAGGAAGTTGAACCTCGAGTTCGTCGATTATAGCGATGAGGATTATGAGGACATTAAGAGGGAGCCAGAGAGATATTACGTGTTCGCCGATTTTAGGCTTCCCGAGACCGAGCCTAGTGATTTGCTAGGGGTTCCGAGGGACGTGAATAATGCGGTGATCTACAAGCCGCTATTGTGGGCCAAGGCGATGAGCCTAGTCAGGTATGGCATGATCTTCCTCGACGAGCTGACCAACGTAGATCGACCGGATCTACAGTCGGTTGCCTACAAGCTAGTTTTGGATCGCAAGGCTGGATTCGTCAAGTTCAGCGATGGGGTCAGGATCATAGCGGCGGGGAATAGGCCGGACGAGTCGGCGATAGCCCATCCCCTGCCCGCGCCCCTGACCTCCAGATTCCACGTGATCGTCGCCGACAGCCCCACGATCGAGGAATGGAGCGCATGGATGGATAGCCATGTCGGCGAATGGGATAAGAGAGTGCTAGGGTATCTCATGAGATTCCGAGAGGATTTCATCAAGCTCCCCGACGAGCCGGAGACGCTCGAGGCATATCCAACTCCGAGGTCATGGCACTGGTTGGCAGAAGAGCTCGTGAAGACGCCGAGGAAGTTCTGGCGACCAAAAGCCGAGGGCTACGTGGGTCGAGAGGTCGCCACCAGATTTGTGGCCTTTCTGGAGACGCCGATCCCCGACCCAGAGGATCTGATCAAGAAGCCGGCGGTATTTGCCAAGCTATCGCTCGACACCAAGTATCTAGCGACCGTCATAGTGGGCAACCACTACGTCGGCGAGGCGAAGGTTTCGCCAAAGCAACTAGTCCCGTTCCTGAGGGTAGCGATGGCCGAGGGAGGCGAGTTCCTAGCCCTATTCTTGATGACGATCCAGAGCAATAGGGAGAAGGCGTCGGAACTCTTGGCGACGATCATGACGGACAAGGACTACAGGGATCTCGCCGAGGAGATAGGGAATCTTGGCTGGTTTATGATGCAAGCGTAAATACCCACCTCCTCCCTTTTTCAAGGTGGGGAAATGTCCCTCGAGGAGAAGGTAAGGAAGGAGTTCTCGCAGATCAAGGGAGGGCTCTTGCTCAGCTCTCCCTTCATAGGTAGCTTGCTGTCGGCCGTCGAGCTCGTGGTCGATGAGGAGGCCGTGCCACTAGCCGGCGTGGACAAGGGCAGGACGATCTACATAAATCCGAAGCGATGGGTTAAGCTGACCGACGCCGAGAAAGTGGGCACCATCGCCCACGAGGTTCTCCACCTAGCGTTCCGCCATGCCTATCGAGAGGAAGTGATGAAGTATGATAGCTGGCTCTACAACATAGCCGCCGACGCCCAGATAAACCACATCCTCTTCTCGGAGGGGTTCAAGCTACCGCGAGGCGTCGTCAAGCTCGAGGATCTCAGCAGGGAGCTCGGCGTCCCCGTGGAAAAGCTGGAGAGGATGACCGCCGACTCGATCTACAGGCTCTTGGAGAAGCACATGAAGGTCAAGGGCGGACTGCGGATAGGCTCGGATGGCGAGGGCGAGGGAAGGGGCGAGAGGAAGGTTCCGGGGATCGGAAGGGATCTCCGCCCCGACCTCGGCGGCGAGGGGGGCGGCAAAGAAGGGGACAAGAAGGAAGAGGACTGGGAGAGGTATTGGTCGGATGCGGTCGCCAGGGCGGCGGTCGTGGCGAAGCAGATCGGGAAGCTTCCCGCCGGCGTCGAGAGGCTCTTCGACATCCTCAAGCCAAAGGTCAATTGGCGTAGGGCGCTGAGGGTCGCCCTGGAGTCGGGGATCGGATCTAAGGTCGTCGAGACGTGGAGGAGGCTGAATCGCAAGCACCCGGAGCTCCCGGGAATCAGGCATTTGGGGGTCAAGCGGGGATGGGTGTTGATAGACTGTTCGGGCTCCATCGGCAAGGAGGAGCTGTCGCAGTTCGCCACCGAGGTTTGCGAGATCTCCCGAAGATTCCGCTGTGAGCTGGTGCTCTTGCCGTGGGACGTCAAGGTCTATAAGGCTAGGAAGGTGAAGTCGCCGAGCGACATCACGAGGGTCAGGTTCAGGGGCGGCGGCGGGACGTTCATCAAGAAGGCTGTCGAGAAGGTAGCGAAGGAGATGAGGGCGCTGGACTTCGTGGTGATCCTCAGCGACGGGGTCATCGGCGACATAGAAAATGCGGAGGTTCGGAGGTTGCTGGCGAGGATCGCCTCTAGGGCGTCGTCGGCGGTCTTCGTCTCGTCGGCCGCCGAGGTCAAGCTCCCTGCTCGCTGGCGGTTCATCAAGATCTCCTAACTCCTTTTTCAAGGTGGGGAGATGGAGGTCAGGGTTGAGTCTAGGGGAGTGAGCTTTCGGATCGGGGACTATTTCCTCGATGTGGAGTTCAGAGCATTCGGAGGATTCGATGTCTACTTAGACCACATGTGGATACCGGTGGACACCCCGACCCTCGAGAGGATCATAAACGAGGAGCGGCTGGATCTCCTGGAGAGGCTCAGGAGGCTCGGGCTCGATTTCAAAGATCCGAAGACGAGGGCGAAGTACTACGAGGCGTACCTCGAAGGGGACTTCAGGAAGTCGAAGGAGCTGACTGTGGAGCTCGAGAACAGGGCGACATACAAGGGTGTGCGCGCCTTCGGCTTCGAGATCGAGGAGCCGAAGGGATGGCTATTCGTGGGCAGTGAGGGGAACGGGGAGTGGCGGCTGATCTTCATATCCGCCGACCTCAAAACGCTCAGGACGCGATGCGAGAACGATCTGCTGGCGAAGAGGATGGCGCTGAAGATCTTGGAGGGTGAGGGACGCATAGTTAAGGAGTGGTACGGCGGATCTCCGACCACGATGGATTGCTGGATCTTGGGGCTGATCTTCAAGGCCGCCGAGAAGTGGAAGATGTCCAAGCTCAAGGAGCTCTTGGGGGCGATGAGGCTCGTGCTCGGCGAGCTCTAGCGTCCCCGTTTTTCAAGGTGGGAATTTGCCGATATGTCCCCACTGCGGTCGGAAGATCGATCACCTGCTCAGGGAATACGTCGCCACCGTCCGCGAGCAGGACGTCGCCAAGCTCAACGACTACGGCGAGCTGGAGTACTGGGAGGTGATCGACAGGGACTACCTCGACGCGGAGACACTCGGCTTCCGCTGTCCCTCGTGCGGAGAAACCATAACTGAGAGCGCCGAGACGGCGATAGAGTTCTTGAGGGGCGATCTAGAGACCCAGCTCAAGCTCATAGGCGAGGCGAGGAGGGGGCGGCGAGATGGATAGGGGCGAGCTGGTCGGGTTGTTGATCTTGGCGGCGGGCGCGGCGATCTTCGTCCTCGCCTTCATCTACGCGCTGATGTGGCTGATGGAGGCCGCTAAGACCTGTTGGTGGAATCTAGAGGCGTGTCCGTTCAAGCCCTGGATCGAGGGGATGCTCAACGGCAATTTTTCAAAGGTGGGAGGGCGTGGAGATCATCGAGATCTATCACGAATTTGAGAGGCTCAGGGAGCGCCTTGAGAGCTTGAGCAAAAACTACGAGGAGCTCTGCAAGGCGGCTAGGAGGTTCTTGGACTTGCTCTCGGTCAGGCACGGGATCGGGAACCTCCCGACGAAGAACTTCAAGCTCACCGACAAGCTGGATCTCAGGTTCGGGGACGAGTACATCTACTTCAGCTTTCCGCTCTACGCCCTGCCCGAGGAGGAGATCCTGATGTCTCGGGGGCTCAACCCGGGGGTCGAGGGAGCCCACTCCGTCGCCAGGACGTTCTACATCCTCGACCACGCCCGGGAGATCTTGCAGAGGCTCTACGAGATCGAAGAGGAGCTGGCCGAGGAGGACAGGCGGGTTTGCGAGGCGTTGAGGAGGCTGAGGGAGATCGTCGGCACGCTGGCGATGATGAAGAGGGTCGGGGAATGACGGGTTTTTCAAGGTGGGGTTATGAAAGTGAGCGATCTGGTCGAGAGGTTTTGGAGCCTGAGGTCGGGCGTGAGCTACCGTTGCAAATACCTCGGTCACGAGCGCCACTACCAGGATGAAGTCGTCGCCTATCAGGCCAGCGACGGCCCGAGATCCGTGTGGCTACTCCACGGCCACGACATAGCCGTCTATTACCCCCGTCAAGAGCTCGTGGTGGCCGACGACTGGGGGTACAAGACCAACCTGACGTATTCGAGGCTCAACGCGATCTTCTGGCGAGTGGGGCTCTCCTTCTTCAGGATGTTCCTCTGCGGCTTCTTCGTCTATGGGTTCATGCGAGACCACGAGACCGACACATATTACCTGATGCCCCCCGGCGGGCTGAAGATACACCTGCGGACTAGGGAGGTGAGGCACGGCGATGGCGATGAAATGTTCCTGTTGAGGATACCGGGCTACTTCTTCGACGAGTTCGAGAAGACGGTCAGATACCTCGGCAAGAAATATGAGCTGACCCTCGACCGAATCCTCAGCGGCGACATCCCCAGGGAGGTCGAGAGGAGGCTCAGGAGGCGGACGAAGGAGAAGATAGGGCTCATAAGGCTGTTGGGGACGGAGATCCCGGCGACGGCCGCGCGCTGATCCAACCCGGTTTTTCAAGGTGGGAAAATGGGGACGAGGTGCGAGATAGTCCTCAGGGACGAGGAGGGCACGGTGGTCGTCCTTTACAAACACTGGGACGGCTACCCTGAATATATCGTCCCCCTCATCGAGGAGGCGGGCAACCTCATGGCGTGGATGGCGAGGGATCAGACGCACTGGCTAACCTACCCCGAGGACGTGGCCGCCGCCCTGATCTTCTACGAGGGGCTGGTGACGCTGGTCGAGACGAGCAGGACGGGCACCTTGGGCACCTACGCGTACCACGTCGATCTCGAGCCCATCGGCAGGCTCGCCGACTGCATCGACTACCTCTACGTGATCGAGTTGGACGAGGGCAACCGCCTGGAGTGGGATCTGAAGATCTACGACGTCCGCCCCAACTTCTGGGATCTCGGGCGGGAGGAGAGGGACAAGATCTACGCCGAGAGGCGAGAGGGCCTCATCGACGAGCTGAAGGAACTCGAGAAGATGACGATGAAGCTCAAGCCGGACGTGCCGTCGAGGATGAAGACCCTGCTCGGGATGCTCACCATCGCCCAGAGGGTCGGCGAGTGAGGGCCCGCCCCTTTTTCAAGGTGGGGAAAGGTGTCAGCGCTTAGGAAGCTCGCCGACAGGGTGTTCAGATTTGCCGCCATCGTGAGTCTCTACGAGGGGAACGTGATGGGGCTCGCACAAGTGCTCGACGCCATGGAGCCGATGGCCGAGGAGATCGTGGACGGGCTCGGGGTGAAGGTGCCCTTGGAGAGGCCGATCCACCAGATAGGGCCCGCCAACCACAAGCTGGTGGACGGGATCTACGCCATAGCGGAGGAGGTGACCGAGGGGGAGAGGCGCTTCTTCAGGGTCAGGATCGGGTTCGACGACCGCGAGATGGAGGAGGCGATGGGGAAGAGGGTGCGGGCGCTCCCCCTCATGGCGGACTTCATGGGATTCAAAAACCCCCTCCGAGTCCTGTGGCTCATAATGAACTTGGACGAGGTTACGCAAAACCTCGAGGATCTGATCGACGGGATGCCGGAGCTCAAGGACGCGGAGGAGGTGAAGAAGATCCTGAAGAGGTTCGTCGGCACGCTCGCGGTGCTGAAGGAGTGCCTGAAGGAGTGAGCCGCTTTTTCAAGGTGGGAGACCGTGCACCACTTCCCGAAATTCCTAGTGAGGGCGAACAGCAAAGAGGAGGCCGTCGGGTTGGTCGAGGCTTTCCTCGACTCCTACGTGCCGCACAAGATAGACTACTACGCCATCGAGGACTCGGACAGGGTGCGCAACCCGGTCATCCACGCCTCAGAGGTCGGCGTCGAGAGGTTCATAGAGATCGTGGAGAGGGAGCTCGAGGGCGCGAGGAAGTACGCCTTGGATTCCTTGTTCGAGGCGTTTAAGATCTTGGAGGAGGTGAAGACGGAGCTGATGGTTCACAAGGTCGGGCTGGAGATGGGCGCCATGGAGGATCTGCCGCCCGAGCTGTGCCACAAGCTGAGCCACGCCTCCTACCTCTTGGACGAGTGGAGCGACTGGTACTGGGGCACCCTCACGGGTTGCTACTTCTTCTTCATCTACGAGGACGGCTCCATAGACTCCGGGTACGCCATTCCGGTGGACTGGAAGGAAAAAGTGAGGGCCGAGCCCGAAAAGTACTGGCTGATAACGGCGGACTACCACACGTGAGGGCGTATTTTTTCAAGGTGGGTTGAACATGTCCAAGAAGCTCAGCCCGGAGGAGAGAAAAAGGCTGATCAAGCTGATTTTAGACGATATATACGCCAACATCCACAGTTATTGGGACTTCGTCCTGGACTGCGTTAAAAAAGAGGTCGAACGCTGGAGTGACGAAGACCTACTCAGATGGGTTGAGGGAGAATGACCATTTTTTCAAGGTGGGAAGATGGGGAGGGAGTACATCCCGGCCAGCGAGTTCGAGCCGGTCAGATGCCCGTATTGCGGGGGCAAGAGGCTGAGGATCTACGGGGCTAGGAAGATGGAGTATGAGGAGATCTACGACGTCGCCTCGGGCACCGTCGAGAACTGCGAGTATACCGACATCGAATACGACGTCATCTACGGCGTCGAGTGCGCCGAGTGCGGGGCGGATCTAAGCGGGGAATACGGGCTCTAGCCATCCGATCCCCCTCTTTTTCCGAGGTGGGAGCCATTATGGGAGTTATAGACAGAGAATGGCAAGCCATAGACAGAGAGCTATTTGATTATTGGACGTGCCATCCATCGGTTTGGAAAAGGGGTTCCGAGATAAGGGCGAGCATTAAGATCTACGGGGGTTCGACAGGGTTTTTACAGTCCGTCATGGCCCGTGTCATAAAAAAGATGAGAGAACTGGGATACACACTCGTCAAAGCCACGAGGATAAAATTCAACAAGGCATCAGGGCTCTACAGCAGAAAACTGTCGTTTAGAAAATCCTCGGCGACCAAGACATCATGCTGAGGCCCTAACCCCCTCCCTTTTTCAAGGTGGGGAAATGTTCGGGATAGAGAAGGTCTCGGAGGAGTGGATAGACTACGGCTTCAGGGAGCTCTACCTGACCTGGGACGGCGAGCCCGTCCCGTGGAAGGCGATCGTGAGGGACGGCAAGCTCATCCATATCGCTTCGAGGCAATATCGGCTCTTGCCGAACGAAGTGGCCCTCAAAGCGGCTGATAGGGTCGCCAAGGAGATCGGCGCGGAGAAGATCAGGGAGTTCCTCGACCCGTGCGGGAGGCTCTACGCCCTCTACGACATGAAGGTCGAGGCGGAGCCGATAAGGGGCGTGAGGACGAGGCTGGGGATCTACGTCTACAACTCGGTAGAGGGGTGGCCGGCGGCCATCCCGCCGAAATGGTTCCCTCGCCTACGGCGCCAGCGTCCTCAGCATCCTCAGCCGCGGGAGCGCCACCTTCTACGCCTTCATGCCCTACAGGTTCTTGGCGACCTACCTCTCGCCCGAGGCGGCGGCGGCGATAGTACGCGAGCCCCACAGGCCAGGGCTGGAGACCGACGTGGAGAAGATGGCCGAGAGGCTCAAGAAGCTCGTGAAGAGGGGGAAAGAAGCGCTGGGGATCTACAGACTCTGGTCCGAGATAAGGTTGGACAAGGATCTCGCCGAGGTGCTCTGGGACAGGCTACCGAGGGCGTACCTCCCGCCGTACGTGAAAGCCCTGCGAGAGGGCGTGAGTCTGACGGAATTGGTAACCGTCTGGGATGCCTACGTGGACATCAGCCAGAAGATCTGGGTGGGGAGGAAGTCGGGGAAGGAGGCGACTATCGACCGCCGCGTCGAGCTCTTTAGGATGCTCCACGCCGCCCTGCCGAAGCCGAAGGAGTGATCACCTCCCTCCCTTTTTCAAGGTGGGAGGATGAACGATTTAGAACAAGTGGCAAGGATCGTGGACGAGGTAATGAAGTTGAAGAGGGAGTTGATGCTCAGCTACCCCGCGGTTCAGGTCGATTTGGAGAAGGGCGAGGTGCTGATCCACTATTCCAGGGTCATCAAGTTCGAGGATCTTGAAAAGGAGCTCTACTTCTTGGAGGAGCAGTTGAAGAGGTTGAAGAGGCTGGTGGAACTGCTCTCCGAGTTCACGAGGTACAAGGAGCTGGCGAAGAACTTGGTGGGGATCATCAACCTCGTCGAGAGGATGGGAGGTTGACCCTGCGGGCGGGAAAGACCAAGGTCTGCGCGTTCTGCGGCGGCTTGGCGGTCGATCCGGTCCGCTGTCCCGTCTGCGGCGCGTGGGTCTGCCGAAGGCACCTGAGCGGGCACATGGAGAGGCATTACGTAAAAATCGCCGGACTCCCTAGTTTTTCTCAAGGTGGGAGCCTTGGAGTCCAAGATAAGATACGGGGGGAAGGAATACGGCGAGGGAGACGAGCTCAGCGTTTACTTCCACTTGGACGCGAGGAGGGGAACCTACGTGGCGAGGAGCGACGAGGGGATAGTGATCGTGCCGGAGAGGGGGTGCCGGATGGTGCCCGAGATGCTGTTGGGGCGGTGGCTGATCGTGGACGCGCTGGTGAGGATCGTCAAGATCCACGTGAAGGAGGACGGGAGGAAGACGGTGATCGCAAGGCCGCTGGAGTGGAGGGGAATATATAAGTGACTTCCCATTTTTTCCAAGGTGGGGAGAATGACGGAATTCGTCAGCGAGCTCGAGAAGATGATGAAGGCCGTCGAATTGGACTTCGACCCCACGCCGGGGTTCGGCAAGTATAAGGAGATAATGCCAAAGGAGGCCATCGCCCACCCGGCCAAGTTCAACACGAATCTGGTCGAGTTCCTGATAAAGAAGTTCACCAAGGAGGGAGAAACCGTCCTCGACCCGATGGCCGGAACTGGGGTTTTGGGCGTCATCGCCGCCCTGCACGGGAGGAATGCGATCCAGGTCGAGCTCGAGGAGAAGTTCTACAAGTGGATGGAGGAGGCGAGGGAGAACGTCGAGAAGCTCCCGACCCTGACGCCGAAGGGCCGGATCGTGAACATCTGCGGGGACGCGAGGAATCTCAGCGAGCTACTTGAGAAGGGGCAGACTGACGCCGTGATCACCAGCCCGCCCTATGCCGAGGCAAAGGGCAAGGTCCACTCTCCCGAGGGAGAGAGGAAGAGGCTAGAAATAGCCAGACAAAGAGGCGTTTCCCCGGATAAGGTCAGCTTTTTGGACTATCCCGGAGAATGGGGGTGCTCCAAGTCGCCGGACAACATAGAAAACCTCCCTCTGGGCAACGTAGATGCGATCATCACGAGCCCGCCTTATTCCGACGCCGAGCCCTTCAAGGCCAAGGAATACAGGCGGTTCTTCGAGAGGGAGGTCGAGTTGAAGAGGGAGGGAGCGCAGGGAGGCCACATGCATAGCTTGGAGGCCCAGATGAGATACGTGGAGAAGGTGAAGGCTGGGAAGCCCGAGAACCCAGACAACATAGGAAGGCTGGAACATGGCAACATCGACATCATAATCACGAGTCCTCCTTATGCGGACGCGAAGAAGGGCGGGGAGGCCGACGAGGAGAAGATGGCCGAGAGATGGGACAAGGCGTTCAAGCAAACCGGGGAGAGCTGGGATAGCTGGGGCAAGACCTGGAAGACCGAGGGCAGGAAGCGGGCTCTGAAGGCGCTGGGCTCCGGGTATTCGAGCTCCGAGGACAATATAGGCAACCTGCCGGTCGGGAACATTGACGCCATCATAACCAGCCCTCCCTACGAGGCGGCGCTTGAAGGGACCTCGAGGCACACAAGGGGCGGGATAGCGTCGAGGGATAAGAAGCTCGCGCAGACCGGCTCCTACACGATCCTGACCGAGGACACGAAGAAGGGCGTCCCCGTCTGCTACTCACCGAACCCGCAGAACATCGGCAACCTCAAGTCCTCGGACGAGGAATATGAGAACCTGCGGAGGGGCTTGATGACGAAGAGCGGCAAGCCGACCTACCTCTCGGAGATGCTGAAGGTCTATCGGGAGATGTGGAAGGTCTTGAAGCCCGGCGGCAGGGCGATAGTCGTCGTCAAGCCGTTCATCAGGAACAAGAAGGTCGTGGACCTGCCCTACCACACCTATCTCTTGATGAAGTTGGCGGGATTTGAACTCGAACAGCTCTACAAGCTCAGGCTCAAGCAGGTGAGCTTCTGGAGGATACTGTACGAGAGAAAATACCCAGAGGTGCCGAAGCTTCGACACGAATACGTCTTGATTTGCAGGAAGCCCGATTTTTCAAAGGTGGGAGCATGAGGGTTCTGGGCGTTTTTGAGGACCCGGAGGACGCCTTGGAGGCGTGGAGGAAGTACGTGAGCGAGACCGGCTACTACGCGGCGATAAGGAGCAGGCCGGCGCCGAAGGGCGGGAAGAGGACTTACGAGGTCTGGGCCTACGACGAGCGATGTCTGTTGAGGAGGTACATAGACGCCAGCCACCACGAGCTGAGGGAGCTCGCCAAGCACTACCTCAGGACGACGAAGATCGCCCAGTCGATGAAGCTCGCGCTGAGGTCCCTGCCCCACGGCCTCATCTACGACGTCTTGGAGTCCAGCCTCAGCGAGAAGCAGGCGCTGATCAGGAAGATAGAGCCGCTGATCGAGCCGCACCCGATCTACCGCTGGTGCAAGGTCGTGAGAGCCGGGAGGGGTAGCCTCGGAGCGTCCACGGCGCTGATCTTCCTCGGCTTCATAGACCCGCACGAGGCGACGACCGCCGGCAAGGTCTGGGCGTTCTGGGGGCTCAGCCCGGCAGGCAAGAGGAGGCGCGGGGAGAGGGCCAAGGGCAGGTTCGACCTCAAGGGCGTCGCCGTCTTCGCCGCCACCAGGGTCGTGATGGGCAGGGACCCGTACTACAGGCCCTACTGGGAGGCCAAGCGGAGCTACTACCTCGACGTGAAGGGCTTCGGGAGGAAGAAGGCGGCGGACAAGGCCACCTTCTGGCTGGCGAAGTTGCTCGCGAGCCATGCCTGGGAGATCTACCGAAAATCGGAGAACCTGCCGGTGAACCCGCACAGGCTCTATATAGCGCCGAAGGAGCACGAAGATCAGGAGGCGGAGCCGGAGATCGTGAAGAAATTGGCGAGGGGGGAGGTCTGATCCCCCCATTTTTCCAAGGTGGGGCGAGCCGCCTCGGAAGGGAACCGACTTTTTAGGCGAGCCGATATTAAGGGGGAACCGCACCTAAGAGCGAGCCGAGTGCCTTAGGGAACCGGAATAATTGGGCGAGCCGATTCTAGGGGGGAGCCGTACCCAAGAGCGAGCCGGGTGAAATGGGGAACCAAAACTAAAAGCGAGCCGATTCGTCAGGGGAGCCGAAAGCAATGGTGAGCCGGCTAAAAAGGGGAGCCGATAAGGGCGGCGAGCCGAAAGTTTGAGAGAACCGAAGTTGCGGGCGAGCCGTCACGGGTGGGGAGCCGAGGGGAATGGCGAGCCGGTTTAAATGGAGAACCAACTTTTATGGCGAGCCGATTAAGTAGGGAACCGGGGAGCACGGCGAGCCGGGTAGAACGGAGAACCAAGCGAAAAGGCGAGCCGAGTGGCTAAGAGAACCAGACAGGTTGGCGAGCCGAGTCTAGGGGGGAGCCATATCCAAGGGCGAGCCGACTGCCTTGGGGAGCCGAACTAATTAGCGAGCCGAGCAGAACAGGGAACCGATTTAAAGGGCGAGCCGAGCGGATTGGGGAACCGGACACGTTGGCGAGCCGGGGAAAGAGGAGAGCCGAGTTAAATGGCGAGCCGTGGGAAAAGGAGAACCAAGGGTTAAAGCGAGCCGTCGGGTATGGAGAGCCGAGTGAGCGGGCGAGCCGAGCTACTAGGAGAACCGTAGGCTTTAGAGAGCCGACGGGTATGGGGAGCCGAACGAGTGGGCGAGCCGCTCTAAAAGGAGAACCAACTTAGATAGCGAGCTGACTCTGGAAGAGAACCGGCGCTAAGGGCGAGCCAGACCATCGAGGGAACCAGTTGAGGCGGCGAGCCGATTCCCGAAGAGAACCGAGTGAACAAGCGAGCCGAGTGAGTTGGGGAACCCCCTCGGATGGCGAGCCGGCCAGCCAAGAGAGCCGAATTAAACGGCGAGCCGAAGATCCAGGGAACCCGATGCATGGGCGAGCCGAACGGGCTGGGGAGCCGAATACGTGGGCGAGCCGAAATATTTGGGGAACCGGAATGTGAGGGGAGCCGAGGGGGAGAAGGGAGCCGACCCTCAAGGCGAGCCGATAGGTATGGCGAACCGGATAGCGTGGCGAGCCGAGCGGTTAAGGGAACCGGGCTGTACGGCGAGCCGACAGAATAAGAGAACCGTCATACACGGCGAGCCAAGTGATTAGGTGAACCGGCCTCTATGGCGAGCCGCGTCAGAAGTCGGGCCGGACGCGAGGGAGAGCCGATGGACTGGGCGAACCGACTACGGCGGCGAGCCGTAAGGAGGGGCGAACCGAATGGTTGGGCGAGCCAAAATCCAAAGCGAGCCGTAACAAGGGGCGAGCCATGTAAAAAAGCGAACCGATTTAAATGGCGAGCCGACATTTAGGGAGAGCCGTTACTTATGGCGAGCCGCGGGAACGGGGGAACCGATGACTAGGGCGAGCCGCTCGAACTGGGGAACCGGGCTAATGGGCGAGCCGGGCCTTTCGGAGAACCGATCGGGTGGGCGAGCCGGATGGACTGGTGAACCGAAGCAAGTGGCGAGCCGTGAGAAAAGGTGAGCCGATTTAACAGGCGAGCTGAGGTAGAAGGTGAGCCATCTAATTGGGCGAGCCGTGGGAACGGGGGAACCGATGACTAGGGCGAGCCGGAGTAGTTGGGGAACCGAATACCAGGGCGAGCCGAAACATGTGGAGAACCGAGTAAGTTGGCGAGCCCGGCACTTAGACAATTGTCGAAAACATTTACGACAGTTTTGCCACCACTTCCTGGAGAAAGACCCTATTATTTCCTAGGACAATCCTTAAATACTTTCCTAGGATAGTTAAGGTGGGATGACTCGGAAGGGAACCATGCAAGTAAATATCACCTTCGCGAGGCACGAGGCGCACCTCTACGAGTACCTGAAGGAGGCCGCCCGTGGGAAGGGAATCTCGAAGTATATGAAGGGTCTGATAGAGGAAGACATGCTGAAGGCGAGGGGCGTGAGGACGCTCGCGCTCAAGGCGTTGCTCGAGAGGGTGTTCAAGGAGTGGGCGTGGTGCCCGAGGTGCGGGACCCACGCACAGCTCATGAAGATCGAGGAGGAGAAGGGGGGCTTCAAGTTCATCTACTGGTGCTCCGACTGCGGCATGGGCTACAATCACGTCTTGACGGCCGCGGAGCTCCAAGCTTGTGAGGAGGCAGGGGAACTCGTTTCCAAGCTGTCGAAGAAGGCGATCTCCGAGGAGGCTGAGAAACAGCGGAAATTCTTGGAGCTACTGAAGGACAAGAGAAGGCTGGTGAAAGCGCTGGTGGACAAATAAATCCTAGGAATCTTTATAAAATTTTTCCTAGGAAATAATAGGTTGTTTCTCCACAGAAAGGTGGCGACTTCGCCGATCGTCGTAAAGTCCATCGACAACTGTAGAACTCCGATCTCTGGCGCTTATATCTATTCTTAGATATGCTTTTATTGAGGCTGAGCCATGTAAGGTGGGTATGTTCAGGGCGGTGCACGTGGGCAAGATCTACAAGGTCTCGAAGAACGAGTCGGGGTATCTGCTCTGGATTCCGAAGAAGTTGGCGAGGAAGGTGGGGCTGAGATGCGGGGATCGCGTCGTCTTGATGACCGACGGGTCGAGGATATTGATCGTCCCTGCGCATAGGGTCGGAGAGGAGGTAGAGGAGGTGTGCGGAGTTGCCGGGGCGTGAGCGGGACTACATATTGCTCGAGAAGCCGCCGTTCCGCTACCACCACCCCTTCGTCGACATAGCCGAGGTCGCGGGCACGCGGAGGCTCTACTACGGCCAGTGGCTGTGGTTCGACTTCTCGCCGGCGGGGGGCAAGATAGCGCGGTCGTATGCCGCGATCTTCGACGACGGCGCGATGGTCGTCGAGACGGGGGCGGGCGAGCTGGAGGAGGTCGGGATAAGGCTGAGGAGGGTTCCGGCGGAGAAGCCCGAGTCTCGCTGGCCCACTTGGGCGATCAAGAAGTTCCTCGATGGCGAGCCGCCGAACCCCGACGAGATGGACGTCTACGACCTCTGCAAGAGGGCTTACGAGAACTACATAGACTACGGCGATGAGTGGGGCGCCTCCATGCTGATGAGCCTCTACACGATCCAGTCCTATTTGACACCCATCTTCTCGACCCTCGGCTACATCGGGATAAGCGGGCCGAAGCGGTCGGGGAAGTCGAAGAACCTCGACGTCGCCGAGCAGGTCTGCTTCAACCCCGTGAAGGCCGTGAACCTCACGGCGGCCAGCCTCTTCAGGATCGTGGACGGCTACAGGGCGACCGTCCTGATAGACGAGTCCGACTTCAAGAGCCCGGAGAGGCATCGGGACATCCTGATCATGCTGAGGGCGGGCTACAGGCGGGGGGAGTACGTGGTCAGGCAGGCGAAGGTTCAGAAGAAGGGCGAGGAAAAGTTCAAGGAGGAGCTCTTCGACGTATTCGGGCCAAAGATCTTGGTCGTTCCCGAGGGGATCGAGGAGATGCTTCGGGATCGCTGTATCATGATCAACATGCAGAGGACGGCGAACCCGAGCATCACCAGGCGCTACGTCGACCCAAGGGACCCGATCTGGGAGGACATAAGGGCGCACCTCTACTACTTCGGCCTGAAGCACTGGCGGGAGGTCGAGCAGGAGTACATGAGGCTCGACCCCGGCGAGATCTCGGGGAGGGAGTACGAGAAGTGGGCGCCCCTCCTCGCCCTCGCCAAGGTCTTCGGCGTCTACGACGACCTCTACAAGTACGCCCTCGAGAAGATCCACGAGACCTACTTGGACGAGGAGGCCGAGGCGCCGGCGATAAAGCTCCTGAGGATATGCCTCCACATCTACAACCAGGAGAAGGACGAGTACACGGATCAGAAGCCAGTCCTGAGCGCCTCCCAGATAGCCGAGAAGGCCGAGGAGTTGCTGGGCAGGGAGAAGTGGATCAAGCCCGGGACGATCGGGAACCTGATGACGAACGTCTTCGGATTCAACCGAAGGCCGTGGAAGCGGGTGAAGCACGGGACGGCGGTCTACGTCCTCGATCCCAAGAAGTTGAAGGCGCTGGCGAAGAGATATAACGTGGACCCCGACAACCCGCTGGAGGCGTGATGACCCATGGACTTTCAAGACGCAATCCTCTTCTCGACCCTGATCGCCTTCCTCGCCGGGTATTTGCTGGCCGGTTGGTGGGTCCTCGGCTCCGACCGCCGGTTCAGGCTCCCGAGGGAGCCGATCAGGAGGGCGCTGGAGATAGGGGATCTCCTGTCCCACAAGACCACGGAGGTCACGCTCCACGGATTCGCCCCCGACGGAAACCCCGCTCGGGTCAAGTTCGTCACGCTTCCATGGGGCATGGCCGTCTTCGTGGGAGACAAGAGCGTCTCGTTCTTCCCGCCGAAGTGCGAGGAGGTCGCAAACGGGCTCATGCTCCTGCTCTCGGGGCTCACCGACAAGGTGACCTTCACCTCCTCCAGCATAATCCTCACCGTGGAGGGATATGACGATGTCATGTCCAAGAGCCTCGCCTTCAGGCTCGACGACGGGCCCGAGGAGGTCAAGGTCTTGGTGCCCAGGGGCATCCAGACGTGGAAACTGACGGAGTTCCTCAAGGATCACAAGAGCGCCGAGAAGCTCCTCCGAGAGCTCCACAGGATCAAGAGGGCCGCGAAGGCGCTCGTCGGCGCGCTCAAGCTGATCGAGAGGTTTGAGCCCTCGCAGGAGGGAGGCTGAGTGGGGCGCGGTAGATCGGACCCGTCGAAGCCGATCGGCGGGAGGATCAGGAAGTACCTGCTCCCCAAGCCCGAGGAGTTCAGGGCGGTCGCGAAAGCCTTCAACAAGGCCGAGCGCATGGCGCCCGAGGACTTCTTCATGACGGCGATCATCATCAACGAGCTCGAGAAGACGATGGACAGGATCAGGGCTGGGGAGGATTATTGGAAGGCGCTCCTCGACTGGGCGGCCGGCGTGGCGAACTTCCAGCGCAGGGTCGGCGTCCGCAGGCTGAGGAAGATCTTCGCGACCGTGATCGAGGTATATGAGTCGAAGAAAGGGGAAGGCTGAAGCCTAGACCTCCACCGATAGGTTGGCCACCTTCCAGATCTTCTCCGCGGTCACCTTGCCTATGCCCTCGACCTCGGCCAGCTCCTCGACTGAGGCGTTGAACAGGCGCCTGAGCGTCTTGAAGTGCCTCAGGAGCGTCCGGGCCCTAGCCGCTGAGACCCCCGGGAGCGACTCGGCGACCATCAGCACGTAATCTTCGGGCTTCTCGGCCTTCTCCTTCATTTTTAGAGGGTGGGGACGCTTCCCCTCGACCTCGGCCGACTTGGCCAGTTGGATCAGGTACATGATCATCCACCTCTTCGACGGGAGGAAGACGGTCGGGATTCCCCAGTCGAGGGCTATCGAGTTCACGACCCCGCAGATGGCGACCGGCCTCCACTTGGTAAGCTTCTCGGCCAGCGCGAGGCTCCCCTCGATCGCCACCACGGGCCTCACGCCCTCCACCCGCTTCATCTTGTCCAGCTCCCTCCAGAGCCTCCCGCTCCTCACGCTCGCCAACAGATCCGTCACGGTCTTGCGCTCGACCAAGACGTCGCCGGCGAGATAATCTCCTGCTTCTAAGTGGTCGATCTCGACCTCGATCCCCATCTTCTTCAGCCCCTCGACGATCTTCGGGACCCCGGCCGCCTCCCTGGAGTCCACCACTATCATCGCCATATTCACGGCTTTCCACGATATAGGTTTTTTCAGATTCTCAAAAAACCTTAAAAATTACAAAAACCACAGTTTTCTCAGAGAGGTGGGATGGTGGTGGGAGCGTGAAGCTCTGCAAGATAATCTCCATGAGCTCGGGGGGAAACCTCTACCTCCCGAAGGAGGCGAGGGAGCACCTCAATCTCCTCGAGGGCCAGCCGGCGAAGCTCGCTGTCTTCTTGGGCGAGGACGAGGGCGGGAAGTTCGTCGCCCTCAGGGTGGTGAGGTGAGGGAGATGAGCGTCGACTGGGAGTCCTTCAGGAAGAGGGCGAGGGAGAAGGGTGTCAGCGGCAGGCTCCCGCAGACGTGGAAGCCGGCCAAGGAGGGCGAGGAGCTCGTGGGCGTGATAGTCGAGGCTTTTCCGAATCCGTGGGATCAGTCGGTGACCAGCTACGTGATCAGGACGCCCAACGGCGAGGAGTACATGACGCCGAGGAACCAGGTCCTGATAAACCTCCTCTCGAGGTTCAGCCCCGAGGTCGGCGACTACATCTACATCCGCTACGACGGGCTCGGCAGGTCGAAGCCCGGCAGGAACCCGCCGAAGATCTTCACGGTCTACGTCGAGAAGCCCGGCAGGCAGGCGGAGTTGAAGCCGCCCGCGGAGCCCCGGGCGGAGGAGTTGCCGCCCGTCCAGACCGCCGAGGAGGTGCGCGAGGAGCGGGCGGCCCCCGACCCCGAGGCGCTGAAGAGGTACCTGATGGAGCTGAAGGGCCTCTACGGCGACTACATCGAGCGCAACAAGTTCGAGTTGCTCCTCCACAGGAAGGGCTGGGAGATCTCCGCCGAGGAGGCCGCCGAGATCCTGCCCGACGTCGTCGAGGTCAAGAAGTACGGAGTGAGGATTAAGGGATGAGGACGGGATATGAGGGAGGTTCGGGCCAAGGTCTTCTACGACCCGGAGGCCGCCGCCCTATACATCCAGCTCAGCGAGATGAAGGCGGTGTCCACCCTGAGGCTACCGCAGGCGTGCGAGGGCGACATATACTGGATAAACGCGGACTTCGACGAGAGCGGGAGGCTCTGCGGGATAGAGGTGCTCCTGAACCCAGACTCGAGGCTGAAGCAAGTCTTGGACGAGCGCCTGAAGGAGGTTGAGGAGGGATGAGCGGCGAGAAGCACTGCGTATTCTACCTGAAGCCACACAAGAGTCTCGAGCAGATATTCAGGGAATACGGCGTGGAGGGCAGGGTCAGCCCGGGCGTGCTGGAAGGCATGGTGGAGAAATGGGCGGACGTGGCTGGCGAGGTCTGGCTACAGTCAGGCGGGGTCGAGGAGAAAGTCGCTGAACGCTTGGCAGAGGAGGCCGTGAAGTTCGGTAAATCGCTTGGTGTGTCGGAGGAGAGACTGCCTGCCTTCGCTAAGGACATCGTCAGGACGACGCTCTTCTACATACGGGCCGTCGAGATGATAGGCGAGATCATCGGGGAGGTCGGGGAGGGATGATGGCCGCCGAGACGGGAGAAGCCAGCTACTCCATGAAGTGCAGTCTATGCGGGCGGGAGTACCCGCTATACGACCTGCTCTGCCTGAATCGGGGGAGGACCGCGGACATACTATGT
>Ga0190310_1000224_pt1 | contig 20216 bp, 22 predicted proteins | sample 48700778_MG_FD_165059 | JGI IMG/M metagenome (GOLD analysis project Ga0190310, IMG submission 165059) | Hydrothermal vent sediment bacterial communities from Southern Trench, Guaymas Basin, Mexico - 4870-07-7-8_MG | ecosystem: Environmental > Aquatic > Marine > Hydrothermal vents > Sediment ... | reverse complement strand
ATTTGTTCCGGATTGCTGATAGTGCCATAGACAAATTTTAAATCAATAGCTCGCTCCTTAATTCTCCGTAATGCATGCTTGGATAATTTTATTTCAAGTCTTTTCATCATCCATCATCTATAAACTATCCATTAAAACAAATAACGTCTCTTCATATATTATAACCATTATCGACATCTAGATTAAAAGATTTATATATTGATATGTATATACGGTTTCTACAGATTTTCTAAAGCTTAGAAAGATCTTTTTTGTGTATCCTACTCATTTAAAACTAATAATATATTTAAGAAAGTAAAATCAACTCTAATGATTATTCATATATTATTGTTTTTTCAGTATTATATATTGAAGGACTGAATTGAAAATTGTACGTAATATTGTAGCCATTATATTAGTGTTAGTAATTATCTCTTTCACGAGCATCAATGCACAGTCTCATCCATATAATGATGTTAAAGAGAAAATAATTGTTATTTCAATTCATAATAGCTCATATGACTATGTTTATGTGAATAGTTATATCTACCATTTAATTACTTCAAAGGATTCGGCAATATACCTGACTATGTATATATTAACTTATTGAAGAAGATGAACAATAGCATTTCAGCATTAACTGATAATTATTTCTATAAGGCTTTTGCTAATGATACTAGGAATCTACTAAGTAATATAGGTATAGATGTATACGATATTCATGTAAGCTTAGACTTAGTTGTTATTTATGCCTTTAATGGTTCTATGATTAACAGATTAGACGACAATATTATTAATAATATATTTGATCTCTATATGAAGTATAATCTAAGGAATGAGTTATTGGCAACTCATTGGCCGAGTTATGAACCAGAACTAGGTCCTTACAAGGATGAAATTGCTAATATGGATAGGGACACAATAAGGAAATTCTTTAGGATAATAGTCATTAAAATGGTTGTATCTAGAGAAGAATATATTAATTATTATAATGAGACAGTTAATATATTACTCGCTCTCTCCCGCCAAGAAGATCGTCCACGATGGCTATATGCTATCGGAGAATCCATAACAGGTGCAGTATCTATAGAAGTATGTAGTGATGTATTATCTGAATATGGTTTAAGTGAAAAAGACGTTATAGAATTTCTAAGAAGCACGGTAAATAATAATTATCCATCAGAAATCATATTCCGCCAGAAATGTAGTAACATAGATTTCCTCATTGAAACTAGTAATACCAATAATACAAATTATAATAGTCAATTATTATATCTAATCATGATCATTAGTATTATTGTGATTATATGCGTAATACTTTATGTTAAGAGCAGGATCTCCAGATAATATTTGATATAATGTATGGATAAAACTTACGGCGTTATTAGTTAGTATAGGCTATTAGAATAATAGTATATGCTAATGCATCTATAAATAAGATGAATCCTTCAATTTTATTTTATATAATGTGCTTATTAAGTGCTGATTAGTTGATCCCTGCATTTCTATTAAGTTTTAAGCGAGATCTAAATTAAAATAATCCTTTTTTAAATGATGAAATTTTCATTTTAAATTTTAAAGATGTCTAAGCAATAAGAATATATCCATCATTTTCTAAAATATCAATACGTGGGAAGATGAAAATATCAATAAATGTTATTAACATTGTGAGCCTATTCTACTTCTTTATATTATTTGTAGGACTTACTTCTGTTAATGCTTATAGTCAATCCCAAGTTTATATCGATCGTGATCTTGTTCAAGATATTCCATCATACAATAATGCTAGCTGGAGAATTTTTATCTTTAATATAAGTTATAGTAGTCATGATATATTTTATTTAAATTCCTATGTTTATGATTGGGGACCTAATGCGAGTTTTAAGGATATAGTCCGTGACCCAGTATCTAGAGAGCTTAAGAGGTTTTTGAGAAAGATAAACAATTACCAAATACCTATCTATAGTAAGGACAATAAGATAGCATTGAAGAAATTGATGAGTGAAATAAAAGATCTACTTAGGAACTATGGAATATATGTTAATGATATAAGATTAGGCCTAGATCTTCTAATTATAAGGGTATTCAAGGGATCATTGATCGAAAATTTAGACGATATTGTGATAGATAAGATCTTTAATATTTACATAAAATACTCTGATCTTAGAAAAGAATTAGCTATAAGATGGGCGGATTATTTATGTAAGGAAATACAAGGATGTAAATATTATGATATAATGCCTGTGGCCTTTGACATAATAAATATGAGTATTGATGAGATCCGTGACCGTTTTAAGATAATTGTAGTTGAAATGCTTGTGACTGAGGATGAATATTATAGGTATTTTAATGAGACGGTAAATAAACTATACAACCTACTTGGAAATGGTACTTCATCTTGTTGTGTGTTTACTGGAGGTGATGAGTCACTACTTGGAGCTGTAATGGTTGATATGGCGATTAATAAGTTACAGGAACGAGGTCTAGATATAAAGGATGCTATAAGGTGTCTGAGAAAAGCAATAGGTAGCTACTATCCTTTACATATTAATGTTTATTTCAATAATATGGTATATCTTCCATTACCTAGAGAACATGGTAGTACTCGTCCTATTATTTATTTATTCATTCCTCTTGCTTTAATCTCTATCTTGGCTATATATGTAGGGTTACATAGTAGGAGGAATAGGAAGATTAGGGAAAAATACTTCATTAGATAGCTAATGTTTTTACTCAATATTTGTTGACTTCATAACATTTAATGAATGAACATGTATATAGGGGCCGTATAAACAAATATATCCCTTTAAGATTCATTAGTTCTTGAATAAATAATATGAGGAGTCCGGATTTTTGACCAAGATCTATGGTGATCAAAGGAGATTAAGGGTTATGAGGATCTTTGATCCTTGGAATAACCCATTGTGTACTTGTCCTTTAAAGTATAGTCTTCATCCATATACTGGATGTAGTCATGGATGTCTATACTGTTATGCTACAGCATATATTGGTAGGAGGCCTAGTTCTCCTAAGAAGGATTTTTGGAAGAGGCTAAGGCATGATCTTAGATTTGTTAATAGAGAATTAATTATAGAATTAAGTACTAGTTCTGATCCCTATCCTCCTTTAGAGGAATGGCTTTATTTAACTCGTGGTGCTTTAGAAATACTTGCTTCAAATAATATGAAGATACTAATAACTACAAAGTCTGATCTTGTTGTTAGGGATATAGATGTACTAATGAGTACTCCTTCTGCTGTTATGATAACTATTACTTCTCTCGACAAAGACCTCGTTAAAAAGTTGGAGCCTGGTGCTCCTTCTCCTGATCGGAGGATAGATGCTATAAGGATTCTTAGTGAGAATAAAGTGCCTGTTGGTGTTAGGATAGATCCTGTTATTCCGGGGCTTAATGATGATCCATATATGCTTAGGGAATTGGTTCAAGTGGTTGTAGATGCTGGTGCTATGCATATTGTTACTTCAACGTATAAGGCTAGGCCAGATAATTTTGGGAGAATGGTAAAGGCTTTTCCAGATCTAAGTAGTTATTGGAGAAGGCTGTATTATGAAGAAGGTAGTAAAGTACATGGCTATCGTTATCTAAGACAAGGCATTAGAAGAGAATTATTAAAGCCAATTGCTACAGAGGCTAGAAAACACGGTATAACATATGCATCATGTAGAGAAGGCTTTCTAGGCAAGGAATATTTCAATTCTCCAAGTTGTGATGGCTCCCATTTAATAAAATATAGTCTCAAGTATGAAGAGGATCATGGATCCATAAGGAAATCATATAGGCTTCTATAATTGTCTCTTTTAACACGATCTTCTTCATCTAATGAGTCTTCAAGCCTCAATAATTTCTTCTTAAATTCTATACCAATACTATAGCCTCCCAGCTTAAGATTTTTCATAACAACTCTATGACAAGGTATAATCACTAAATCCTTGTTCTTACCCAGTATTCCTCCAATAAGCCTTGGAGATACGTCCAGTAGTCTAGCTAAATCACCATATGTAGTGACTTCGCCCATACCAAGTAATTGTATGAGAGTATAAGTAGCTTCAGAAAGTTCGTCTATACTAGGCTTTCTTATACAGCTATTTTTAACATCCCACAGGGGTATTGTCAAGCAATATCACCGGGTAATGGAGGCGTCAGTAAGCTCACCCGTATCTTCATCCCATCGTAGTCTGTCTAAGCGAGGAGGCTCTTCATCCAGTATATATTTAATGTGGTTTCTGGGTTATGAATTTATTATTTAAATGTCTAACTGATTAAAAATAGATCTCTTGGTAATTATTAATCTAGGAATTCTGATAGGAGTGATGATAAGTTGGCAAAGACAAAGAAAGACCCATTAAGGGAGAGACTTGGTATTATTTATTGGGAACTCCTTGAGAAAATGAATAATGTTGCACAGGTATCTATTAGAAAGAATGTTATAAGGATTAAGGCTAGTGATCCATATACTGCATGGAATATTATTGAAGAGTATTGCGAGGATCCAGTAATTATTAATGCACATAAATTTGGGAACAGATACTATGTTAAGCTTTACTGTACACCTAAAAATGTTCATATGGAGTTCATTGCTGAAGGACAGATAAGGATATTTTATCTAGATCCATTTTTAGCATTATTTAAAGATGAAGTATTTATTGTAGGATAATTACTGTAAATATATTTTTAAATAATATATTAAGTTCAGTATTATTATCTGACCTTAGAACCTGGTTTAACTGGCTTTTCAACAGTTAATAAAACTGGTATACCATCTTCATTATCAGCTGCTAAAAGCATGCCCTGACTAACATATCCACGGAATTTCTTTGGTTTTAGATTAGCTACTACGACAATATATTTATTCTTAAGATCCTCTGGACTATACCATAAACCAAGTCCAGCAACTAATTGTCTTTCCCCAAGTTCTCCAAGATCTACTATAAGTTTTATCAACTTATTAGAACCAGGTATTCTTTCTGCCTCTTTTACATAGCCTATTCTTAGATCAATTTTCATGAATTCATCAATACCTATATACTCACCCGACACTTTCTATTCACCATCCAACTATATTCATAGACATTGTTTATAAATACTATTCATCAATACATTTCACTAGACATCCTATAACTATAATTGGCCCGTTGCGTATAAGAATCTAATAGTACTAGATTAAACTTTATCTAGGGCTAGAGTTTATGGCAAATACTAAAATATTCACAAATAAGATGAGGTTTTATTTAATAATATTTATAATTGTAATGATACTTATTTCATCATGTATAAGCTACGTCTTGTTCTACTTTAATCGAAGCAGTAATTCTCTAAGAAGATATTTCTATATTGAATCCTATGAATCTGATCGCCTCATAAGTCTGGCTAATAACTTGTCTAGAATTGATTTAATGAATAATGATATTAATGAGTATTTTTTATGGATTCAAAAAGCCTTATTAAGTGATGAATTATATGGATCTGCTTATCAAGGTAATCCAAGTCTTTTTACAATTGAAATGGACTATAACCGTACTAGGTTAGAAGATTTTCTAGAGCATAACCTAAATGTATATATGGCTACTATAAAATTCTCACAAGGTTTCGAATACATTATTTCATTGATTATAAATGATGATGGTAAGGCCTTATTTATTGTACATACTAGATTATACGATCCAATTAAATGGGCTGATCTAATAAATTACTTTGGCAAGCTATTTAATATGTATAATGCTGTTCCATTTAAGGTTAATAGGTCGCCTCCATTTAATTGGAGCTATGTTTTATGGAGATATTATCTAGATGGTAAGGGATCTTATGTTGTAATGAATAATACTAAGTACCCTATCGACGCAGTCATTTTGATTGATGAAACACCTCTTCTTAGGGATATTCATGGAAGATATCTTGATGTTATTGAGGATATATGGGCATCATTAGTGAGAAGTAAGATGTTATGGCTTGGCATTAGATTGATTCATCCAAGTAGAGCCTCACTTGAAGATATTTATGAATATGCAATTAATCTAGGCGTTAAAGCTTCAATTGAGGGCCTTAGTTATTGTTATGATGAAAGAAGTGTTTACCAATATGGTGTATCAGGCATACACCTAATTGGTTGCGGAGTATGTGAAGAATATACATTAGCTTCAATGAACTTTCTCTCCATCTCATTAGCAATACCTTCTATAATATTGATAGTAAGTGATGAAGAGGCAAGTCATGCTATAACAAGTGTACTAATACCATCAGAAATAGACATGTATGGTCTACTATTAAATAATGATTATTCCGGAGATGGATTACCTGAGAAAATAATTAAAGTTGTTGATACAGCTCAAGTTTCCATTAATGAATTTTATACAAGATATGTAGATAATGGGAGTCTTCAAATAAATGACTTGTATTTAAGAATATATGATCCTATCTATTGGGCTTATCCATTACAGCATGAAAAGATGATCTATGACATATATTGGAGTGGACCAAGTTTCTTACAGCCTCTTCCCTATGGAAACATTACATGGAATATAATGCATAGATTATTTATTAAGGTATATCCGCCTGCAAGTCCTATGGAAAAGAAATTATTTAGGAATCTATATCTTTGGCATCTATATGGATGTAGACGAAGATATATTGGTGAATCTCAGTATAAGTACCCCATACCTCCTGTCTCTCCATCGCCTGATCCAAAGTTGAAGAGTTATTACGTTAATTATAGTTTTGTAAATAGATTCATTACTTGTAAAAATCCAGTTAATCTCACATTACCAGTGGGCAAATATTTTGTCTCTATTGGGAAATTACATAACACAAGTCTATTGATTAATGTTAGTTACGTGATTTTAGAAACAAAGGCTGTAAGAGATATAGTAGTGTATTTTGATATGAAGATATTTATTAAAATTAATACATCTCTAATAGACCTCATATATCCACCATTTACTTATGGTCAGGTAGGAGGATTTGGGAAACTCAAGTTTTATGGAATAACAATTAATTACAGATCGGATTCTGTCAAAGTTACAGCTCACTTAAGATATAATGGGACTAGATTCAATTATTTATTAAATGACTATATTGTAGGTTCTTTATCTATTAATACAGCTTATGGAAACATCGTAATCATTGTAAAGATCCTTAGAAATTCCAATATATCAGTAGACACATCTATTTACACGACATGAGAACTATGAATAGGGACCAATATTGATTGTTGACTTAGATAAATGGAAGGAGAGAAAATATGAGTTTTGGAATAGGCTATGGGAAGATCTCGAAATAGGTTATTTAGATGAGGATCTATTGCCTTTACTAGTAGAGTTTAATCTTAGACCCGATACTTATACACTAAGTAGTTGTAGTGGGAGAATAGTAATCGTTGATTCCTTAAAGCCTTGGGCAAGAGAAAAAACTAATGTTATATTTAAGAAGCATCATCCAATAAAGATTAATGAATTAATTGATGTAATTAAAAAGCCTTTTGTACATAGGCTTTGGCTTATTGTTTCTGGACCAATAATACATGTATCAGTAAATAATCTTAAATCAGCAATAGATACGCTTAGACTTGCACGTGAAGCTGGATTTAAACATAGTGGTATTTTGTCAATTAATAAAGTTAAAGGGATTATTCTTGAATTATTAACTGGCGTTAAAATGATTCATTTATTGAAAGATCCGAGTGGGTACCAAGTCGGTGCTAATGATATTCCTTCGTTAATTAAAGTAGCTAATGAAATATTGTTAGATGGAAAGAAAATGTTTAATCAACTTTATCAAGTACTTAAAATGAATAGACCTGATGAACTTGATAAATATGTATTAGATGATCTATTTAAAAGAGAATTATTATGGATCATTAAATAATTTAACCTCCATCAATAGTATTAAGTCATTTATGCATTCATGTTATGATAGCTGATCATGGAAGTAAATTGAGTAGAGAAATCAATGTAGTATTAATTAGAAACTCTATGGTTTACAGACAGCATATACCTCTATAGAAGCATTTGTCTTTGTCCTAACCCTATAAATTCCAGGAACTTCGATTTTATATTTCCCGTTAAATGTACATACTTCTTCCCAACTCAGCATAGGCTTTGATGCTATAATGCTGTAATACGGTGTCAATCTCTCTAGTATCAGTTCTACACTTACTGGTTTAGAGATTATGAAGCATTCATTAAATACTAGTATAGGTGTAAATGATGTAAATCCAAGTTCATTAATAAGCTCCTCTTCCCTATATCTTCCACTTCCAACCCTAATTAGATACGGAACATGTTTTGGTAGTGGTAATTGTAATTCAAAGAAGCCCAAATACCATTGGATAAGAACCCTATTTATATAAAAAGCATCTGCCCGGTTAGATGCCTGTACTCCATAATCCATTACATATCCAAACCAACCAGATCTCATTGTATTATGTAGAGCACCTGTTATTAGGATTAGAAATGTATGTTTAGGGAACTTACCGCTTGATATAATTACTCTTTCATCAATGGTCCATTTAACACCTGAAACATAGGGGAAATACAGGACTCCTAAAAGCTCGCCTTCCTCGCTAATACATTCAACTATATGCCTACCATAATCAGCAACTATGATTTTCTGGCCCCAAGGAGATATTCTTAGAGAATCTATACTCGCAGGCATGGAGTATTGTTTAACTTTTCTAATACTATTAGGGTCATTCATATCACTGATCATATATAGACTATTATCTCCTCCATACAAGCTATTTGAAATAAACCAGATCCTATTTTCTGAATCTATTGCCGCTCCTATTATCCCTTTAACTGGTAATTCTAATTTCTTAAGAAGCCCTAGATTATTTAAATCCCTTATCTCTATAATGTTTTCACCTGTAGTCACATAAAGGCATTCATTTTCTGCATCAATATATAGTTCAAAACCACCCCATCTATACGATGTTAGTGTTTCAGCAACTAAGGATCCGTTTCTAAATTTAGCTAGACCGTAGAATCCAGGGTTCTTAGCACTATGAATACCTGCAATTATTTCTTCGGGATCTAAAGGATTATATTGTGCATCTGAAACATCAAGGAAAATAGCATTTGGATATTTAGATGGATGATATTTGTGAAGACCTATTCCAAAGCCCTTACCCAATAGACTTATCATTATTCTACTCCCACATACCTTATCAAATTATAATTTGATTCTAAGAGTTAAAATGATGAGGCTGCATCAAGGACATTATGTGATTTATAGTAGTTAACTTATACCATGATATAAGTATGTTAGAAACGTCTATGTATGAATGGTTCTTTTAATAGAAACAATTAAATGTAGACACATAGCTTAGATTATAAGAAGCTAGTGAGTGGTGATAATTATGCCTGAAAAGATCGTGTCCTATGTACTAATTGTTGTAAGTATTGGTAAGGAATTTGATGTTTTAAATAAGATTAGAGATTTACCTGGAGTTACTGAGGCAGTTGTTGTTTATGGAGAATATGATCTTGTTGTCCGGATTGAAGCTGATAACATGAAGGTTATTGATAATGTAGTTACGAGTATTAGAAACATACCTAGTGTTCTAAGAACTGTTACTCTAATTGGCTATGTAGAACAATAGAGGAAATATATTTTCAAGAAATATACTATGCTCTAAATATTTTTCATATCATATACTACACTATATATTAATATCTCTAAAACTTAATCTACTATTCTAAGGGGATAAGAAGTAATGTATGTGTATGTTGCTAATGTGTTAAAGGATGAAATGATTGGTAAAGAAGCTAGGCTTCGTGGATGGATATATAGGCATCGTATCGTAGGTAAAAAGGCATTTATAGTATTGAGAGATAGTACTGGGATCATACAATGTGTTATTGATTCAAAAAAGGCTCCACAAGCTTATGCATTAGCTGAGCAATTAGGTGTTGAAAGCAGTATTGAAGTATTTGGAGTTGTTAAGAAAGAGCCGCGTGCCCCAACTGGTTATGAGCTACATGTATCCGATCTTAAAGTTTATGGTTATTCAAGGGACTTCCCGATCAAGGGTGGTGAAGGCATAGACTATCTCTTAGACAATCGCCACCTATGGATCCGTAGCCGTAAGCTAACAACTGTTATGAAGATTAAACATACAGTACTAAAAGCAGCTAGAGAATGGTTACTAGACAATGGATGGTGGGAAGTTACACCACCAATACTTACGGCATCAGCTTGTGAGGGTGGAGCTACACTCTTTGAAGTAAAATACTTTGATCGGAATGCATATTTAAGCCAGAGTGCCCAGCTTTATCTCGAAGTACTGATCTATAGTCTTGAGAAAGTATGGAGTATTACACCAAGTTTTCGAGCCGAGAAGAGCCGTACCCGTAGACACTTAGCAGAGTATTGGCATCTTGAACTCGAAGCTGCATGGTATACTATGGAGGATATGATGAGGGTATCTGAGGAACTAGTATCATACATTATAGAACGTGTCCTCGAGGAGAATAAAGCTGAGCTAGAGTTTCTCAAGAGGGATCTAACGATACTCAAGAACTCGATCGAGACTCCTTATCCAAGAATAAAGTATGATGAAGCTATAGATATTCTTCAGAAAAAGGGTATATCCATAGAATGGGGAGACGATCTTGGTGCTGATGAAGAACGTGTACTTACAATGGAGTTTGATAAGCCATTCTTCGTAACACATTTCCCTAAGCAGATTAAGAGTTTTTATATGAAGCTTGAAAGGGATCGGCCGGAGGTAGTTAGAGGCTTTGATCTATTGGCTCCAGAGGGTTATGGCGAGATCATTGGTGGTAGTGAGAGGGAGGATGACTATGATAAGCTTTATCAGAGAATAGTTGAGGAAGGCTATGATCCAAAGGACTATAAGTGGTATCTTGATCTTCGGAAATACGGTAGTGTACCACATAGCGGCTTCGGCTTAGGTATTGAGAGAATGGTTATGTGGATCGCTGGCCTCGATCATATCCGTGACGCAATACCGTTCCCTAGATTTCGTGGAAGGATATATCCATAAGATATCTTCTTATAACCCGTTATGTATTTAAGATCTTAATATCCTATATACTACTTAGTGTAGAAAGTTCTATGGTGGTAACTAGGCATTGGATATAAAGTTACCAAGTGAATGGATAGAGAAGGCTAGGTTCTTCCATGAAGAGGCTAAGAGGCATTATGGTGAAGGGGTATATTGGTATACGTGTTTTGCATCGCATCAAGCTGTAGAGTTTTATCTTAAGGCCTTTATACTTGCATTAACGGGATTACATCCTTTTACACATGATCTTGTAGAGTTACTAGACGCTATAAAGAGCATAGGTTATCATGTACCAGAAGAACTGTACGTGTACGCTGATGCATTAACACCACACTACACTATGGCCCGGTATCCCGGAAGAAAGCCTATCAGATACAATAAGGATCTTGGTAGGAGGTGTCTTGAATATGCAGAAAAGATCATTACATGGATTAAGGAGAAGGCTTCTAAAACACGCAATGACTAAGAAGATGAATGAAGAACAATTGCTTATAGAGTATATAGAAAGAATTAAAAGGAATTATCCTAGATCGACAATCATATTATTTGGATCAAGAGCTAAAGGTGGACAATTACCGTATAGCGATTACGATATAGCTGTTGTATTGGAGAATATTGATGATAAGCTGGAAATGACTATAAAACTTAGAAGACTTAAACCCCACGGCCTAGACTTGGATCTGATAGTACTGGATAAACGGGAACTAGAGGATCCCATGATAAAGGCTATGCTGGGAGAGAAGAGGATCTTATATGATGGCTTGAGTATAAGGTTTTAGTCTATATTCTATAACCATGTATTTGGTGAACTATATGTGTAATAAATTATGTGATGTACCTAATCTATTAAGGAAAATGCATGGAGAGATAGATACTTCTTCATTTATAGCTACACATGTCCGTGATAAAGAATTATTTGAGTTTATTATCGCTGTTATGCTTAGCCAAAACACTAGCGATAAAAATGCTATAAGAGCTTATAAGGGTCTTAGGAAGTTATTGGATGGATCTATAGAACCTGAAAAGGTTCTTGAGAAAACATTTAATGATATAGCCAATGCTATAAGACCAGCTGGCATGCATTATCAAAGAGCTAAAAGAATTATTGAATTAGCTAAACTATTTAGGAATAGAGAATTTGTTAATAAAATAGTTAATGATATCAATAATATGGATGTTGAAGAGGCTAGAAAACTCTTAACTAGTCTTCCAAGCATAGGTGTAAAGACAGCTGATGTAGTATTACTCATGTATTTTGGTAAACCAACATTTCCTGTAGATACGCATATAACTCGTATCACTAAAAGACTTGGTTATTTAGATAAATATGATTATGAAAGTATACGTAGATTTTGGATGGATATAATTAATCCAAGAAATTATCTTGAAATACATCTTCTCCTTATAACCCATGGTAGAAGAATATGTAAGTCTAGAAACCCACTATGTAATAAATGCTTACTTTCTAGATTATGCAAGTATTATGCGGGCAAGAATATATTGTAGTCTAGATTATCCCTGAAAATATTGGTTACTAACTTCATTTTCTAAACATATAATTTATATGATTAATTGACACTTATATGTAATATGCATAGATGTTAGGATATAAATGAAAGTTTTTATATATGGTTAACAATGTTAAAACATGTATAGGAATACATCGTACATTATAATACTACTTGGAGGATGAGAACATGGATATTATAAGTGCTCTTACATCTCCATTACCATTTGTAGGATTTAGCATTTATCAATTAATAATATTCATTATATCACTAATAATAGGTATCCTCATAATTAAGGTAATTGCAAATATATTGAAGAGAACACTTGAGAAGGCTAAGACACCGGCATTAATAACAGGATTACTAGTAAGTATTATAAAGTCCATCGGCTACATAGTAGTAATTCTCTCTGTCTTACCAATTATAGGAGTTGATACAAGTTCGGTTGGCTTAGGCTTATCTGCTATAATTGGTTTGATTCTAGGCTTTGGATTACAAGATACATGGGCTAATATGGCTGCTGGTGTATGGCTTGCAGTTATAAGACCATTCGATAAGGGAGATTATGTTGAAGTAGCTGGATACTCTGGTGTTGTAGAAGGCATAGGTGTTATGTCTACAATCTTGAAGACATGGGATAACGTAGTTATAACTATACCTAATAGGAATATATGGGGGGCTCCAATAGTCAATTACTCACGTGAACCTATACGAAGAATAACATTGAATATAGGAGTTGCTTATGGAACCGATCTTGATAAGGCAATAAATGTTGCTATGCAAGTCATTAAGAATAATCCTAAAGTTCTGTCTAATCCAGAGCCAGCAGTTGTTGTAACTGAATTAGGGGATTCATCTATAAACCTACAATTACGTGCTTGGGTTAAGAAGGAGGATTTTGGAGCTACTAAAGCAGATTTGATAATGACCATCTATAAAGAATTTGTAAAAGCAGGAATAGAAATACCATTCCCACAGCTTGATGTACATATCAGAGACATGCCAAAATAAACCTTAATTAAAATAGCTACATTCATCATTTTTGAATTAATTATTTAATATTTTTAGAGTCTTAAATGTTGACTATAATAATCTTCTATACTCTAATTATATTATGATTAAATGCATATAGTTTATGTCGAGGACAGAGAATTGCCTAGGGATCGAGAGCCTTTATTGAGGAGAATTGCAAAAGAATTGTTTGGCGAGGATTTTTCAAATAAGATTTGGAAACGAATAGAGATTATTGGTGATATTGCAGTAATTAGAGTACCGTTTTGGCTTAAACCAGATGATTTAAAGCCTTTAGCTAATGCGATACTTGAGAGAATACCATATGTAAAGAGTGTATGGGCTGGTTTACCTGGAGTTGCTGGTGAATACAGGCTCAGGAAATATGTATATTTAGCTGGTGAACCAAGAAGTGAGACTATATATAGGGAGCATGGCTGTTCATTTAAGCTAGATATTACAAAAACATATGTATCGCCAAGACTCAATTATGAGCATGGTAGAATAGCGAGGCTTGTCCGTAAAGGGGAAGTTGTTACAAATATGTTTGCGGGAGTAGGTCTCTTCTCAATAATTATTGCTAAGAAGGCTTCTCCTAGAAAAGTATATAGTATTGATATCAATCCATGGGCTTATAAATACATGGTTGAAAACATTTACTTAAACAAAGTAGATAATATTGTAGTTCCACTGCTTGGTGATGCGGCAAAAGTCATTGAGGAAAAACTTGTTAACACAAGTGATCGAGTGCTGATGCCGTTGCCTGAAGTAGCACTTGAATATTTAAAATACGCTATTATGGCTCTTAAAAATCGAGAAGGAATAGTCCATGTTTATCTACACATTGATGTAGCTAAGAACGAGGATCCATATGAGAAAGCAGAGATAAAGGTACTTGATAGATTAAAAGAACTATGCGTATATGGTAAAGTAGTATTTAAGAGAAAAGTTAGAATGATAGGGCCTAGAAAATATCAAATAGTACTTGATGTAATGGTTGGAAGACGACAAAGCTCAGGTCTAGAAAATCATAGATAAAGACAATTAATTAAAAACGACTTAGAAATAAGTCTGCTATTCTAACAATCTACAGTTCTATTAATATCTTATCTAATGCATCCTTAACAGTTAATCCTGGTAAAACATATAATTTTATGTTAGCTTGTTGTAATGCCATATATGCATTAGGCCCTGGATTAGGGCCAACGACGATATCTACCTTCATATCAACAAGTTTTTGTACAGCTCTGATACCAGCTCCACTAGCAGCTCTTGCTCCAGGGTTTTCAACTATTTCGACAGATAATACATTGCCTTCATCATCAACCTCTACTACCGTAAATGTCTGAGCTCTACCAAGTCTCTCTGCTATCTTATCGTCTAAACCTCCCTTATTGGTTGTAAAAGCTATTTTTGTAGACATATTCTTCACCTAGGAAAGTATATTGTAGTTGGGAATATAGGTTTACCTAACCTAGCTCCCTGGTTTTATAATGATTGGTATAAATGGCTCTATTTTTTCTGGAATATGCTTTAATTTCCAATTCTCCCAGTTTCTCAGTATTGCTAATAATTTATTACTAGTTTCAATAATTGATTTAACTACACTACTATTAGGATATGCGTAAATAACTGGTTTATTTATAGCCATAGATCTAGGTACTGCGTGATCATATGGTAGTAGTCCTAGTAATTCAATATTTTCCTTTTCGGCATATCTCATGATTTCTTGTACAAAAACCTTGTTTAAATCATATTTATTCACGATAAGTGCTGAGGGTATTCCAAAATGCTTTGTTATCTTATGAATACGTCTAAGATCACTGAAGCTAGCAGGAGTAGGTTCTGCAACTAATATAGCCATGTGTGAACCAGCTAATGAAGCGATTACTTGGCAACCAATACCAGCAGCTGCATCAACAATTATTACTCCTTTACCACCGGAGATCGATCTACCAAGGTTTTTGGCTTCTGTAACTAACTTACCTGAATTTGGTCTACCGGGTTTGATTTTACTCGATACTAATGGAAACTTATATGGAGTTTTATAGGCGATCCTTATATGTCCGGCTAAGACATTATATTTAAAGCTAATAGCTTTGACGGGACATACGAAGCTACATGTAAAGCATCCTTCGCAAATCCATGGATTAATAATGTATTTTCCGTCTTTCTCCTCAACAGCATTAAATGCGCATGAATCATAACAGTATCCACAATAAATACATTTATCATCTCGTATGGAGCCTATTCTTCCTTCGTGATACTCTATAACACGATCCCATCTGTCTATTCCAAGGACAAGGTGGAGATTAGGTGCTTCAGCATCAGCATCAATAGCTGTGACTCTATAGCCAGAGTTTCTTAATATGATGGCAAGTGAAGCTGCTATTGTCGATTTACCGACTCCTCCTTTACCGCTAGCTATAACTATCTCGATCAAATCGGATGAACTCATAGTATTTCATCCTCTAAAACCTGATAGATATTATAAAAGCTCTTAGAAACAATTGAATCACGGTTATAGACAACTACTGGTATACCGCGAATATAAGATTCAACTGCATCCATGCTATATGGTATTTTAAAATATTTTTCAACACCATATATTTTCATAATCTTCAAATGATCATCTATAGGGCCTAAACCATATCGATTAATGATAACCCATACACGATAACCAAGACCGTTTACAACTTCTAATATACTTTTAAGATCATGTAGTCCAAGTGGAGTTGGTTCAGTAACTGCTATTACTAGATCAGAATATTGTAGTGCTATGGAGATAGAGTTGCCTGTACCAGCACCTGTATCAATTAATAAGATCTCTTTTGCTAGTTCTCTTGCTTTTCTCTTAATAATTGCTAGGCCTGGAGGTACATGTTCTTCACCTGGTCTTAAAATACCTGTTAATAGTCTAAACATTACATTAAATTTCTTAATAATTGTTAGATAGCTATGTGCTATTACATGACCTCCTTCAATAATGGCACCGTATGGACAAGCATAATAACATGCTTTACATCCACTACAAAGCCTTGGAAATACTATTGGAAGGTTTTTCGAAGGCATAAATATGGCTCCTGTATCACATATCTTAGCACATATTCCGCACAAAGTACATTTCTTATAATCTATGAATGGTAAAAATATCCTAATATCTTCCTTATTACCAAGGTTATCTATTCCAAGTAAAACATGGTCGTTTGGAGCTTCTAAGTCTAAATCGGCAAGCAAAACATCGTGCTTCTCGGCTAAAAGTACTGCTAAATTAGTTGCAACAAAACTTTTGCCAGTACCACCTTTACCGCCAGTAACACTTAATTGTATTTTACTCATTAAGTTACGTCACCTATATTAGGCTACCCTAACTATTATTATGCCGAGCTATTTAATTAATAAATCTTTTTGAAGAATTTAACTAAAGCGTCAGAACTTTCATTTACTAAACTCTGTACTATAAGCCATAAAGCTTCATTAGTTGCTTATAACTATGTATTTATAGAATCAAAGAGACGGAATTGATTATAGAGCTTCTTTCTCAATTCTTCAAACTGGCTTCTTCAATTAGTTTTGGTATTAAAGCAGGTAACCCATTATTATTTACTTTAATGGCTTCTATTATTCCAAGTCTTTGTGTTGGTAGTAATTTAATCTTTAGAATTTTTTCAACAGTATTTATAGCTTTAGCCATGACCGGATCTAATTGTTCAGCTAATTGGTCAAGTTCATCTTCAATAGCCCTTACTCCATCTTTAAAGCCTTGTTCAATAATATATATTGGGAAATACCGGTTCTCCATAACAGCTATTTTAAAACAATAGCTATTTCTAGAAATCCTACATCCTAGGGAAGTTAGAATTCCATAGATAGAGTCCATTGGTGATTTATCCTTATTGGCTGCAACTATGATTCCTACTAAGCCGTTATCCATTGATTCTATGAAATAATCATTATCAATAAGCTCTCTCAAATAATATTTAAGCCTATCATATCCTCTACAATCGATGATCACTAATATTTTACTCTTCATCTTTAATACTATAAAATCCCTCTTATGAACCATGATCTTTGATAACAGCATCCTTATGCTATAATTTAGATATTCAATACCATATTCTCTACAATCCGTGACTTTTTCTATTAAAGTCTTATACAGTACAGCATCTGTTCTGCCTTCAACTAACAAGATAAATGTTCTTGCAATCTCCATACAACTACACCCTTAGATCAACCTCAAATTCTTCTCTAGCCTTGAGAGCCTCTTCATAACTGTAAAGCCTATATTTTAACTCTCCATTCTTAAGGGAAACTCTATAAATTGATATTTCCTTCCCCATATCATATTTCTTAGCCTTTCTCAGAACAAGGTCTATAAATTCTAAACTATGAGTCGTAATAAATACCTGGTTTTCTCGTTCCTTACGGCTTTTAATAATGGCTTCAGCTATAAATTCCATACTGCCGATGTGCTGATGAAGTTCAGGTTCTTCAATTAATATAATGCCTTTTTCAACACTATTAAGTAGGGCAATGTAGATAAATGCTGATTTAATTCCATCACCGAGTAAATAGAATGGTATTGAATACTTAGTCAAAATAGCCGATAAGACCCATTTATTATTCTTAGGAAGAACTTTAAACTCTTCAAGTTCGCTATACATAGTCTTAAAAACATTTACAAGATTCTTTTCAGCCTCCTTACCCCCATACTCTAAGAGAAAAGAATATACCTTTTCAGGTAAGCCGAATTCTCTAACAACATTCCAGTCAATAAAAATAATATTAGGGCTAATTTCTTTCTTGCCTGTGAATATTTTTGCAGAACCAGCACTATTAAATGATATATTTATTGAATATGTAGTGACAGATGTTCGATCTGAGTATAATATATCAGTTTTTATTAGATCTAATCCTGGCTTGGATATTATTACGGCAGTCTGAGTGTTATTAGCTATAACTGCTTCAATTTCGGCCTTACTTAGTTTCCTATGAATAATATCTTTAAGTGTATCCAGTCCATACCAGCCTCTTCGCTTTATAATGTATTCCATAGGTATTCTGCCTAGGGCGTCTAACTTGTCAAGCGTTGATACAAGATATATTGCCTCTATAATTGTTGACTTACCGGAGTTATTCCTACCTATAAATATATTTATTCCCATGAACCCCTCTAGAGCTCCACGCATAATATTTCTTATTCCACGGAATCCCTTAATCTTTATAGACTTTATGTGAATTACTTTATACCTATTCATGTCATTACACCACATGTTAAAGAATGTGCTTAGACATGATTATTTTAGTATTTTAGTATTTTAATCTCTTCCTATGGTTAATACTGATAGTTTAAAGCATACTTAAATAGAGATGAGGTATTGCAAGCTTAATTACTATCCGCTTATTTTAGCCTCTTCATCAACATTAGTTCATGTCTAATGACTATATGTGGATAGTTCTTAAAATACCTTTTATAAATATCATGACTAATCAATAGGATGAGGCTTTTAAATCCATGGTTTATAGCGATATTGAATATATAGTTCATGGATTTATTAATAGTGTCAAAATTCTTTGTCCAAAGCACTAACCTGCCTATATCCTTTCTATCCCATAAGCTCTCAATAATGAATGCAGTACCGAGATCCCTAATATATCCCTCGATACTAACTATTCTATCTTTCTCAAAAGCAAAGTCCCACCTGCTTTTAACCCATGCAGTAAATGAAGAGAAAATACGTGGTGATATAAACAACATATTCTTTAAAACATTATATTCTTTAGGAAACTCCTCCATATAGTAATCATTCTCAATAAAATCAATCTTCCTAAGATCTATTTCTATATGATAAATCCTATAAGCTATGGTGTTGAGACCACATTTCTTATAAAAATCAATGACATTCTTTTCAGGCCAAACACTTAATGTGTCACAATCATGATCAATACATATGTCTTTAGCCTTCTTAACCAGCGCTTTACCTATTCCCTTCTTCCTATAATCTCTATGAACTTGAAGTACATCAATAAAACCAGTTTTACCTAGTAAACTGGACTCCTCACCGATATATAACTCGAGATCACCGACGACTCGATCATTTAATAGAGCGACTAATGGATATTGGTTGCTGGTAAGGACGTAATTAAGATGGATACTACATGTTTCTATAGACATCCATGGCCCTCCATGACTAAATTTGTCTATAACGCTGAGATCCTCATACCTTGCCTCAACTTTCTTACCATTAATAAATCTATACCATTTATCAACATCACTACAATAAACTTCAACAATCCCCTTAACATCATCTAGAGAAGCTAAACGTATTTCTACTGGCATTGGAATCGCCTATGACCTAGGGATCTAGTTTAAAGAAATAAATAAAAACATTATTTATTAAATTAAGAATTTCTCAAATGGGAATTTAGTACCAAACTTCTCTCTCGCCCTATCTAATATCTTTAACTGTCTCTTCTCAGCTTCTTCTCTAACCTTTTCCTCTTCAAATACAAGTACTCTACCACTCTCTAAAACAATCTCTCCATTAACAATTACTGTATCTACATCACTAGCATTAGCACAATAGACAATAGCACCTAAAGGATCTGTTACTGGTGCTGTATGCGGTCTATCTAGCCTTATGATCGTTATATCTGCTTTCTTACCGATCTCGAG
>Ga0190310_1000223_pt1 | contig 20285 bp, 19 predicted proteins | sample 48700778_MG_FD_165059 | JGI IMG/M metagenome (GOLD analysis project Ga0190310, IMG submission 165059) | Hydrothermal vent sediment bacterial communities from Southern Trench, Guaymas Basin, Mexico - 4870-07-7-8_MG | ecosystem: Environmental > Aquatic > Marine > Hydrothermal vents > Sediment ... | reverse complement strand
GATTTAACAGAAACCCTGTGTTGTTGGGAGAGTGCGTCCAAGGGACGCACAGTGTGCGTCTAGGCCTCCTCGACCAAAACCTTGGACATTGAGTCCTTCATTGAATAGAAGTGGGTTTTTGTGCTCTAAGTTTTTCTCAAATTTTCGTTGTGCGTCCGGCGTCGCAAAACTAGTTTCGTTAGCAATTTTTGGTGACTTCTAACACGTGGCGATGAGCACTAGAGAGATCAGACAGGCGGACCGCGTCGAGGAGAAAGAGGAACGGAAACAAAAACAACTAGCAGATGAGCCCATCCTCATTCCAGCCAACAAAACACCAAAAACATGTGCAGTTCCTAAGTAGTTTTTGTGTAATTTCCTAAAGACAGAACCAAAAACAACGCGGGCTAAATCAAACAGAAACGGCATGATTTTGTGCAGTTTTTGTGCAGTTTTTCGCGGGAGCCGTTGGATACTTCCTGCCCCGCAGTGCGTCCTGTACATCTAGGGAAATCGGCATGTATTCTGTGCCGCGTTGCGTTCTGTATATTCGAGTTGTTTTTTATTTCTTCTTTGTATCTATGTTCGCTACTGTTCTTCTCCTCCTCTGTCGCTTCTCCTAGTGAGTTTGTCATCTTTATTGCTCGTTTTTGCTTCTTTCTAGCGTTTTTAAGTCTGATCTGCGAATCTTGTCTCTATAGTCTATATTCTGCTGATTGTTATGTGTTAGGGATCATAAAATTGTCTGACAAAACTAGTTTTCGTAACTATCATTTTTGTTGAGGGGGATATCAATTATAAGCGTTCCCGATTAGATTCTTCTCGTAATGATTCAATCGTTATTTTTAATGCTCTCATAATTCTTTCTAATATTTTAGTGATAGGGGATACATATGGCTCCATGGGAAGATTGGTTTGATAGAGCAAAATTTTACATCAGAGAGGCAGGGCGATATGCAAGTGAAGGCCCCTACTGGGCTGCATGTCTTAATTCCCATCAAGCAGCGGAGTTTGCTCTTAAGGGGCTGCTTGTGTATCTATCGAAATCATTTCCATTCACGCATGATCTTGTCACCTTGCTGGATGAGGTTCGCGCAAAGGCAGGTATTAATATTCCCTCAGATATATATGACTGTGTGGACTATCTTTCGCCACATTATATTGGAGCACAATACCCTGGAACGAGGGCTATATCGTATAATTCCAAAAGGGCCAATAAGTGTGTGGAGTGTTCAAGAAAAATTTTGGAGTTTGTCAAGAATGTCTCTGGATACATATTTGAGTAAATTGAAGAAAGATGCTGAGGATTATCAGAACCGTATAGTTAGAAGTATAAGAGAAGTATATGGGGATAATGTAACCATTATACTCTTTGGAAGCAGAGCTCGAGGTGATCACTCATTAAAGAGCGACTTCGACATACTAGTCATCACCGAATCGTCAGGCGATATTCTGGGAAATATTATTAAAATAAGAAAGAGTCTAGGACGAAAAACTTTTGCCATCGACATTGTCGTTATAAAGCCTGAGGACATGGCGAATTCCGTTATTAAGCGTATGATGGAGAACATAAAAGTCCTCTACGACGGATTGGGTATCCTCTCCCGAGGACAAAAATAGGACATTCTCAGCCAAACATTGACCATCGTAGAGATCCGATGAGAAAGCCCTCACATAATGTTCTATGCTTCGAGATATCCAATTAGATCTGTAATCCCATAGAAATCTTAAATCTGTAGTCTATAGATATCAATGGCATACCGTGAGACTGCTGGATAGCTTCATTCTTAGATAATGAAACACTTAAGAAACTAAATAAGCTCTAGCTTTACTAGGGATATCTCAATATAATTTAAAAACAATTTATCTGAATTTAGCTTATATTTTTTAATTGCTTGTGTTTAGATTGGTCTGTTATCTATTATATTGGGCGTTATAAATGGCGCTACTCATCACTGGTGGAGCTGGTTTCATTGGATCCAATTTGGCTATAAAGCTACTGGAACTCAATTACGAAGTAATTGTTATAGACACCAAAGAGAATCCAGTAAATTTAGAAACTATACGAGATTCCATAGAATATATCAAATGCGATGTCAGAGATTCTGAGAAATTACAGGAAATAATAGACTCATTGAAAATTCGAGGAATAATTCATTTAGCCGCAGTTTCGCGAGTTATTTGGGGAGAACAGGATCCAGAAAGATGCATCGACATAAACATCAATGGAACAAAATCTGTTTTACAAGCTATAGTTAGATCGAAGAGTAGACCATGGCTGATATTTGGTAGCAGCAGGGAAGTATATGGTGAACCAGAGAAGCTACCAGTAAAGGAGGATTTTCCCAAGATCCCAATTAATGTTTATGGTTATACGAAACTTCTTGGAGAGCGTTTAGTGGAGCAGTATGCGAAAAAATATAAATTAAATGCCATTACTCTTAGGTTTTCTAATGTCTATGGAAATGAAAAGGATATTTTAGATAGGGTCATTCCTCGTTTTATCTTAGCGGCACTTCGTGATGAAACTATTGAGATTCATGGAGGCCAACAAATATTTGATTTTACACATATTGATGATACAGTAGTTGGTATAGTGAAGGCTATTAAATTTTTGGAGGAGCTAGATCAAAATTCTGGGTTTTATGAGCATTTCCATATCTTGCCAGGTAGGCCATCTACGCTCCAGAAAATAGTGAATATTATTGCTGATTATCTTAAGAAGAGTTTGAAAGTAGTATATACAGCACCAAGGGCTTATGATGTTGTTCGCTTCTATGGGGATCCTTCGAAAGCATATGAGATTCTGGGGTTTAAAGCGAGAATATTCGTTGAGGAAGGTATTCCTATGACAATTGAAAGGTTTAAGAGGGTGTTTGGCTTATGAGAGTCATGCATATTATTCATCGTTTTCCGCCATTCTATATGGCTGGCTCGGAACTATATACCTACTATCTAACCGAGGAGCTGTCAAAATATATGGAAGTCCATGTTTTCACTAGGTACGAAAATCCATTTGAGCCTCCGTATTCATATATTGATGAAGAGTTTGGTAAGGTAAGGGTAAGGCGAATAAATAGGCCTTTTAGGGAGTATACTCTGAGAGACAAGTATGTTGATACTAATATTGAAAGACTCTTTAGAGAATATATGGATGAAACAAAGCCCGACATAGTCCATATACAACACTTATCTCATCTATCAACAAGCATAATAGACATAGTAAAGGATGAGTACAACCTCCCGATAGTCTTTACTCTGCATGACTTTTGGATGTTGTGCTTTAGAGGTCAATTGATAGATCCATTTTATAATAGATGCACCGGCCCCAGTCCCGAAAAATGTTTGAGATGCGCTAGGGTTTTCTTTAAAGATACTGTCGATATTGTGGATGTTGACTATTATCGGCGGCACATGGATAGGATCCTAAGTCGTGTTGACCTGTTCCTTGCACCTTCAAGGTTTCTTATGAACGTTTTCATAAAGCACGGCGTCCCGAAAGATAAAATCATTTATTCTAGGTACGGCTTTAAGAAGGATCTAATTAAGTATAAAAATAGAACCTACTCGAAAAACTCAGTGGTTCGTTTTGGCTTTATAGGTCGAATTGTTCCCACTAAGGGAGTCCATATACTGCTTAAAGCATTTAGCAAGATGAAAAACAAGAATGCCAAGCTCTTTGTTTTTGGTTATTATGGTGGTCTGCTTAGTTATCTTAAGCAGTATGCTAATGAGCGCGTATACTTTATGGGTGGGTTCCACAATAAGGAAATTGATAAGGTTCTTGATCAGATAGATGTGCTTGTTGTACCATCAATCTGGTATGAGAATTCTCCTCTGGTTATTCAGGAAGCATTTTTAGCGGGAATACCTGTCATAGCGTCTAATATTGGGGGTATGGCTGAACTAGTTAAGGATGGTGTTAATGGTTTTACCTTCAAAGTTGGTAATATTGATGATTTAGCTGAGAAAATGGATCTTGTAGCTAATAATCCTGAGATTCTAAATGATATTAAGCCAGATAGAGACTCGATTAGGAGTATAGAGGATGATGCAAGATCGATCTATGAAATCTATAAAAAGTTGGCGGGTGCTTAAATATGCCTGCATGCAAAAAACTTGCTGGGCCTTGGCGCATAACTTTTGATACAAATCCCTATTTCTGCAATCTAAGATGCATTTTTTGCGAGGTGCATAGTATCTACAATAAAAACCGTCCAAAGAGTTCTGAGGCCATAATGGATCCTAGAATTATTAGGCGCGTCATAAGTAGTGCTGCTCCCTATGGTCTGAGAGAGATTATACCCAGTACTATGGGCGAGCCCCTACTATATCCTTATTTTGATGTATTCATCGAAATGGCAAGAAAATATCATATCAAAATAAATCTAACGACGAATGGTACGTTTCCAATAAGGGGTGTTGAGGAGTGGGGCTATCTAATATTACCTGTTGCCAGTGATGTTAAAATATCTATTAATGGTGCTACAAAAAGAACAGCGGAAAGTCTAATGGTTGGTCTTGATTTTGAAAAACAACTGAGAAATATAGAGCGGTTTATAGAAATACGTGATGAGATAAGAAAAGAAGGAATTAACAATCCTACTGTTACGTTTCAAGTGGTTTATATGGAGAGCAATCTGGAGGAATTACCGGAGCTATTAAAGATGGCTATAGATATGGGAGCAGACAGATTCAAAGGTCATCACCTATGGATTACATGGCCCCAACTGAAAGAAGAATCCTTAAGAAGGAACATTGATGCTAGGAAGCGTTGGAATGCTATTGTTGATAAACTTTATAAGATAAGAGATTCCTATCGCGGGCCAAATGGTAAAAAAATAGAATTGGCTAATGTCTATAAATTGCCTCTAGAGATGAAGGGCTCTTTGATTCCAGATGACTGGGTATGTCCTTTTGCGGGGAGAGAAGCTTGGATCGCTTGGGACGGAACGTTCAATGTTTGTTGTGCTCCTGACAATCTAAGAAAAACTTTTGGGTATTTCGGTAATGTTAAGGAAACAGATTTTATGGAGTTATGGAACAGCGAAAAATATAATAGATTCGTGGAGAATTGGGGTAGTTATAGTGTGTGTAAATTATGTAATATGAGGCGTCCTCGAGAAGATATTAGAGGGTGTGAAGATGGAGTCATCTATTAATTTGGAGGAGATCTATATTTCGGATGATGAGACCCACCATATTTATAAGGGTAAACCCCTTTATAAGAAGAGATTCCTCAAAGTACTTAGTTTTCACCCTCCAGGAGTAGCGGCTGTAATGGATGAGACAGGGTGGTACCACATAAACCTAAAAGGAGAGCCCATCTACGAGAAGCGATTCATAAGAGCGTTTGGATTCTATGAGGGACTAGCAGCAGTTGCTGACGAGACAGGGTGGTACCACATAAACCTAAAAGGAGAGCCTGCATATCCCCAGAGGTATGCGTGGGTCGGAAACTTCCAAGAAGGGAGAGCCCCAGTCAGGGACTTCGATGGAAGATATTTCCATATAGACAAATCAGGAAAGCCAGTATATAAGGAACGATATAGATACGTTGGCGATTTTAAGTATGGTACTGCTGTAGTGTACTGTGATGATGGCTATGCTAGACATATTGATAGATATGGCAGATTTATCCACGACAAGAAGTATATAGAGCTTTATCCGTATCACAAGGGTTTTGCCATAGCCAGGGATGAGAGAGGATACTTTCACATAGATAAGAATGGAAATCCCATATATGATGAGAGATACGAATGGGTAGAGCCCTTCTATAATGGGTATGCATTAGTGAAAACTAAAGATGGAAGAATGGGGATAATCAACGAAAAAGGAGAATGGGTACATACAATTTATGATAAGCCACAGTACTCAGGAAAGTGGCTAAGAGAGGTAATGAATGATTTAGTTGCGTTTTGGAGATCGCAAATTGTGTATGCAGGTTCAAAACTAGGTATATTTGAGTATCTGTACACAAAGAATAAAGCCACATTGGAAGAACTCGGCCATAAACTAAGTATAGATCTTGATGGCTTGAAAAGATTACTAAATGCGTTAGTCGTTCTGGGTTATGTCCGTAAAGAAAATAACTACTATACACTAAACATCAAGGGGAAAATTCTATGGGAAAAACTAAAGTATGCGTCTTTGCTTTGGGGCGATGAACACTACATGGTTTTCTCAGGATTATGGTGGTCTGTCAAAACTGGTAAAAGTTATTTTGAAAAACTGTATGGCAAAAACTTTTTTGAGTATCTTGCTGAGAATCCACAAAGACTTGAGATCTATCAGAAAGCGATGAGTGAGTATGCTAGAATTGATTATGAGCAAATACCAGAGGTAATAGATTTTTCCAAACATAAGGTACTGATGGATGTTGGAGGTGGAACCGGAGAATTGCTACGTTATATTCTTCAGAAATACAACATAGAGGGGGTTCTATTTGAGAGACCCGAAGTTATCGATTTCATAATTAATAATTTAAGAGATCCATTCTATAGTAAAATAAAAATGATTAGAGGCGATTTTTTACGTTATATACCTAATGTTGCTGATGCAATAATTATGAGTCGAGTCTTGCATGACTGGCCAGATGATAAAGCACAAATAATTTTATCTAATGCTTATAGAGCCCTACCAGACGGTGGGTATCTTTATATAGTCGAGATTGTAAAGCCAGAGATGCCTACAAAAGATTTAGGAATAACGCTTGACTTGAATATGCTATGTGTTACCGGCGGAAAAGAAAGGACCAAAAAAGAATTTGAGGCTCTGCTAAGGAGGTCGTCATTTACAGTAAAGAAGATAATCCCTCTGAACATATTGAGTGTGATTATTGCTGAAAAGATGTAAAAGCAAATCGTAGAAACTGTATAGGGTAATGGCATTGAATCGGATAATTACTTCCATTGTTGAAAAATTGTTGACTAAATTAAAGAGAAATAATTCCATCGAAGGTATTGTTGTCTATGGTAGTTACGCTCGTAGTGAGCTTGATTATTATTCGGATGTAGATATGATCGTGTATGTATCTGATAGCGTCACTACGTATGAAAATGTATTAAATGATATCCTTGAGGTAATTAGGGATATCGATAATGTACTTTTTATATTTGAAAAACATGGTAAATTCATAATATATACTACAAGCCACTTCATTAAGCTTGAGATTACAATAAAGAAAATGTCGGAGATCGAAAAAGCGGATGTTATTCTCGTAAAGGAATCAAGAGTTCGCAATCTTAAAGACGCAATCCTATTCGATAGGAATAACAGAATAAGACAGGCATACGAACGTTTGTGGAATGAATTAGACAATGATGTTGCCAAAAAAGCAAGGTATCACATATTTTCCGTTCTCTATTATTATGATAATTTTTTGGTTCATTTTTCGCGTGGAGATATTTATCGAGCATATATGAATTATACAATCGCTTTTTATCATCTTGCTTCCGTTCTCGCTATTGCGAATAGTGAATTTAGAAATACTTACCAGCCATGGTTTCTAACCCGTGATATCCTCAAGGGAGACTCACTAAAAAGATTTTATGAAGCGTCGTCATCAATGAATCCTGTAGAGATGTTCTACAGCAAGGAGACGATGCTATCGCTTTTCCTAGATGCAGTAGAGAGAATAGAAAAGTGGTTCAATTTAGGTTTGGTGGAGAACATTAAGCTTTTTATTAAGAAAACTCGCGAGAAGTATCCTCCATTCTATAATTTTAGGGATATAAGCAAAATAGTAAACTTATGCTCAAAAAATGTAAAAATAAGACCAGGATTAATTTTCAGAAGCGCATCTCTATCGCGATATCGTTCCGAAACTCTTCTTAAGTTTCTAAGAGAGAATAACATTAGATATATTGTGGATCTCAGAACCGAGGAAGATCGCATAATGTTTGAGAAAGCAAAAGGTCGCAAATATTCCGATGAGATTATACAGAACTATCTCGTAAATATTCCGATCAATGCTAAGGTAAAAATCTACATCGAGAACGATCCCTACAAAAACTTATATTATGGCGTTCTTAAGGAATCAAAGGATGCTATCAGAAGAGTCTTCGAAGACTACATAGCAAATGCCGATAAAGCTCCCTTGATAATACACTGTGAAGGAGGAAAAGATAGAACTGGAATAATCATCGCAATACTTCTGCGTGTTCTTGGTGTTGAAAGGGAGTGTATCATAGAGGATTATTTAGCGTCATATAGTGATACCAAGAGGGAATACATAGAGTTTCTGTTGGACGTGGTTGATAAGGAATATGGTGGTGTAGAGAGATACCTTGTGGATTATTGTGGAGTTTCTAGGAGCACAATAGAGAAAATACGTAAAATATTGGTGCTCAAAAAATGAAGATTTTAATAATTGGAAATATAGCTAGTGGAAAAACTACCCTCGGCAAGAGGATAAGCAAAATACTTGGTATTCCACTCATAGAGATCGACAAAATCAGAGAAAAATATCTACTCCATGGAAAAGTGTCGGAGGAGTATCTCTGTTTCCATTATTTCTTAAAGCACGCAGAGTCGGAAGAAAGTGTTATTCTAGAGTTCACTGGGGTAGGTTGCCATAAATATGCTGTTAGGAGAGCATTAGAGCTTTCGGGTCACAAAGTTTTAGTGATTGTGTGTAGAACAGATAGCTTGTCGATTAATCTTCAACGACTAAAGAGTAAGAATTATTCTTATGCTCATCCTTTCGATATTGATATTCAAAAGCATGTTTTCTTTGTCGAAAAAGAGTTAACGAAGGATCTTGAGAATGGTTTTTGGAAGCTCAAAAATTTTATTGTTATAGAGGTATTCATGAACCGCCCAGATGACATCGAAAAGAATATTGAAAAAATAAAGGCAGTTTTGAGAGATTATGGTCTTTAGGTAGTCCATTAGGGGGGCTAAAAATGGCGCGTGCTACTGTTGGTATTATTGGCCTTGGTTACGTGGGACAAGTGTTGTTGGCATCTTTTTCATACCGCGGCTATAATGTTGTTGGGGTCGATATATCTGATCGTGTTATATCCGCATTAAAAAAGGGCAAACCAACAATATATGAAGAGAAAATCAAGGATTACTTGCAGTTTGCACATGAGGAAGGCTATTATACTGTGTCTTCCAACTACGATGATCTAGATAGCGCAGATCTCATCTTCATAACGGTCAATACTAACCTTAATTCTGATGGATACATGGATCTTAGTGCCTTAAGGCGTGTTGCAGAGAGCTTGGTTCCAGTTCTAAAGAAAAGTAATCACCATGTAGTACCGATTGTTAAGAGTACTGTTCTGCCAGGGACAACAAGGAATATCTTTATTGATTTTCTCTCTAAGGAAACAGGTCTTTTGTTCAGGAAAGATTTTGGTGTTGTTGTTAATCCTGAGTTTTTAAGGGAGGGAACAGCTATACACGATCTTGAGCAAGCCAATTTTGTTGTTATTGGCTCTGAAGATAAATATTCTGGAGATCTCGTGGAGTCTTTTTGGAGAGAATTTTATAGAGTAGTCGGTAGCGAACCCATCTTTGTTAGGACTAGCATTGAGATTGCAGAACTCGCTAAGTTGGTTCTCAATGCTTTTCTTGCGACAAAAATAAGCTTTGCAAACATGATTGCTGACCTATGCGAGAAGATACCAAATACTGATGTTGGCGAAGTAATGAGAATAATAGGTCTTGACCCAAGAATCTCACCGCAATTTTTTGGTGCTGGCTTGGGTTTCGGGGGTAGCTGTCTGCCCAAAGACCTGAAAGCCCTGACCAAGTTTGGTGAGAGAAGAAATGTTGATATGAATCTGCTAAAGTCCGTAGCTAAGATTAATGAGAGAAGAGTAGACTGGGTTATCAATATTCTAAAGAAATGCAATGTTAAAAAGCAACAGAGAGTCCTTGTTCTTGGACTTAGTTTTAAACCAAGAACGAATGATGTGCGGGGTAGCGTTGGAATAAAAATCGCTAAAAAACTAATTGCTGAGGGCTACACAGTTAGTGTTTACGACCCAGTAGCTATTCCAAACGCAAGACAACAACTAGGCATGAATGTCGAGTACATGATGGATTTGGATTCCGCAATTACGGAGGCCGATGTAATAATTATAGCCACAGAATGGCAAGAATTCAAGGAAGTTATCACTAGAAACATGGATAGAATAAGAAAAAATGTGCTAATCATTGACGGTAGAAGGCTCTTAATTGACCTAGAGAAAGAACTAGTAATGAGAAACATACGATATATAACAATAGGCAAGCAAAAAATTTCTGGATGCATAGAATGAAACACAATCAAAACATTAATGTTAAATTAGATCCACAGAGAAAATGGACATCCAAGCTAATACAATGTATGCCCCACTTCATGCTCTCAAAGACACCCAATCACTGTTGAATATAGACCACAACAATCCATGTCTAATTGTAGAAAACTGTACGCACTCCATGCGTCCCTGGACTCACACCAAAAATTTGAGAAAGACTCAATGCACAAAGACAATGCTTTTATTCGACGAGGAGCTCGATGTTCAGGTTCAGCCGAGGGAACCTAGACGCACATTGTGTGTCCTTGGATGCGTGCATTAGGACTTGTCCAGTAAGCATAAGGGTTTAAATGAGAAGAAGCCTATTCTGGCGATGATTCTGCTTCTGTTTTCTTTAATGCTTCTCGCTATCCCAATGATTCCACATAGGAAAGCTAGATGCTATAGAACACCAAATAATCAGCCCAACAGCTCGCTAATTGAGACAGAATACTTGTGTGTAAGGATAACGTACGGACAGGGAGCAAGCAATGCAATAGAATTCTTATCTCTTATGGATTTTGCTGTCTTTTCTTCTGGTGAAGATAATCTTTATAAGTAAAATATCTATATGTACTGTGGGTCTGCTCTCTCGGGGTGATGTGCTTGTAATATCATAGCCCCTATGAGAGGGCACCCTTTATAAGTATTAACTATAAAATGGGCTCACTCCCGGAACTAGGTGAAAAAATTGAAAAAATCTTGTTTGCTTGCCGCATTAATCTTTCTTTCTGTAATAGTAGCGCCTTTGGTAAGTAGTCAAAATAAACTACTAGCAAGAAAAGTTTCTCTGGTCCCGAGAGTAGCCGAGGGAAATGAAACCTTATCTATCTGTTTTCTATGGATCAGATCCGCACATCCAAGCATAACCACCATATACATAAACGGTACAGGTTACACGCTTAGCTTTGGGGCTTATTATACTCAGAATGTAACACTCAATATAACTATAGATGTAGATCCTAATGAGACCATATTTGTTTATGATGACCATGGCTTTGAGTTCAATGGCTCAAATTTTCTATATACTGTGCCTCCCTACGAAAACGCCACTCTGACCATAGTCAAACTTGATGACTGGGGTCCTGGATACTGGGAGCACGAAGAAAGGGTTCTCGATATGGGATTTGGTACTGTTCAAAGCTACCATGAACTCTACTTGGAAGCATACGATGTACGCGTTTTTGGCGACTTATTAATAGTATTTACCTATTTTCAAGAGACAGGCTTAGAATTCCTCAATACTACTTCTAATCCCATGCAAGAAGTTGTCGTCTATGGAAATCCAAAATATGGCTATTCGCATTTAGCAAGCTTTTTGGTTCCATTCGACGAGCCCAGAGACATAGATATTAAAGATGGCCTTCTAATCTGTGTTAGATGCTATGGTGAGGACTCTACGCCCTTCGATATATATAATATAACTGACATCCGAAATCCACAACGCATAAGCTATCTTAACTTCTCAGATGATCAACATAAAGGAAGTTCGGTCCTTGTTCATGAAAACTATACATTCGTATCTGGCCCGTGGGGATTCTATGTTGTGAATATATCAGATCCTCAAAATCCGACAGTTGTCAGTGATTATATAGGTGTAACCGACTGGAAAGGCGACAAGATGGTCTATAAGGATAATGTTCTTTACCTAGTAAGCAGCGACCATGTATACATCCTTAATGTAACGGATCCAAGCAACATCTCGTTAATTTCTGATGTTTTCTCACCAAGAAAAATATATGATGTTTGCATAGCGGAGGAATACATGTTTGTGGCTTGTGGTGCGGGGGGCATTGATGTGTATTCGATAAAGAATCTGACGGATATCCGATATATCGAAGCAATAGATGCTAAAAATGCCAGAGAAGTGGAATATGTTGATGATTATTTGTTTGTTGCAGACGGGCAGTTTGGGTTTAAAGTATTTAATATTAGCAATATAAGTGATCCTCAGCTTATAAAGTTTATTCCCGTGTCAGACTTCGCTACAAGTGTTGAGGTTTCTGGTGACATTGTTTATTTGTCTCTAAGGCTTGAGGGAATATGGGCTTTCAATATCTCCAATATGAGCAACATATATTTATGCAACAGCTTTAATTATTCTGATTACTTTGTTGAATATGGGTACTCGGAGAAGTGTAGGTTGTGGTTCCAATACATTAAACAACCATCATACATGCGGCTTCACTTAATGTTTAAGGGTGGGAGCTATCGGAATAAAACACTAAAAATATACTCGGTGTTCTATAGGCTACCTATAATACTGTATAACGATACTAACGGCGATGGTGTGTACACACAGATCATAGAATTCGATGAAAATGAAAGTGAATACCACGTAATAGATGAGCCAGACGTAATATATTTGGAGGCAAATTATGATTACAAACCAATATTCAAAGACTACGAAACCAAGCTAATCAAGATCGAAGATAACTATTGGGCCCATGTCGCCTTCAGCCTAGAAAATATCACCTTAACGCCACCAAGTGATTCTTCCTATGAGGGTTCTGGTAAAGCAAACGTAACATATCATTTTTACCTACTATGGAACACGACTTCCGAAGTCTACATAAAGCTGGAACAAGAAGTCACAATATATGATCTGTCGGGGACATTTCCTAGGAACAATCTATCAATGTTTGCTGGATTTGCGGGCCTTTTCGGATATGCGTCCCGGGGATCTATAAGGCCCATACCTATCAATGTATCAGAGTTGGCTGAGGGCCGGATAACACTTTCTCTGCTTAATGCAAAAGTAGCTTTGTTTGACATGAATGGGAACTATAGCGTTATCAGAAATAATAGTGTCATCTTCATGAATAGAAGCACCGCTTCTGTAATATATCCGAGTACTTTTAACGAGTTTGACCTTCAAAATATCCAGATAGGCGGCAATTTTAATAATATCAGCGAGAACGACACTGTGGTGTTCGATCCGCACATAGAAGTGTATGGAGAGAGTAATTTTTCACAATTTAAGGATCTCGACCCACCTTCAATCTCTGTTTACTGGTCGCCCGTATCCCCCAGGGTCAATGATACATTAACTATTATATCAACGGTTCGTGATAGAAGCCCAATAGTGGATGTATCTGTGAATTATACGTTGGACGGGGTATCCAAAATTGAGAAGATGAGATATATCGGTAACTCGAAGTACGAAATCTCCATAAACTTGGGAAACGCAACTACTCTGTCATTTAGGATAACGGCTAGTGATTACTGGGGAAATACCGCAGTTTCTCCTCTATACATAATAGAGATAGAACATCCATCTGAAGAGGAAGAACAAGAAGAACCCCCCAGCACTCTCTCCCCCATCTTATTGACTGGTGTCATAGGGCTAACTGCGATTATAGTTGCCACTGTAGCTGTTTTATTTAGAAAAAAACGAGCAAGAAAATCTTAATATAGGGCTAGTCTGCACAACCTACTCTCTCATGACTTCCTGCATGCATTCTCTATTTCTTCTTGGTGCTCATTATTGGGATAATCTCCCAAGTATTGGGCTATGTTTTTTGATATTATCATGTTACTTCTACACTTTTCTTTTCGTCAATGCTGACGGCTCTCGATTCGCCCTAGTATGGGTTGTCGTTGATTAGAAGCTAGAAATTGGCCTACACATAGGTAGTTGCGGCTGTTTGTTGTTCTTGCATTGTTTTTGCCTTTGCTAATCCTTCTTTAAGTTCCACTATGAAGCTTCTTGTTGTGTTTGCTATGTATGCCTTGCGGCCCGTCTGCTTTTCTATGGTCTCGAATATCTTCTCGATTATGTCTAACGCCTTTTCCATTATTGTCAGATATCTTTTCTGATCTAACTCTATTCCTATATGCTTGAAGTATTTTTCTAGTTTTTCTCGTCTTCTATACTCCAAATATAGTATGAAGGCCAGTAATGCGAATAGCGGACCAAGGAATGCTTCGGGGTGAAGCTCCATTCCTAGTACTATCATTGCGTATAGAAAAGCTCCTAGAACTATTAGCATTACCATCACCACCACAATACCTAGGAGCTTCTCCCTCTCTGTTCCCTCAAGGATCTCTCTGATTTCTTCTTTCCTAGTCGCAACCATGGCGGATCTTCCTCCCAAAGCATCAAGGAGAGCATTATAGAGATCCCAAATGGACTTCTCGTACTTAGCCATCCTCATTATTGTGTCTTCATAGAGCTCGAGTTTTAGATAAAATGTCCTATGTAACGATGTCGGCACAATAGACATTCCGAGGATAGCATCCAAGAAATCACTAACGACCTTAGCCACATCCCCATTTCTAACGTTGGGTATCAAAGTGTACTCATCCAGCTTTTTTGCTGGTTCAACGATGAAGCGGTAAAGGCTATAACTAGCCAGCGCGCCGACAATGCAAGCAATAATTATTCTAGGTATCATAGCGAAGTTAATGGATAAGCCTGGAATAAGAATGCTTAGTCCAAGCTCAGAACCGCAGAACATAGAGATGATGCCAAGGTCGTTTCTGACAGAGATGCTGTCCGAAACCATATATTCAGAAGTGGTCTGCGAGAAATTCCTTATAATTTTCAGAGGGATAAATAGGCCAAAGGGTACACATATTACCACGAGAAATATCACGAATGTGATAATGCTTTCGAGAAACCCGAGGTTTTCTAGGTACATAAGTAGAATCAATATCACACTTGAAAGCAATGGGCTTATGGCCACCACAAATTTGCTTCTCTGAAGGCAAGAATATGCGATTGCATCGCACCTGCTGGTCAACAAAAACACCAAAAAATCATATCCACAAAAGTGGGTTTTCTATATATTAAGGAGGTATTATTATAACTCATTTGTTTCTTATGGGGGGAGGATTATTGTTTAAGATTTCGATTGATATGCCTTCAAGCATCGATGTCCGCGGTAGTGTACTGTAATACATTACTATATTAATATATTTACACTTTGACATATATAGATGTATTTTTAGTAGACTTGGTAGTGGTGCTCATTGCTAGGGGCTGTGAACACATGTCTTAGATTATGGAGGGCGCCTTTGGAAAAGCTCATCCAATTGGTTTGTGAAAATTTTTCATGTAGCTAAATTAATTTGGATCATAAATCATATTTTAATATTTTTCATGATGGTGTTACTGAGGATAACATGTCAATGCGTGGAGGTCGCTGTGATGATTAGGAGTGTGCTTATCAAGAATTTTAAGTCAGTGAAGGAGCTCGAGTTTGATGCACGGCGGGTAAATGTGTTTATTGGGGAAGCCAATACTGGTAAGTCCAACATACTTGAGGCGCTGAGTCTTTTCTCCATAGGATACACAAGTAATCTTCGTGGGCTAGTGAGGGTCGAAAGAACGAGTAATTTGTTTTATGACGAAAACATCGACGAACCCATGATTGTTAGGTGTGATGATTTTTACCTAAGACTTTATCGAGATGGCGTGGGTTTTCGGCTTATTGTAAGGCAGGGGGAGAACGAGATTATCAATGCGAGTATAGACTTTAATGCTAATATCGTTGAACAGGTAATGCTGACAAGATTACCTTTCAAAAAGTATAAGTATGCTCCTCAATCAAGTTTTCCATCGAGGGAGGTAGACTCTCTTAGGCCTCCTCATGGCGATAATTTGATGGCTTTGCTTTTGACTAGGAGGGATCTTAAGGAGCTTGTGGCGAATCTTGTTAGGAGCTTTGGTTTGCGCTTGGTTTTGAAGCCTCAGGAGAGTAAGATTGAGCTGCTAAAGTATTATGAGCAGGAGGATATATTTGTGTCTATTCCCTACCATCTGGTATCTGACACGCTGAGGAGAGCGATATTTTATCTTGTTGCCATAAAATCGAATAGGGATTCGATCATTCTTTTGGAGGAGCCTGAGGTGCATTCGTTTCCGAGCTATACTAAGATTCTGGCGGAGATCATAGGGCTAGACAGTCACAACCAATACTTCATCACAACACATAACCCGTACTTCTTGCTATCACTCATAGAGAAGACCCCGATAAGTGACTTAAACATATTCATAACATACATGAAGAATTATCAGACTAGAGTTAGGCAGTTAACATCAGATGAGATAAGCAGGATAGCGAGTGAGGGAATCGACATATTCTTCAACATAGATATGTTCAGGGAAGAATAAAATGATTCTTGTGGAGTGCAAACCAGACAGACTACTAGTCGAGATCTTGGCTGGCATTAAAAAGAGGGAAGTAAGGCATTCTGGAAACAAATTTGAAGTCATGAAACAGCTTGATAAACAAAGTATGGCTCTAGGAATTATCGATGAGGATCCTGGCAAAAACCAGCCGACCCAACTACAAAAAGCAAAAGATGTCTCAACAGACGATATTAGATCTGCAGATCTAATCTTATTACGCTATAAGAATAACCTAGTTCTAGTCTTAAGACCCCGCCTAGAAGAATGGATACTAAAGACCACAAGAGAAATAAATATTGATCTTAAAGATCTTGCATTACCCGATGATCCCGAACAACTACACAGCATTATCAACTACAATTTAGATAAACTAAGAAACCTCCTAACCAAAATGAAATGCCTCGAACAAAAGTCAAAGAGAATAAGGACACTTAAAAACCTAATTAAAAATTATAGACAGATACTTCTTAGTTCTCACTAAGGCGACTTAAAAGCCAACTTTCATAATCTTTAATCCTCAAATTTTTCTTCAATTGTCGAAAAATTGTTTCTGCAAGCTCACTTTGAGGTTTGAAGCTCTAGACAATACTGCAATTAGCCTTAGAGAACACACTAATCAGATACATTATTATCTATGTGCTTTTTCCTGGTGTGTTTGCTTCTCCCATTGGGTGTAGGGAACGTAGATTATTTCTTTTGTTCCATATTTTTCCTTTGCTTTGTAGTTTGCTGTTATTACCAATCCTCTTTTTAGTCGGAATTTCTTTAGGGCGCTTAGTAGTGGTGGGACTTCTCTCTGTTTTGTCTCTATGTCTGTTGGGTCATAGCATACCTGTATTAGTTCTATTATTTCTAGGCCACGACTGATGACAAAGTCTATTTCTCCATCTCTTAGGGCCAAATATGATATTTCTATTGTTGGGTCATAGTAGTAGCGTCTTTGGAGTTCTAGGAAGACAGCGTTTTCGAGTAGTCTTCCTAAACCTGTTTTTTTGGTGGCTAGGGCTGTGAGAAACCCTGTGTCGCCAACATAGATTTTTCTTGGGGATATCATTTTCTGTGAGGCTCGCTCATGGTATTGGGGTATCTGGCTTATGAAAAATGCTTCTTCTGCATAGCTGGTATAGTCGAGTATTGTGTTTTTTCCTATGCGATACCCCGCACTTTTGAGGATATTATGGAGTTTACTTGCTGAGAAATATACTGTGTTGGCCACATACTTCAGCACCGTATTTAGAACAGATATGTTCTCTATTTTTTTCCTCTCCGCTATATCCCTAGTGATTATAGCCCAGTAGTAGTCCTGGAGTATTCTGAGTTTTCTCTGCACGGGCGACAGGACAACCTCGGGTAGACCACCGAAACGTAGATACTCTTCAAGAAAAGTAAGAATCTCCGCCCTAGACCACTCCGTCATATCAGCGATATCTTCTCTACCTTTGAATCTTAGGAATTCTCTGAACCTCAGTGGAAACAGTCTGTATGTGAGTCCTCGCCCCCTCAACTCACGTGGTAGGTTCCATGAAGCTAGCTTTGATGTCGACCCTGTCAACACAATAACCGGTTTTTCTCGCTCATAGAGCCTAAAAAGCCACCTGCTTCACTCAGAGATCTCATCCAAAAATATGAACGCGTCCTCCAGCTTCCTAACCTTAACTCTCATTATTGATGTGAAGTCTAAGAGGACAGCCTTATCCCTTGGAATTCTCTCATCTTCAAAATTAAGGTAGAAAATCCTGCTGGGAGACACCCTCGCTAAAAGCTGCTTGATAAGCTGGTAGACAGCATAGGTCTTCCCAACCCTACGCATACCGATAATAGCAATGATTTTTCTCGGCCTAACGAAAAGCTCATCAACACTAATCATCTCACGGTCAATAAGATCTGCGGGAACACCAGTTTCCAGAAGCTCTCCATAATCTCCAAGATTATGTTTTCATACAGAAAAACCACCTTAAATATCTTGTTCTCTATATGAAACAATATATTTATAGGACTATTAAAGAGCAAAAACAATTATTATACCCTAGCGGTAGAAATGATCTAAGTTCTTCAAAAGTTTAATGACAATACTTATTCTTTGCACCTTTTAATAGGTATATTATGCAGTTATCATGTAGCCTGTTCAAAGCTATTGTAGGTTCCACCTCATAATAGGGATAAGAGATATAAGAAATTTAGGTCTTATCTTTGTTTCTATGTTCATCTTCGGCTACCCTATTTGGGTTCAGCATGTGTATATGTTCGCCATAGGATCGGCCTCCATTCAGGGAACTGAAATGGAAATATCTTCTGTTGCTCTCTCCTATAATCCCTTATTCGCATTGGGCATCATTATTGTCATTCTCTTCGGTATAGGCCTCTATAAGTTCGGTGATGAGCTCGGTGAAAGTACTCTTCAAGCAGAGGAATATACCTAAGCGTCTCTTAGCTCTCTTTTTTTCCTTCTAATACAGGTAGCACCAAGAATGAGTGGTGGGTCGATGGTGATACCTCTTCCCATATATATCCTCAACATACCTGTACTTACGCTTGGACCACTATCCGTAATACTAATAATGAGTGGACTAGTGAACTTCTATGGATTATCCAGAAGACCAGAGTTCCTCGTCGCAGCAATAATATGCTTTCTCTCCCCCATGCTAGCACTACCCATGGCTGGCATAGGAATACTTGGAAACATAAAGATCACTGAGGCTCTTCCCCGAAGACAAAATAGGGATTATAAAGGAGAAAGCAGAAAAGATAGAATTATTAAAGTACATATCCCTAATGAATCTTGAAAAGGAGATCAGTCTCCTGCTATTAGTCATCTGGATAGCCCTAAGAACCCTAGAGAAATCGAAACATGAATAACTTAGCATCGAGATTTAAATTGTATGTCAGCCTCTCATAAAAAGATTATTCCGAGTGCTTCATCCAGAAATTCGCTTAGGCATGTCTGTCTATGTGTGATGTGTTTGCTTGGATTCTCTAGAGGATGTTTGTGCCACCCTCTTATCGCGTCGTAATCTATTCCGAAGATTCTCTTTCCATGAGAGACTAGAGTGAAAGCTGTTGTGCCAGTTTCCTCATTGAAGTATATCTGAATAAACGTTTCTCCTGCCACTACTAATTTGTACTTGAGGACGGCCCCTCGATGAATGCTTCTACGCTTTTTGGTTTTATCCTAGTAAGCTGAGAGAAAATATCGCTAAGAAGTTCCACTATTTTTCTATAACCCACCGTTTCTTCAGCTCCTCATAGTATTTCTTGAGAGTTTCAAGCGACTCCCACTCCCAGAAGTCCTTCTCCACATCATACTTGTAGGATTTGTCGGAGCCTAACACGCGCTTTTTAAACTCCTCAAAGCTCATTCCGTACTTCTTCTCAAATACTCTAATCCTCTCGCTGATATCCCTAAGTTTAAGGTCTATATAGTCGAAGAGTATCTTTAGCAGTGCTCCTTCCAAATCAGCGTTTCTGGAAATAGAATATATCAGACCAGCAATATGTGGGGGCAATACGATCCCGCCCAATACGATCTACCAATAAATACCAACCTAAAATCACAATAATTGAGCTATTAAAAGGCAAAAATTATTCGCTCTTATAACTTTTTTGGTTGATGGTTTCTAGCCAGTACAGACATCAAAAAGCACAAAAATATACACAGAATTCTGTATTACGTATTACGGGATACACATGCCAAAAAAGAAAGCAGTCCTCACCATAAACATCACGGACAACGAAGTCATACAACACCTCAGAAAACACAGATTCGGCAAAAACCTAGAAAACCTACACTGCATATACTGCGGCTCCAAAAACGTGATAAAGTACGGCTGGAGAGGACCAACAAGACGCTACAAATGCAAAGACTGCGGAAAGACATTCACAGA
>Ga0190310_1000222_pt1 | contig 20385 bp, 25 predicted proteins | sample 48700778_MG_FD_165059 | JGI IMG/M metagenome (GOLD analysis project Ga0190310, IMG submission 165059) | Hydrothermal vent sediment bacterial communities from Southern Trench, Guaymas Basin, Mexico - 4870-07-7-8_MG | ecosystem: Environmental > Aquatic > Marine > Hydrothermal vents > Sediment ... | reverse complement strand
CATCTTCAAATTTGGCAATTATGATGTAATAACCATTGCAAATTCTTTCAATACTCACATTATCAAAGTACTTCAAGAGAATATTTCTCAAATATTCAATTGATTTTTCATTTGATTCTTCAGGAATTGGTAAATTAATAACTCTTAAACTATCATCATTTACATTCAGTACCTGTTCAAGTAGTATTTCCTCAATATTCATCATGTTTAGATTAACTTATGGTAAGTTTATAAATCATTTCAATATGTAGAAATGGAAAAAATGGTTCAATTGATTTAAAAATTTAACATGCAGTATTTGAAATGTAGTGTTTACTAGATTAGGTTTTTTAAGAGAGAATCAAAGGATTGTTGTTAATACTGTAGTGAATAAACTTGTTGAGAATGTTCCAAAGTCTATACTTTTTATGCTTAAAGCACCTACAGGATTTGGTAAAACACTTGTTGCTCTTTCTATCGCATATATGTTACATAATGAGTATGGTTTTAACGTAATTACATTTGTTAGAACTCGTAATCAACTTAGTAGATATGTTGAAGATTGTGTAAAATTTTTCAAAACACTTCCAAAACTTAGACTTAATAAAGAACTTGTTTGTATTACAAAGTTGTTTAATTGTAAACAATGTAGATATGGTAAAGAAATTGAAGTTGATGAATTAATGTCTTTACTATCTTGGAAAAATATTTACGATCCATATAGTCATGAGTTACTTAAAGAATTTAGAGAAATGAAGTTATGTCCTTACTATACGTGGTGTAGTATTTCTAGTTTTGTAACTGTTTGTACATATCCATATCTTTCTAATCCAAGTCTTAGAAAAGAAGTTTTTAATAATGAACGTCCTAACTTTGTAATTATTGATGAAGCTCATAATCTTGAAAATTTAATTAATTTAGAAACTTCAAGTACATTAATTACAAGATTTTACACAACTATTGAAATTGAATCCACAAAATTTGTACAGAAATTCCACATTAGTCCAAGTGATTTATTTACAATTAACGATACTGCTAGAAAACTTAGAGATGAGTGGATTAAAATTTTTGATAAATGTAGAAGAAGTGACTATATTGTACTGAATTTAGATTGGGTTAAACAAAATTACTTAAGTACGTTAAATCTATGGAATTTAATAAAGGATATGACTTTTCAACTACATTTAGATAATGTTATTGATGCTTTTTATGAATGGAAAAACATTATTGAACATGTCATAAACTACGAACTTAATATTTTACAAATGGTCAAAGATGATGTACCACCAAAATATGTTTTTAGAACATTTGATTTTTCTAAAATTGGTTTTTTACTAAGTGAGTTTAAACATGTTCTTTTAATGAGTGGTACATTACCAAGTAAATGGTATGTTAAATCTATTTGGGGTATTAAACATGATAAAATAGTTTCTATTGAGTTTCCTGAAGTTTTAAAGAATTTAAATGTTGTTTATGTAAATGGTGTTACATCACTTTATAAACAAAGAAGTACATACCTATTTGCTAAGTATGGGTTTTTAATTACGAAAATTTTTGAAATTGCTTGTAAGAATGTTCTTTGTTTTTTCCCAAGTTATGAATTTATGTTTGATACATTACCATTCATTAAAATTCATGAAGAATCAATTATTTATGATGTGAAAACTATTTCACAAGTACTTGATAAGTTACTTAATGGTAAATCAAGGTATTTAATATGTGATGTTTTTAGTGGTAAACTTGCTGAAGGTATTGAATTTTTGAATAAAGAAACTAATGAACTTCTCATAAGTGATGTAGTTCTTGTTGGTATTCCATACCCAAAGTATGACAAGTTTACAAGAGATTTACTAAGTAGATTTGAGGAAAAAGGTATTTCATCTAGGTTGTACATGTTTGAAAAAGCTTGGATAAGTGTTAGACAAGCTATTGGTCGTGTTACTCGTGGTAAAGGAATTGTAAATATTTGGTTTTTAGATGATAGGTATGTAAATGATGAACTTTGGAAAAATAAATTAAGTGAATTACATGTACATTCAAGAAAGTTAATACATTCAGATGATTTACTAGATGATTATGTAAAAAATGAATTACAAAATATTCAAAAACTTGAAGAAATTAGAAGAAAATTTAGAGAATTTTTAGAAAGTAGAAAATTTGAAGAAATTTAGTTTTGAATTTTTACAACATTTCAACTTTTGTAGTTAATTCACTTGGATCAGTTACCTTTAGGAAGTTTTCACGTAACCATTCAACCGTATCTCTCATATAATCTTCAAATCCAAGATCGTGAATTCTCCTAATCATTTTCTGTATTAATGCATGAACATACGAAACATTTCCTGATTTCAATGCATTGATCATGTCGGATTTTAAACCTCTGAGTTCTGTTAGGATAGCTTCTCTAAGTTCGGCTAAAACAGTTTTAATTTGATTTTCGAAAATTCTTTGCAAATTCTTATCGGGAATTACTTTATCGGCTAACTCAGGTGGTAGTGAGAGTAGTGGTAGGTAATAGATTTTGAATCTCTTAGTTACTTCTTTCTGAACTACTTTAGCTACAAAATCTTCCCATTTAATACCTTCTCTTTCCTCAAGAATTCTCCTAGCTTCATTAATATATGCATAAACCTGGTCAATTGATTGCCAAATAGCTCTTTTACCAGGATTTCTTTTGTAATAAAGTTTCTCGATTTTACCAGTTGTTAAAAATTCTTTCAAATCTTTTTCAAATTCTTGAAGTTCTTTTAAATGATTTTGGTAAATTGCTTCAATTTTTGGAATATTTTGACTAGTTGTTACATATCCAAAACCTTTAACATACATACAATACTTAACAAATTTATTTCTCCATCTATTTTGCAATGCTCTAATATAATCACCGAAGTACTTCAATGGATTTAAAACCTTCATTCCATAGTTAAGTCCTGTCTTCTCATCAATTAACTTAAAAATCGCTTGTAATAGTCCTGGGCTTGGATGATCATAATCAACTTTTACAAGAAGTTTTATTGGAATACTCATACTCATGTGTAGATTATGTGTAGGAAGTTTAAAAAAGATGTAAAGTTAATTTGAAGTATTGTAAATAAGGAATTTGTATTTACTTTACAAGATTGAGTAGTTTTGTTTTTACAATATTTTTAACAACATTGGTTTTATCAACTAATGCATTATCTACAATACAGTTTATGAAGTCTTCTATTGAATTTACTTTACTACATTTACTGTATAGGTCATCATTCATTAACTTATCAAGTATTGTTTTTAATGTTCTTCTAAATGGATCATCTTCTCTTAACTGTTCATATATGTTAAACATTTTCTCAATAACATTATCGAATTTACTTTGTTGTTGAGTTGATAATGTTTCAACTGTAGTTACTTGATTATTAACTTCAACAGTAATACCTTCATTATTTCCTACCGTTGTTAACTTTGGTTCAACTTCTTCAGTAGTAGTTTCTATTTCTTCTGTTATTTCCTCAGTTTCAACTTCTTCAATACTTTCCTTCATTTCCTCAACTTGTTTACTTTCCATTTCTACTGACTGTGTTTGTGGTATTTGTTCTTCAACTATTTGATAGTGAATATACTGTACAATTCCACCTCTTTCAGTATGTATTGTATGTGCTAATGCAAGTATTTTCATTCCTTCAACACCTTCAGCACATAGTTTAGCACCTTTAATAGTAAAATCACTAACTAGGTATGACATTACTCCATTTTGAGTAGCTACATCAATCCAAATTCTTGAACCATCACGTGTTCTACGTAATACACCTATTATGTTTGGTGTAATTTCTATATTTTCAATAACTTCAACATTTGTAATAGCAATAATTCTATTTCCATATACTTTACATTTGATCTTCAAGATTTTACCATCTTTAAGTAAGTTAATTATGTTATCTGCAATTGCAGGATTTACAAATGGTGAAAATGTGTAAAGTTTAATTGACTTCAAATCTTCACTAACTGCAAGTGTTAATGATGATATTGTTGCATCAGGTTTAAATCCAATACGTGCATCAATAACGTAAAATTCCTTATCTTCACCAAATGTAAGTCCACTAGATACTCTAGTTTTGCTAAGTTCTTCAAGTTTTTTCAAAACTTCAGGAGTTATTTTAAAACTCATTTTTTCACCTTTCTACTCTTCATTCTTTGTAACTTAAGTATATCAGTTACTGAAAGTTTTTGAATACGTGGAAAAAGTACAATAAATTCTTTTTCTTCACGTTCTTTTTCCTTAAGTATAAATTCTTTGTAAAATGCTAAATCAATTGCTTTAATAATCTTATCATCTATTCTATCTTCAGTTTCATCATCATTACATTTTAAACATTCATGTAAACTACCTGTTAAATAAGCCATGTATAGTTGAAGAGCACGATAAATAATGTCATTGTATGAAACACCAATATTTCTAAAACACCTACTTAAACACTTCTTACTAATTTTATCATTTCTACTACAATACTTTTGACATGTAAGCATTAAAAGATGTTTAACATAATCAAGAAGAAAAATAGTCTTATTTCTAAGCTTAAAATTCTTCTGAACAATTTTCTCACTATCAAACAACTTATCTAACTCATGTACATCAATATTTGAAACTTTTTCAACCATCAACCATCCCCTAGAGTAAATAAACTATAAAAAGTTTATAAATCGGAGCATAACCAATTAATAAAAAAGTTACTTCAGTATAACCAACAGGTAAAACCCACTTTAATAATAGTTAACCAAAACCCCATCAGGACTCATGCTTATATAATTAAATATAAAATTATTATCAACAAAATGTTGGGGATTTGGTTAACTAAAATATTCCTGGTTACACTGAAGTAACCGAAAAAAGGTGGTATAACCAGTCACGGCAAAATTGAATTGCTAAATTCAATTCCATCATTCAGTTTCAAATACCATTGACTAGAAATTGAATATAACAAAAATAAACATAAATGTTTCACAATATTCACTACTGACATCGCATTAGAAACTGAATATAACGAAGATAAACATTTTTCATTAATTTTGTCATGTTTTTCAAAATTGAGTTTATTTTTCAATTTAGTAAACATATTTAGTAATTTCAGAAATATCACTTATTACTTTTGGATTCATGAGGTATTTATAATACCATTCCTCAGATTGCATATATCTAAATGCTTGAAGTGTTGCTTCATGTGATCTAACATCTATAAACACCATGTAATGTCTCATAGATCTAACTCTATTTGTCCTGTAGAAAGATTGTACATTATAGTTAATTTCTTGATATTTAACAATTGGATATTCAATACCCCAATCATTAATTAAATAAGTAAGTAAATTCTGTTGATAATTAGTTGGATCACGTTTAATCATTTCATTTATAGCACCTATGATATTCTGATAAAAACAAATTACTACTTCTGTTTCAGGAAGTGAAACACCTCTAAACCATTTACCACGAGTAGTCCAAAGTACAACATATGGTTTTGGAACATCACGTTTAGGTGGTTTTTCAAGCTCAACTTCACTATATACCCTAAGTCCATACTCATTCTTTAATTTATCAGTTAAGTAATTGTTTAAAGCATGGTTACGACATGCAATACCAATTGAATAACCATTATCGTAAATCTCAACAATAGTATCACATAACTTAGCAAGAAATTCATCAGTAATTTTACAATATTTTGAAAAACATAAATGTTTCATTGTTAAACCTTCCTCAACATGTACTCTCTTATCTATCAATATTTTTGGATATACAATACATACATCATTTATTTCACTATGTACATAAAATGGAAGTATTAAATATTCTTCATCTCTAAGTGCTGTAATTACAGGATTATCAATTGTTAAAGTAGCTGAAACAAGAATAACAAGTCTGGACTGTGGAAAAATTGGTGGTAGAAAAATCATGTGACCCCAGATGTATTTAATCTTGTCAATTCTCTTAACAATATCTTTCCAAATTTTATCACGTTGAGCAAGTTGTTTAAGTCTTTCAAAAGTAAATACATCACATACATACCTAAATAAATCAGCGTATTGCTCAGCTTCATCAATAATAACAATTGATTCAGTAAGAGCTTTAACATTTAAAAGCATAAGAGTCAAAAGATAAAGTACGTGATGAGTCATACACCAAAAACCTGTTCTAGAATGAATAAATTGAAAAATAGCTTTACCAAATTCACACTTACCTTCTTTCCTCATTGAACAATTTGAACATACTTGAATAACCTTGTATAGATATTGTAGGTAATTTTCAAGATCTTCATCTTCAATTCTCTCTTTTAAAATATCACAACTTTCAAATTTAGATTTTATTACATATACCTTATCAGTATACCTAGATGCATATTCACTTGCCCAATCACGAAGAACTCTTAATGGACTAGCGTAAATTACCTTAACTTTATTTGCAAGTTGAGCAACTCTAGAAAGTATAAATCTTGTTTTACCACCACCTGGAAGACCATTAACAATAAAACATTTCTTACCCATTAAATAATACCTATAAATTATTGTTGTAGTTAATTCACCCTTTGATGCACTATACTTAGTCACTTAACACACCTTCATTCAACTTCATAAGCAAGTTCTTAAGAACTTGAAAAACTTCATATTCGTTTGATTGTATAAAAGCATTAAGTTTATACACTAGTGAATTTGGACAATCAATTCTAAACCTATTAGCAATTTCATTACCAAGTTTAAATGGACAAAGTCCTTTAAAAGCAATTGAATAAATACCTTTAAAAATATTATACTTTAAATTTCTTTCAGGAGGTGTTTCAATATTGTACTCTTTGCCATTACATGTGTATTTAATTCTTTCACAAATTTCCCAAAGTTGATCATCTGAAAAACCTAGAAGTTTTAATGCACCAAAAAGTTCGATTTCGAAAATAGTGTGTAAACCACGTTGTACATTTGTTGGATAAGTTGTGTTACACATTTCAATAGGTTCATTATTAATGAGTTGTGTAATAAAGTATCTAGTACATTCACCACATCCAATCCTATTGAATATACATTGAGCATATATTAAAGCAATTTCGATAGGTAACTTACTTACAATTTCTCTAATCTTCTCATTTACTTCTCTAAAAGTAACAACATTTAAAATACGTGGAATAGTATAGACAATTACTTTACCTTCATCACCTTCAATACTTTCATACTTTCTTTTAAGTTCGAGAATTGTTTTTAATAAATTTTCAACTCTATGCCTATATCTTGATATGTTTGCAGTTTCCCAAACATTACATGAACTAAGTTGATTATACTCAAGTACTTTACTACCTGGAAATATTTTGGAAGGTGCTGAAACAACATAGCCAAATCGTTTATTATCAATCCATCCTTTAATACCTGTAAAATCAAAATCAATATCTAGCCTAAAAGCAATGTGAATACCACCACGTGGAGTTGATTCAATATATACTTCATCAAGATCAAACTTAAACTTTTTAATAAACTGTAAAAAACCACCAAATTCTCTAACTACACGATATTCAATATCAAGCCAAAGTATATCATTTGGTTCACCAGGAATAGCAATTGCATATGCATGTCTAAACTTTAATTTTCTTATTGTATCCAATGTTACACTTCTCTTAAAATCAATTGAATAACCATGTTCATACTTAAATTTTTTCGGTATATTAACAGGTTGTTTACATTCTCTAAAATCTGAATCATCTTCACGACAAATTCCCTTGATTGCAAAAACAAGAAAATTCCTATTCAACAACTCATTTACATAATTGATTAAATTCTCTATGTAATTTGCTTGTGGATTCTTCACAATGAATATAGTTTTAAACAATTTTTAAATTAAACATTTTTAAGCAAATAAACAATGATTGAAAGACCAAATTGAGAAAAATTAATTAAAAATTCGGTTTACCTAAAAATCATGAGTTTGAAGAAAAAATGGTATTGTTCAAAATGTGGTCATGAATTTGAAACTCCTTGGATACCAAGTCAATTCGTAACATGTCCAAATTGTGGTGCAGATCATAAGTTCATATTTAGAGTAGATGAATTTAAAGGAAAAGGATTTGGAAATAGATTTAGACGTAGAATGTGTAAGCGATTATAAAGTGTCGAGTTTGGTTTCTTCTGAAATTTGAGTGACTTGTTTAGTAACATATTCAATTAATTTTCTATGACTTGTAAGTTGTTTAGCAATTTTTTCAAATCTCTTAAGTTCATTTTCACGTTCTTCACGATCAATTTGAATATCTCTATAAGCATCTTCAAAATGTTTATCAGTTACTTTAAGTATAGTAATTTCTTTACCATCTTCAATAACTTTTGTAATTTTCATAAGTTCATTAACTCCATGTTTTTCAACAATTTCATTAAGGGCTTTCATAGTAGCTGTCTTTACTAACAATTCAAGTTCAGCACCTGTCCACCTATGTGTAAGTTTTGCATATTTTCTAAGATCAACATCTTCACTAAGTTTAACTTTTCTAACAACATGAGTATGAACATGTAGAATTTGTTCACGTGCTTTAACATCAGGTAGTAGAAACGGAACTTTAATATCAATACGACCAGCTCTTAAAAATGCATCATCAAGTTGCTCTGGAAAGTTTGTAGTTCCAATAAAGATAAGTTTACTTTCTTTACTTAATTCCTCAAGAAATATATTTTTAATTCTTCTTGAAACTTCATGTTCTTGAAGTAATCCTCTTTGTGTCATTATTTTATCAACTTCATCAATAAATAAAATAACAGGTTCAATTTTTCTTAAGAAATCGAAAATTTTCTTAATAGCTTTTTCAGTTTCACCATACCAAGCAGTCATTAAACGTTCAATAACAAGTTTATACATTGGAATATCAACTTCTTTTGCCATACACTGTACAAACCATGTCTTACCAGTTCCACGAATTCCAAAAAGTAACATACCCTTTGGTAATTCAGCACCTAAATACTCAGCAATTTCTCTATACTTCCAAACATTTACAAATGCCTGTTTTACGAAATTCTTAACTTCATCATAACCACCAACAGCTTCAAAACCAAATCTTGGTTCTACAGGTTCTAAAGCACTTTCGTAAATAGTCAATAGTTCATTCTTAGCTTTAATAACTTCATGAATAAACGATATTTTACCATGTGATTTAATAAACTTCTTACCTGCTTTAAACAAAACATTTTCAATATCTTTATACTCAAGACCTTTAACAACATCAATTATTCTACCATCAGGAATATTAAGTATTAAACCATATTTCTCAGCTAATCTCTGTTTCAATTTTCTAATCAAGAATTCAACATCTTTTTTCAATGGCTCAGTTTTTACATAAATAGCTTCATGAAGTATTGGCTTAAGTAATAAACTATCATTAGTTACAAATATTATTAAACCACGTTTTTTAAGAACAACATACTGTGGATCTGAAAGAATTTCAACACTTCTAAGAATAGCAATTCTTTGAAAATCAGGAAGTGACATCATTGAATTTGGTGAATCTGGAAACAATACATAGATTAACAATATAGAACCAAGTTTTTGCTGACCTTCAGTAGATTCAAATTGAATTTCCTTAACTGTGTTTAAAAATTGATTAAATACTGACTCAGGATCTACAAAATTTTGTCCTTGTTGTTGAATTGGAAATGGTAAACTAGAACTTTTAATACTACCAAGTTCTTCAAGATAAACTTTACCATTATCTTTCTTAACTTCGTAAAGTCTATATGGAATGTATAGTAATGTTCTTATAAACAAGTCATAAAGTCTAGTTGTAAGAACTTGAATAGTGTATTTAAGATCATTAGTTTCAACAATTGCAATTGGACTGTAATTATATTCAAACCTTTCTTGAATAATTTTTTCAATCCAATTCATTGAGTTAATTACTTGAAAATAAAAATTTAAAACATAGATATTTGAAAGAAAAGACTTGATTTTAAATAATTTGTACTTACATTACATGCCAATACTTATTTCTTCTACGGTATGTTATTGTTAATGTACGTGCAGTATATACAAACATTGTAATTGCTAAACCATTAAAAATTGGTGAAATTATTAAACATAAAAATGGATTAACACTATACAATAACACTGTTAGTAATGTACCAATGATAAGCAATATAACACCAGTTACAAAATATGGACTTTTTAAAACATTAACAATAACTTCACTAATTGGCTTTTTTTCAACAACAGCCATAGGTACTCAGAAATAACTTCTCAACTCATGTTTATTAAAAGTTACCTAATTACAATAATTCAATTTTTGAACCAATTTCTCTAACATGAGTATTATCTAAAACTTGATGTAATGTTGTAAAAACATTTACAATATTATTAACAACTTTACGAATACTAACTTCATGAAGTTTAAAAACAATACAATTCTTGGTAGTAACAAAATTTTCAAGAGTATTTCCAAATACATTACATAAAATTTTCAAAAATTTTGAATTACATAATCTAAAAATTTTAACAATAATATATTTCTCACTTAAAGATCGAATTACTCTAACTCTAGTTCCTTTTACATAAAATTCAACACCATTAACAACATGTTTAAAATCATGAATTTTAACACTTGAATCAATATACTTACCAATTGAATTTGGTAATACCCTGTATATAATTGAGTTATTTGGAAGTATTAAGTAACTAACCTCGTTAATGTAAATTAAGTTATTTCTATTCTTAACAATTACAGGAAGTTCATTAAAATTAAGAATATTTTTATTAAAAACTTCAATTTCTTTAAAACTTGGTTTAAAAAGAAGTTCTTTAATTGATAAATCAGGAAAAATTTTGTAAACAAGACATTCATTTCCAAAATCAAGAATTACATTTCTAAAACCATAAAATTTAACATTATTAACTACATTACGTGAAATTTTATGTAGTATTTCCTCAATTTCAAAATCATTAAGTTCACGATATTTAAAATCAATTGTATTAAACTCAATAACTTTCTCATTTTCAGTATCGATTAGGTAGTAAATACTGTTTTTTCGATAAAATGTTTCGTATTGATTAAGCATTGGAAGTTGAATAATTTTATTATTTTCAATACATGGAATAGAATAGTCAATAATCATAAACTGTTTTGTCAAATCTTGAATTTTAAGAATTTGATTTTCAAAATCAATCTTAATCATAATTTAACGATCAAAAAGTATGACTTTAACATCTCTTAGATTATATCTTTTGATAAAATCTTCAACATACTTAACGTACCTATGTTCAATCTCGTTTGCAAATTTATCACTAACAATTGGTAATTCAAGACCTACTATATTAATCATACAGAAATCACGATCACATTTATTACCTATTGAATTAAATACATGCTCAGATGTTCTTGGTATATAACAACGTGTATAACAATCTTTTCCTAAACATTTTATTGGTGGATTCTTAAAACATAAATATCTAACAGTTTTTTCATCTCTAGGTCTAGCAATACAAAACATTTCAACTCCATACCTTTCTTTTAAATCATAGAAACTCATTAAATCACATTGAGATGGAATAACTGTACTCATTGGATGAGTATGAATAAGTGCAATTGGTTTTCCACCTTTTGAAATACATGTATGTATAGCTTTTTCAACATCTCTTGAATCAATAGCACTAAGTAAATTATTTGACTTAATAACAAATACTTCATATTTATTTCCAAAATCACACACAAGATAACCTTTTTCCTGTAAATTAATAAGTCGAATATTTTTAAAATCACGTACATTCAACGACTTATTTGGAATTAAATCACCTTTCTTAACATCATCAAGAATAAACTTCTTAACATCATCAAAAACTTTTTGATTAACCACAACTTAAAAACTTGAAAATACAATTTAAATATTTTCAACATGATTAAATTAAAGATACAGAACTTAAATATATGGAATTGATTAACTAATTAATGGGTAGAAAAGTTAAAAGATGGGAAATTGATCCAAATGACCCAAGACCAGTAGATGAACTTCTCAAAGATGAAAATGCTATTGTTGAGGAAATTGAAGAAAAATCAAGTGAAGACGATGAAACTGAAAGCAAGTTAATTGAAGAAAAAGAAAAATTCATCTTTATTAGAGAAAGGTTTCAGTTTGTATATGTTTTTATATGGTTTCATATGTTCGATGTTTTTGGGTCTTTCATCATTAACCCTATCCGTGTCCAGGTATTCCCGACGGGTCATCTCCCGTAGGGACTAGACCCATATCCATGCCCTACGGGATTCACCGTCGGTTAACCCAGACACGGTAACTAAATACTGTGATTCACATAGATTTATAAACCTTTGTGAATCTACTCCGTGTTGGGAGTTCACATGAGGGATTGTGTTAGATTTATTGGTAGACTTGCAATGGTTAGAAAGAATAAACTAGGTATTATCATTCCTGAAAATGTATTTGAAGATGAGGAAATAGCTAAGACATTGCAACAATGGTATGAAAAAAGTAAACTCTTAGTGATTGAAATCAAGGAATTACATGGTATGGTAAGAACATGAGTTATAGAACAATTAATTTACCTTTCTTAGTTAAAGGAGATGTAGCTAATAAAGTAATTTTTACAGCTTGGATGTATAGAGAAGCTGTGATTTGTGGATTTGAAAGAATTAGATATTTAAACTATTATCCAACAAGAAAAGAAATTGACGAAAAGTGTTATGATTTAGCTAAGTTATTTACAGGTTGTTCATACTACGCAGATGCTGTATGTAGAGATATTTATGAGATTGTACAGTCGTGTAAAGAGCTTAACATTAAGTTAACAGATGTTGAATTTAGAAATTGGTTATATTTTGAATCTCGTGGAGATAAAAGAAAAGGAAATTTTGGAATAAGAATAATTGATGAAGATAAAGTAATCGTTAAACTACTTATTGATTATGGCGTTACTAAAGATTTTGAACTACATGTACGTAGACCTAAATCAAGAAGATTTAGATACATGCTTTTTGAAACTATTCAATTTGCTGAACAAGGTTTAGTAAATTATAATGCTAGAGTTTACATTAATGACTATACACCAAACATTGTTAAAGGTGTTGTTCAAGTTTCTATACCTGAAGAAATTTGGTGGAAATACTCAATGAGAGATTACTCAACATACTCATTAAGTGAGGTAGAGTATGTAGTTGGTTTTGATGTAAATGCCGATAACATAACGTGGTGTTTAATCAACTTGCGTGGTGAATTAATTGAGAAAGATGTTATTGACTTTTCAAGACTTAGATCACAAGGATCAAATGCTAAAGGGTGTAGAGGATTTATAATACAAGAACTACACAAATTATTCAACAGGTTAAAAGTTCTTGAGAAAAAGAAAATACTTGTTTCATTAGAAGATATCGAAGTATTGACTAAGCTTAAACTTATTTGGATTAAGTATGGTGAGAGAAAAAGTAAACATTGGAATTACTGGGTCTCAATCTTTAAACCAAAAGTAGTGGATGATATTAAACAAGTTTGTAAACAACATTCAATACCATACGTCGAGGTAGATCCAAGAGGTACAACTCATTCTAAAGAACATGAAAAAGTAATGAAAGAATATAAACTAAATAGACATATGACAAGTGCATACCTAATTGCTAAGAAAGGTTTGGAAAAACTGAAACAAATTATATAAAATCATATAAATTTGTCTACGTCACTTGAAGAAAATGGATGGAAGGTGTGTGATGTTAAAGAACGTTTTAAGAAAAGAGGGTCTGGAATGTATATTTACATTTATGTACAACCACAAAAAATCTATGAAAAACAGAAGGAGTTAAAGCAAGAGGTTAAGAAAGTTACATCTTTTGTTAAAGAAATTCAAAATCAAGTTTATGTTAATCAAAGAAATCGTAAGCGTAAGAAGTAATTCTTTAAATTCTTGATTTTTCTTCTTTTCTTGTGGATATTGTTACTTTACTTATTATTATTGGGTTTGTAATTGGTGCTCTTATTGTAGGTGCTTTACTTGGTACATTAGTTCGTACAATAGCACCTGCATTGTCAATTCTACTTGCTTTCCTAAATGATTTATGTGATTGGATACCAATACCTTTCATTTCAGGACTTACATTCATAACAGGTGATGTACTTGATGCATTAACATTTTTCTTCATACTTGTTGCATATAGAAGTCCTTGGGCACTACTTTCACTAATTGAAATACTTCCAATGCTTATACCAACATTAACACCAATTGAATTAATACCTTGGCATATAATTGCATTATTTGCAAGTTACTTAAGTAAAAGAAGAAAAGTTAAATACTTTGTTGTAAAATCATGATGGAGCTTTAATTAATCCACATCTTACAATTTCTGGTATTTTACCTGTTAAATAACCTTTTGTACACATTAAGTAACTAATTTCTCCAATTGTTGGTTTTTTACGTATATTTTCAATAAACCATTCATACCAAGTAGCGTAAATACTTGCTACAATAGGTGTTGAATAACTTGTACCTAGCATTAACACAAGTCCTTTATCATCATCAATTATTAACTGTGGATAATACTTCTTAATAGTTATGTATAACATTGATTCTTTTGGTAAAACTGTCCAAACTAAATAACCAACTGCTAAGAAATCAATTGGTTTTTGACCAAGTGTTGGAAGACTTGTAAAACTAGCAATTTTATGATGTATAGGATCCCACGCACCTACAGTAAAAACATTTTTACTAATTCCAACATTGTTTAAAGTACCTGGATAATTACCTTCATTTCCACATGCTATGAAGATAGCAATTCCTTTTTTAGCAAGTGCATCAAGTACAATATTTATTGGATTTGAAAATTCACCCCATGCAGGTGCATAAACATTAAGACTCATTGAAATAACTGAAATATTATATTCCCTATAGTGATAGTATATCCAGTGAAGTGCATCTAAAATAACATCAAGTCCTGTAGTTACATTATCAGGAAATATTTTAATAACAACAAGATTTACATTTGGTGCAATACCTGAAAAACCATTGATATAGCAATTAGGTTCTGAATTTATAAGTGCTGAAACACTTGTTCCATGTCCAATAAGGTCAAAAAATGGATAAACACCAATTTCTAGAAATACATCATCTTCCCATTTCTTAAGAAGTGTAAGACTAGTGTTTAATCCTTTTAAATACCAATCAAATCTCCAAATAATTGGTTTATTATTAACACGTACAATAAATGAAATAAGTGCTTTAATCTTTACATTTCTTGTTGTTGAATTATTACAATTCTTGTAGAAAATAGGTAGTAAATAATCAATTCCAGTATCTAAAACAGCAATTGTAATTCCTTTTCCTGTATATTTAAGAAATGGATTATGTATCTCAAATGCGTAATTTCTAGTTTTAGCTTTTTGAACATCTTCAATCTTTATCTCAATTGGTATTTCAGGTGGTTTAATTACAAAACCACTAACAGTACCAACATACCATGAGTTTTCAGCAATTACCTTAAGTTCATCAAGTGTGTAGATCTCTACGAAAAGTATCTTAAATGTATCAAATCTCCACTCCTTAACAATTAAATTTTTTGGAATATTAGCAGTTTCCCATGTGTAAACCCATGCAATTACAGGAACATTACCTTTCAAGATCATTTGAATAATTGTATGATCAACATTTTCAAACTCATAACCAAATTTATTAAATAACTTAACTAGAAAAAACAATGAAATAGAAACAACAATAAACAACAATAATACTTTTGATACAATAGGTCTTTTACTTCTATATTCCTTACCATCTAAAACCCAATATCTAAACATCATTCGAATACTCATGCTAAATTTTTAAATGATACACCCATGAGAAACATATGAGTAAAATAACTTGGAGTAAAGTAGCATCAGAACTTAGGAAAAAATATATTGAAGAAAAAGGAAATTTAATAAAATGTAAATTATGTGGTTGGGAAACTAGAAAAGAAAGTAATGTATTTAAAATACTTAAGGAAATTTATGATCATTTCTCAACAGTACACCCAGATGAGCTTCAGGCTACAAAAGATCAATTAAGATCAGGTAAAGAAATTGTAACAAAAATAACAAAACTTACAGAATTTATGTAAAATAATGTAAAATAGTATTTTCCTAAAAGTAATTTTTCTTTTAAAATTCCTTCTCTATTCTTTTAATTCCCAGTATTTTGTTTTTCTTTTCCACTTCATCAATGTCATTATTCTTAGTTTAAATATTGATGATATTAAACTTCCTGCAATACCCATGTACAAAAATGCGTATAGTAATGGAAAGATTGGATATGTGTAAAATGCAAGTACTAAATTCATGTACGTAAGTACTAAACAACATGCAATTGCAATACCAGAAACAAGCACATAGATAAAGTATGTGAATTTATTAACAACGTATTTAAACGTAACATCTAGATAAAAATAGATACCAAATGCACAAGTTAAAACAATGTGAATAATAGTCATTAAAATACTAACTTGAGAATAATACAACGTAAGATAAATCAAAAACACTAAAATAATACCATTAAAAATCTTAGAAAGCATTAATCAAACTTCAAGATTGAGAAAATTAAAATGTTATTTTATTACTATCGTTGTACTTCTTCAATTCCTCTTCTTATACTCTCTTCATAATAACCATAACTATATGGAATTCTTAAACGTTCTTTTAACCAATTCTCAAACTGTGTAACATATGGTTTTTCAAGATTTAACTTTTCAAACAAATCTAAAAATTCATAATGTTTCTTTTCAACAACTTGTTTAACATTTTCAACACCTATAATATCCATTACATATCCAAAAGTTGTTGAATTAGAAAGTTCATTTTTCATTTTCTCATATTTAATAACTTTATAAGTATCATGAAGCATAGTACGTAAATCAAGTTTACATGACAATTCTTCTGGTGAAATTACTTGACATTTATCACCAAAGTAATGTTTTGTTAATTCTTCAGGTTTTACAGATTTAATCTTTAATTCAATTCTAGAATCTGTGTAGGGTTCAGGTTCAAAACTAGTAATTTCACCTCTAATATTACTTTCATAACTTGATAAGTTGAAAACTATTCTACCATTTAGTTTATCAAAAACCCAATTACCAAAAACACCTACACATGATCTTTCTAACTTCTTAACTTCATTTTTATTAAGATTCTTACCAAATATACACATTCCATTCTCTTTCATAACAATATAAAAGTTAAGATCTTCCTCATCAATTATATCACGAATTTTCTCAAGTCTATAAATCAATTCATTTAATTTTTGTAATGCTCGTTGAGTATCTCCTTGGAAATAATTGAGTTTAAATATTGAGAATGAAAGTTGATCAGGAAAATCAAGATCAAGACTAAAATATGAATGTGAAAGATTTTCAACGTTATTTCTAGAGTAGAAAACGTATAAATGATATAATGTAGATTTAAGTCTTGGAATAATGTTATTGTAGAGATTGAAAAATTTTTCAATCTTATCAAAACAGTTTTTCTTTTCTTCAATACATTTCTTAATTTCAATTAATTGATTAATCATATCATTTAAGTAATCACGAAAACTCATATTATAACCACCTAACTTTAGCTCTTAAATAAAACACTTGTTATTAACGCTTCAATTTTCCAAAGTATTTCATGTGGATTATTAGTTACTTCAGTAATTTTTGCAAGTTCTTCCCTTACTCTATCCTTAATAACTTCAATTACTTTAGAAGTCATGTTGTTTAAATTAATATCAAGTGATGTAACATTTGCAAAAATCCATGCAAAATAATCAACATCATTTTCATTTAATGGTCTATTTAAATTACATTCTAGCTTACCATGTTCTCTAATGTATTTACATGAACCACCAATTCTTTCAATCATTTTTTCAACAAATTTAACAACTGGAATATCGAAATCATAATACTCAATTTTACCTTCTTTAACATTTATATGAGTAGCATGTTGTTGAGCTGAACCAACTCTAAGACTTACTTTATCATTAATTACATGTCCTGAAAGAGCATGATAATCACCAGCTGAGTAAATTTCTTTAAATTTTTCAGTTAATTGATCCCATTTTAAACAAAGTAATTTAGCTAAATTAGAAGCTTCTTTACTGATAATACATTTACCAATTTTTTCACCAGTATATTTATTCAATTCTTCAGCAATTACATGTACACAATTTGCAAGACCATCAATAATAGCTGGTGGATAAAGTTTATCTTCATACAAAATTAAATTACCACATTTTCTACCAATTAAGTTTTTCACATTTTCAATCTCTTTTCTAAGGTCAGAAACATTTATTAATTGACATGAAGTTTTATTATTAAAACCTTTACATTTGTCAACTAATTTTTCATATGTAAATTGAGTAAAAGCAGTTTCAACATGTTCTAAACTTTTTACAATATTATCAATACCTGAAATATAACTAAAATTATACATTAATAAGTACTTATCAGACTTAAGCACATTAAGTAATTCACGTAACTTATCTACAAGTTTTTCATATTTAATTTTATAAGTTCCTTTATCAATTCTATTCATTTGAAGTTCAGTAGCTAATTCTCTAAGTTCAGACTCTATCTTAAATAATCGATTAACAACCTCACTTAAATCCACATTTAATTAACAACATTTGAGATATTTAAGGAATTACTTTAAAGAACTTAAATAAGTAAATACATAACTATGTCAAAGTATTGGATTATTCAGGAAGTAACTGCTGAAGTTAGAAAAGAAGAAGGTAAAATTATTATTAAGCCTTGGCTTACTGCAATCATCAGGAAGGAAATGAGTAGACCAACAAGGTTAGCTCTTGAGAAGGGTTTTATACGTGGTAAAGTTCTTGATTATGGTTGTGGTATTGGTGTTGATACTAAAAAACTTCTAGAACTTGGTATTGATGCTACATGTTTTGAACCATATGCAAAAGAACCATACTTGTATAAGCACTTGAAAGATCTTGAAGTTAAAGGACGTTTATTAACAAGTACTGAAAATTTACCAAATGAGTCATTCGATACAATATTGTTAAATTATGTAATTAATGTTATTCCAAATCCTGAAGAACGTGAAAAAGTATTGAAAGATGTTTATAGGTTATTGAAAAAAGATGGTTGTGTAATAATTGCAGTTAGAAGTAAAGAAGAGATTGAACATGAGGCTAAAAGAGGTGGATGGTTAAAATATGGAGATGGTTATGTAACTAGAAAAGGAACATTTCAAAAAGGTTTTACACATGAAGAACTAGAAGAGAAACTACGTGAAGTAGGATTTACAATAATTGGTAAATTATTAACTGAAAAGAAAGGAGATATCATAATGTATGCATGTAAGGTATAGAATATGAGCAAAGAAATTAAGAAACTTATTGAAGAAAGTGAAAAATTCCCAATTGAATTAAGTAAAGAAACCCTAAAGAAAATATCGTTGATTAAGAGAATAATTGCTAAATTAATCGGCTATGTAAAACTTGGTAGATTTAAACCAAAGAAGTTTAAAGATTTTGAAAATTTCTATCTATGTTATTGTAGAAGATGTAAAACATATTTCATAGATTATCCACATGGTTTTGAAGGTTATTTTAATTGTCCAAAATGTACATAGTTTTACAACATTTCAACCTTAGACTCAAATTTAGTATGTTGTTTCAATGATCCAACAACTTCATCAAAAACCTTCTTTAATTGCAATAATGACATTATTTCAGACTCGGTTAATTGTTTACCCTTTAACTCATTTAATAATTCTTTCAATGTTTTAACAAGTTCAATAATTCTTGATTTTGTTTCTTCATGTTTAACACCTAATTTCAACCAAATATAATCATCAAATTTCTTAAGTTCAGATTTCGGAAAGGCTAAGATAACTAATTGATTCCACTTAGATTTTTTAGCTCTTAAAATTACTGGTGTAAATACATAATCTTGAGATACTTTAGATAGCTTTTCACATTCTTTAAAACCAATAGCCCATGCCTTCTTTTCAGAACCATATTGGCTAATGTAATTTCTATATGCTATTAAGTACTGTGTTTCAAAATCTTCACAATCTTTTTCAACACAAATTTCAACTCTTAAAATCCACTTTTCAAAATTAATATCTTCAATTGTTATATTACTATCATCAATTCTATTTGCTTCTTTCCACGTTAAATGAATTGATGGTCTTATATTCCTATCATAACCAATGAAAATTTTATTATTAACATCAAAACTATAATGTTTATCTGTTTTAGCAGGATAAGTATTGTAATAAGATTTTATAAGTGATATTAACATTTCATGCGGATTAGTATATTGAATTTTTTGTTCACTCATTGATTAAAATATAGTTAAATCACTTATAAAATTTGAAACAATTAATAAACCATGTAAATAATGAATTAACTGTATTCTACACGTGTCCATAATCTACAAGTAACTATAGTACATTAAG
>Ga0190310_1000220_pt1 | contig 20428 bp, 23 predicted proteins | sample 48700778_MG_FD_165059 | JGI IMG/M metagenome (GOLD analysis project Ga0190310, IMG submission 165059) | Hydrothermal vent sediment bacterial communities from Southern Trench, Guaymas Basin, Mexico - 4870-07-7-8_MG | ecosystem: Environmental > Aquatic > Marine > Hydrothermal vents > Sediment ... | reverse complement strand
TTTGAACCCCGGGCCACGGGCGTTCTGGGATCCCGTTGCCCAGGCGGGGATTTCTCCCCAGGCCCGCATCCTACCAAGCTAGACGACGGCCCCTTTCCTATTTCATTATTGTTTAGAGACTAGCATTTATTAACTTTTTATGTGTCTTTAATGATTTTAGAGGATTTCTATGAGATCTTAAAGGGAAGGATGTATTGATAAATTTTTAGATTATTAGAATGTCTTATTTTTCTTGTTTTCTCTGTATCCATCCTACACGATATTTCCATAGACTTGGCGGCGTCCAAATAATCCATGCTGGTACTTTCTTTACAAATTCATATGCTTCATCCCAACTATCAAGACCTAGTTTTTCAGCTAATTGTTCTAGAGGCATTGGCGTATGTAAGTATTCACGTATGATCTTTAGAGTTTCTTCATTAATTTCGATCTCTTTATCGCCAATCCTTATCACATATTTTACTTCTTCACTCAAGACTCTATTCTCCCCACACAAACTAGCTAGATAGAGTTTAAGAACTATTTTATACTTATTAAATTTATGGTAGACCCGATGAAGAGGCGTTCCAGCCCTGAATAAATGATTGGCTTTATCTATCGCCCCTCTGAGGGACTTCTTTTTCTCTCTTAGACTCTTGATATATATCCTACTTCTGGTTCGTAGAGTTCTCCTTCTCTTATAAGCCTTCTAATAGTCTTTCTAATGAATTCCTTAGTCAATCCCTTATCAATTAGTGTCTTAGTCAATTCTCTAACAGATACTCTGCCATCCTCACTAACCTCCAGCAACTCGTTAAGAGTCTCCATGAATATCTTTAGCTTTTCCTGTTGGCTCCGTGGCCTACCAAGCATTAGTGTATCAATATCTATTGCACCGGTCTCTACATCAATACCTACAGTGCTAAGCATTACACTCATGAGCCTTATAGCTTCTTCAGCATCCTCTATAGTGACTGTATTACGGAGAGCCATACGTGCATGGGCTTCAGCAAGTCTAACTAATGCTTCAAGCTGCCTAGCAGTTATAGGTATAGGTGATCTCGGTCCTCCTTTTCTACGGAGCTGTACATAGAATTCTTCAAGTATTTTACGGGCTTCACTACTAAGCCTAGGCACGATATATCTACGGGCATAACTAATGTATTTTCTAAGTAGATCAGGTGGTATTATTGGATGTATCTTCTCAGCCTCTTCATGAACACGTAGAATATGCCTTGCCATCAAACGATCAAACTCTGGACTAGGGATATCCTTCATGACGAAGATAAGGTCGAAACGAGACAATATAGTTGGAGGCAAGTTAATATTATCGGCAATACTACGGTCAGGATCATAACGGCCATACTTAGGATTACCAGCAGCTAATACAGCTGCACGGGCATTTAAACGAGCAACAATACCAGCCTTAGCAATACTAATACTATTATGGAGAACAAGGCCATGCGATACAAATAGATGATATGGTTCGATAGTAATATCATAGACCCATTTAGAGTCTTTATTAGGTATTTTCTCTACATTCTCGATAGTTAATTCTATGATATTACCTTTAATATTAGGTGTAAGAACCTTTATACCAGGAACCTTTATACCTATCCTTACCTTTTCAGCTGGGATAGTGGTTAAATTGTTTCCATCTACTATTACAATGGGGTGTTCAGGTGTTACCATTATATTAGTTCCATTACTAAAGACGATTTTAATGAAGTACTTTGGTGCTTTATGCCTACTAACTCTATCTACATTGACAATTTTTAAAGACTTTGTATCAGGGTCAAACGCATAAAGCTTAATGCCATTGACATATAGTATCTCAGTATCTTTTCCATAGACAACTTTATCTCTATTTCCTTCAATAAGTTTATCAACTAACTCACCGATCCTCACATAAGAGCCATTGGCAAGCATTATTTCAAAATCTTTATGATAACTTTGTTGCTCCATGGCTTCATGTATGGCTACGCGATCCTCCGGCCTCATCTTATCGATCTCATCAATAACTGCTACACCGCCATCTGCTATGACTAGTGCACCTGCTTCTAAATAGTATTCGCCAGTCTGCTTATCTCTTAATACTGCAGCTGTAAGGCCTGCAGCAGAGCTTCCTTTTCCAGTTGTATATACAGCTCTCGGTGCTAGTCTTGCAGCGTATTGTAGTAGCATTGATTTACCTATACCAGGATCACCTACTAGTAATACATGTATATCTCCACGTATTCTCGTACCATCCCTTAGTATCTTTGGTACTCCTCCGAAGAGAGAGAGTGCTATTGCTTTCTTTATATCCCAGTGTCCATAGATTGACGGAGCTATACTAAGGGTTATCTTCTCATGGATCCATGGGTCTCTTGCCAACTCCCTGATCTTTTCTTCATCTTCACGAGTAATCTCTATTTCCTCAAGAACCTTCTGCTGTACATCAATATAGTTAGCATCAATATATAGGTTGAAGACACTCTTACCAGAACCCCTTATAGCAGTTGCTGTAGGCATGACACGTAAAATACCATTAACAGTAACTCTATCACCAGGCCTAGCTATATCAACCAGATCGCTTGTAAGCATAACCTCGATACTACGAGGCATCTGTCCAGGAGGAACTTCCTCGGGCTTCTCCTGAACAACTATTTTCTGCCAATCAATGTATTTAGATAATGTCATATCTAGCTGGAAACGCCCTGACTTGCCACATATTGGACATGCAATAGGCTTCTCAAGGCGTTCACCTAACTCACCAAATTCAGGCCAGTAGAAACCATGTCTATCTTCAGAGTCCACATGGATATAATATGCTTTGATCATTTTAGCCTCTACACGAGTTAATCTAACAAGTATTCCCTCGACACTAATCATTTTACCAATATGTTCGCTACCAAGTCTCCTAATAGGTACAGTCTTTGGCAGTCCACGGAATCTAGGATAAAACTTCTCAATAGACTCTGCATAATCAGGGTGTTCCTTGAGGAGAATCTCCTTGATAGCCTGGCTAGCTGCTTCAATGGCTATATCTGGATAGTTTTCAACGATTCGTGCAAGATCCATGTCATGGATGAGTAGATCGTCGAAATCTATTACTAGACTACGCTGATTCATAATAGCCATAGTATTAAGTCTTTCACGGTACTTATAAAGACCTGTTTTTCTCTCACGATAATTATATAGAAAATCCTTAAATCTCTCCTTAACATCGCCTATACTTGTTCTACTTATCTCCTCCACTTCATACTCTATAGCCATAATTCATTATCTCCTCTACTTAATCTATTAATAGACTATGTTTATCCACCCTTTTCTATCCTAAGACTGATCATCCAGTTGCCAAGTACGTTCTTAAGCATCATATACAAAGCTTTCTCTTCCTCACTTAATTTAGCCATAATATCCTGTGGCGGCTCAATAAACAATAATTGAATGAGCTTTCTAATCCTAATTCTACCAATCCTCATGATATAGTCTTCTATTCTCTGAATATCAGATAATATCAAAGGTTTTCTTTCAACTTCTAATCTCCTATACAATCTATTGATCTCGTCAACAACCATGTTGTAAAAGTATTGTGATATCTTAGTAAAAACAGGTTTACGTAGAGTAGATTCTTCATTATAAGCTATTTTAGCAAGTTTCTCAAGACCTACTTCTTCATCTTTAAGTTTCACTAGACCTTTATCGGCAAGTTCTAAAGCGATCCATCTAGGTAAGGCATATTCCGTACCACGAGATAAGGCAACAACACCCTCTGGAGTATATATGGGACCAATATCCTGTAATACGATAACTTGTACAACTTGCTCCTCATACTCTCTTCTTAGAATCCTTAAAGCAGTTTCTACGAGATATTCCACGGATGAACTAGGATAAGATAAGCTCAAACCACATGCCCCATATTTCTAAAGTATAGCCCCTTATAAATATAAACTAGCCTCTTATATACTGTAATTTAGTAGTTATAAAATGGGGTATCATAGCCTTGAGTTCATCCAGAGAAGCATTAGCTGAACTTTTATGGGCTGAAAAGTATAGGCCTAGAACACTTGATGAAATAGTTAATCAGGAAGAGATAGTTGCTAGATTGAAGAAGTTTGTTGAAGAAAAGAATATGCCTCATCTATTATTTGCAGGGCCACCCGGTACCGGTAAGACTACTAGCGCACACTGTCTAGCACATGATCTCTATGGACCCAACTATACGCAGTATATGCTTGAGCTCAATGCATCTGTAGCTAAGGATACACCGATTCTAGTTAAAATCAATAATAAGGTATATAGGACTACATTTGAAGAACTCGATAAGATCTACTTTGTAGAGGGACAATATATAAGTTATGGAGATGGAGATTATGTTCAAACAAGTGATCTTGAAGTACTGACTATTGATAAAGACACTAAGAGGATTAAATGGGCAAGGGTAAATTGGCTAATTAGACACAAGGTTAAATATGTAGTTAAAATTAGACTTAAAGGAGGCGGCGAGATCAAATTAACTGGAAACCATTCGATCATGGTTATCGACGAATATGGTAACTTAATTGAAAAGAAGGCAAGTGATATCAAACCAGGGGACTATCTAATATCATTTGTTACAATTCTTCCCGGAACCAAGAAAATAGTTAATCTAAGGAAATATATAATTAAGGATAGTTCAAGGATTAGGGCTGTAAAGAAAATTCCGGTAGATAGTGAATTTGCATGGCTTATGGGATTATATATAGCAGAAGGAGCTATAAGCTTTAAACAAACAAATAAATCACTTCAAACTAGTGGTCAAGTTGTAATTACCGTAAATTATCCAGGAGAGGAATCTTTAGTCGCTAGAATGAAGAACATAGCGTCAAAATACAAGATTCCCATATACACTAATATGGTAGGTTCAGGTTTCGATAGAAGCAGGTTATCGGCGAAACACATTAGGCTAATATATACGGCATTAGCAAGATATCTTAGAGAAGAGGCCTACGATGGACCCACTAGGGCCCGATTTAAACGAGTTCCAAGCATATTATATGAAGTATCTCCTGATATAAGGAAGTCATTCCTTAAAGGAATATTTGATGGAGATGGTTCAAGCAAATGGGGACATGTAGTAAGGATAGCAAGTACTTCTAAGAAATTACTAATAGATCTAGTATGGTTAGCACGTATAACTGGAATTGAAAGCTCGTTATTTAATGAAGAAGCAAGACTTATATGGAAAGGAGGTATGAAGTATAAGAAATCAGATCTATTACCTGCTAAACTTTTCATTAAATACTTTAAACAAATAAGTAAAGCAATAAATATTAATTGGAAATACATACTTAGACACCAATTATATGAAGGAAAAGAAACTGTTACTAAAGATAAATTAAAAGAAATAATGAAGTCTATAGACCTTAATAAATTGTCTACTGAGGAATACAATACATATAAGAAATTATGGTCGCTTATAAATTCTGATCTGCATGTATTAAAGGTTGTGAATGTAGAAATTGTAGAATATAATGATTACGTATATGATGTTAGTGTACCCAATAATAACATGTTCTTTGCCGGAGAAATTCCAGTACTACTCCATAATTCGGATGAACGTGGTATTGATGTAATTCGTAGTAAGGTTAAGGAGTTTGCTCGTACACGTGTACCTGGAGAAATACCGTTCAAGATAGTTTTACTTGATGAAGCTGATAATATGACTGCTGATGCCCAGCAAGCTCTACGTAGGCTTATGGAGCTTTTCACCGCTAATACAAGGTTTATATTGATAGCCAATTATCCAAGCAAGATCATAGAGCCCATTCAGAGCCGATGCGCAGTATTTAGATTCTCTCCATTGAAGAAAGAAGATGTTGTAGCAAGACTTAAATGGATAGCTGATCAAGAGAATGTAGAGTATGATGTTGAAGCCCTCGAGACAATATATGTGATTAGTGAAGGAGATATGAGGAAGGCTATTAATGTATTACAGGCCGCATCAGCTATTGGTAAAGTTACTGTTGAAGCTGTATACAAAGTTGTAGGACTAGCTCATCCACGTGAAGTCCGGGAGATGCTTAAATTAGCACTTGCAGGTAATTTCTCTGAAGCACGTGATAAGCTTAGAACATTAATGATAAACTATGGCTTATCTGGTCTAGATATCATTAAACAGATCCATCGTGAAATCTTTAGTGGAGAAATAAAGCTTCCGGAAGAATATAAGATCCTTGTAGCGGATTATGCTGGTGAGATCCAGTTTAGACTTGTACAGGGCAGTGATGATGAGATCCAGTTAAATGCATTTCTTGCAAGACTATCATTCATTGGCAAGAAGTTTAAGGTGTAATGTTTGCCTAGGAGAATCCCATGGGTCATAAAGTATAGGCCTAAGAAGCTAGCAGATGTAGTTAACCAGGATAAGGCTAAGACAGAGTTTATATCATGGCTTAAATCATGGTTAGCGGGTAAACCTAGTAAGAAAGCAGCTCTTCTCTATGGACCTGCTGGTTGCGGTAAAACCAGTCTTGTAGAAGCAGCTGCTAATGAGTTTAGACTAGAGCTTGTTGAGATGAATGCTAGTGATTTTAGGAGAAGACAAGATATTGAACGTATAGCCCTAATAGCTGCGCAACAGAGAAGCTTGTTTAGCCGTGGAAAAATAATACTACTCGATGAAGTTGATGGCTTATCTGGAACAGCAGATCGAGGTGCATTAGACGCTATACTGCATTTAATCGAAGTTTCAAGATATCCTATTGTAATGACAGCTAATGATCCATGGGATCCTAAGCTTAGGCCTCTTCGTAACGCTGCTAAACTAATAAGTTTTAATCGACTTAGAGAAACTCATGTTCTCGTCGTTTTAAAGAAGATATGTGCTATGGAAAGGCTTGAGTGCGAGGATGACGCATTAAAGCTTATTGCTAAGAGGAGCGAAGGAGATCTTAGAAGTGCTATTAATGATCTGCAGGCTATTGGACAAGGTTACGGTAAGGTTACCGTAGCTCTTGCCCAGAATCTATTAACTTATAGGTATAGAGAATATACGCCGTTTGAAGCTTTGAGGATGTTATTTAATGCACGCTATATATGGCAAGCTAAAGCAGCTGTATCGCAGGCTAATCTAGACTATGACATGCTCATACAATGGATTAATGAGAACATACCGAATTACTATAGTGATCCTGAGGAAATATGGAGAGCCTATGAAGCATTAAGTAGAGCAAACGTGTATCTTGGAAGAATAATTAAAAGTGGAAGCTGGGATCTGCTTAGCTATGTATTTGACATGATCGGGCCAGGCATAGCCTTTGCAAGAAAAACTTATCGTTATAAATGGACTAAATTCAAGTTCCCGGAAAAAATCACTTTACTAGCAAAGACCAAGAGGAGCCGAGAAATTAGAGATGGTATAGCACGTGCACTTGCTCCAAGACTACTTACTTCTAGAAAGAGAATATTATCAGATGTATTACCATATCTACATGCCATATTTCAAGTTAATCCAGAATATGGTGTACGAATAGCTCTAGGATATGATCTTACTGAAGATATGGTTAAACAATTAGCAGGGCCCAGAGCCAATGAAGCACTTATGTATTATAGAAAGCTTAAGCGGAGATAACTATTATTTGTTTTTATGGATTAAATGTTTCATGGCCCCATGGCTTACCTTTAATCCTATAAAGCCTTAGTCTACCATATCTCCTTTCTTCAACATAACCATTTATAACAAGATCCTTTAGTTTCCTAGTAACAGTTCTAAAATGAAGACCCGTATAGCGTACGATCCTTGTAATATTTAGTTCTCCATATTTACTCAGTATATCCAATATTGCTTTATGATCTTCGTCCAGATCCAACTCTTCCACCTTCAAGTTTCTTAACAACTAAGTCTTCAACAAATTTTTCAAGAACATCCAATGGACCGAATCTTATACTTAATAGAGTTGTCCTACCACGTTGTCCCTTTCCACTAGTTCGTGCATCAACTATTGATGCTCTCTTAAGATTCATAACATATTCATAAACTTGGGTATGTCTTCTCGGCTGTTCACCTAATGTTTCACATAACATAATGTACTCTTTTTCAATATCTCCGATCTTTACATATGGTTGTTCGCTTCTTCTTAAAACCCTTATTGTAGCCCACAATAATATGAGTTCATGGGGAGGCAGGTAATATATTGCTTCAGATATATTTACTATATCAGAACTTACAACTGATACAGCTTTTCTAACATGTTCTACAGTAACCTTCATGGAATCCTCTTTTTCAGCTGCTTCACCAGCTAACATAAGGATTTCTAATGCAAGGCGGGCATTACCGTCTCCACCTTTATCTATCCCTACAATATCAGCTATATAGCGTAATACATCCTCATCCACTACGTCTTCATAAAACGCTTGTTTAGCCCTATACAATAATATATCGTATAATTCATCACTTGTATATGGATTGAATTTGATAATATGTTTTAGGAGATAACTTTCGGTAGCACTATCAAGTAGAGTAAGGCTTGCAGTACTTTTTGTGATAAATATGAAGTTTAATCTCTTAATCATGTCAGCATAGTCATCATATGTTCTAACAAGAAAGTATACTGCATCTTTACCAGCTATGCGTGCAAAGTAGTCAAACTCATCCAATGTAATAATAGTATATACATCAGTTTCATCTAGATGACTCAATATAGCTGTATACATTTCCCAAACAGATAATCCCCTACTAGGTAGTGGAACATTAAGTTGCCGGGCTATATCAAGTACAACATTATATAATTGCCTATTTCTATGACAATTAATATGAACATAACGTATGTTTATACCTCGTTGCCTAGCTAATCTGGTAAAGTCTCTACCGAAGATCCTTGCAGTAGCTGTTTTACCTGTACCAGTACTACCAACAATTAATACCCTCTGGGAAAAACTGCCTGGACATGTAACTAAATGTCTAAAATTAGATACTAATTCACGGAGTTGAGCTTCTCTATGAGGCAGTTTATCTGGCAAAAACTCTGGTGCAAGACTTTCCTTACCTTTAAAGATCGATGGCTTACTCAATTCCTCCCGAATAATCTCCCACGCAACCATTAGTTTCAGCCCACTACTTACTATGGTATTTATAAAGCGATTATTAGATTAAAAAGAATTCTACTTATCGAGTAACACGATCTTCGCCGTTTCTAAGAAACGATATACCTATAAGATCATTTATGCCCTCAATATAAATACAGTAATTAGATCTATTATCTATTTTAATACCCTTTGCCAAGAGATACTTCTTCAACTCATCCCATAATCTACTGCTTAAACCTCTAATTCCCCTAATTCTAACCTTCAAACATACATTATTAATACTAGATGGAACAATGCCTTCAACGCTTTTCAATATATTGTCTATAGATGGTTTAGACACTCTAAGAGCAGGTATAATTCTCCTTACAAATCCATATTCACGAGATCTTAGTTTTTTAAATGCATCCATAGAATCAAGCTTAGTATAAACTAGGAGAACACCCTTATGTCTTGTCCTAGCTATCTTCAAAGATTGATCGTAAATATATAAAACATTACCTACTTCCTCTTCACAAATCTCTTCATTACCTGGAGCACAAGTTACAATTAAAATACCCATATCTAAATCAACCACCTGAAACAAGCGGTGCTAATTCAATAATATCTCCATCCTTCACTACATAAGATCTATTATTTACTGAAAAGCCATTTAATATTACACTAATATGTGAATGTTCAGTAAATACACTATCAAGATACTTACTTAATCCACTTATTCTTCTCTTTAATTCTTCAAAAACATCTGCAATAGTAGCTCCATCTTTAATCTCTAAAGTTAGTTCATTTGTACCGCTCTTTTCCTTAAGCCATAGTAGAAATCGGATAGTAACCTTCACTGTACAGCCCCGTTGGGAAAGAATAAGCATATAGAGTTATTAATATTTTCTAAATATAAGCATATAGATAGTCATAGTAGTGGGAGATGTATTTGATTAGTATAAATAGAAAAAGACTTTACACAATAATATCAATAATTATCCTATTATCAATAATTATTACATTATTATATATACAATGGACAATTCCTAGTCCCCCAACAAATAATACAACTACTACAGCCCCTCCGCAAATACATAGAGTACTGATATATGATTCTCTTGCAAGAGAATACCCAAATACTACTGTGATCAAGGTTTTAAAGAGCATGTTTAAAGAATATGGATATGAAGTAGATATTTACATAGGTAAAAACGCTACATTAGATCCATTATTTAACCTTGACAAGTACGGTATAATTATACTAAGAGCCCATGGAGCATATAATTCTGATCCATTGGTAAATAAGCCTTTAGGTTCATATGTATATACGGGGATCTACATAGATGAGGCCATTAAGATCTATGGAAAGGATTACATAGATAAAATGTTGAATAATAATATGATCGTCTTAGGAGTTATTCCTCCTCCAGGAGAAAAATTAACAAAAGAACTAATTAATAGACTACCAAAATATGTTGTAGTCAGCCCATTATTCTTTAATAAAAATATTAAGGAATTACATAGAAGCATCATTATCTTTACAGGTTGCTATGGATTTGATGACGATATATTGGCAAAGATCTTTATAAAGAAAGGGGCAGAAGCATATATTAGTTTTAAGGGAAATGTAACATGGTCTCATGGAGACGCTGTTTTAGATGTACTTATGAGAACTTATCTAGCTACACACAATATATCTAAAGCATATTATTCATTAAAGGATAGGTTAAAAATAGATCTAGTTACAGGAGCCGAATTAAAGATCTTGTTGAAAGAGCATCATTAATGGTCTAAATAAGAGATATAATTAAAGCTATTACAGATAATGTTAAAGCATATTTCCACAAGATCCTTACTCCCTGATCAGGCCTTAGTCTAGGCATGACATTATCTATAACCGTCAATAATATGAATAACAGTATAAATTTTGTAAATATGATTAAAAATCCTGCCCAATAATTCATAGTAATATCCACAGGCCAAGATCCTCCTAGGAAGAGCATGACGTATATTAATGGGAAAACTATTCTTTCAGTAAATAATATGAAGAAACCAAGGGCTAGGCTTGGACCACCATATTCAGTGAATATACCCCAATAAATTTCTCCTTCAGCCTCTGGAAAATCAAATGGCCTAATTTCTAAGATACCCATTAATGCCATAAATCCAGCTACTGCTGCAAGTATCATAGATAAGGTTGAAAATGGATCTATAGTCCATAGCCTATGGCTTAATATACTTGCTTTATAGAAACTATAGTTTACATTAAAGAATCTAGAGGCTATTATAACAGGTACTATAAAACTTGCAATAAACGATGGTTCAGAACTAACTAGTAAGGCCATGTATCTACCGACACCTAGACTTGTATAAGGATTAGGAGCGGCTAAGCCAGTGAATAATATTGCAAAACTACCCCATAACCCTAGATAGAATAGTATAATAATATCATAATCCCCATAAAATGGTCTAAGAGACAATGGTGTTAACAATAATATAGCTATTAAAGAGCCAAGACCAATAGATGCAAGTACTATTGGTATATGTTTTACAGAATACCTAGTAACAGCATCTTCCTTCACCAATAACTTAATAAAATCAGTGAAAGGCTGTAGAAAACCTAAAGGACCCGTATAGCAAGGACCTCTCCTATATTGAATACGTGCAGTAATTTTTCTATAAATCCACTGCGTAAATATTATCAAGAATACTATGAAGAATAAGCCAGGGAATATGAGGCCTTGGATAATAAGATCCATTATCATTCCTTGATCCATAAATATCACCTCACAAGCATAGCTAGTACTATGATTAATGTGAGCATGATAAGTATCCATGCAAACCAGTCATTAAGCACTCTAGTACCAAGTTCCTTAGTCATAATGTCATGGAGACTGTGTAATGAATGTTTCATGACGTCTATAAAAATCCTTGTCGCTGGAACTGAAAGAACTTCCTCACTATATTTTAATCCATGTATCACGATCTCATCTTTAAGTTTACTATCGCTTCTAACCTTACTACCATAAAGCTTATGAAATATGTAGTAAAATATTATATAGACTACAAAGCCAACCATGAATGAGGCTAAGCTTATAATTAATACTAACATATATTGGTTAAATACATAGCCGGACACTCATGTACACCTTCAATCAAATATTTTATGTGCATATTTTTCGAAAAGTTCAGAAACCATTTTACGTGCTTCCTCATCACTTAATTTAATAGCCCTAATCCAATGTACATACATTACCTTCCTCGATTCATCAATATCAATAACTACTGTTCCAGGTGTATTTGTTATAGAATTCGCTACTGCTGTAATAGCATAGTCTGTCTTAACATTATATGGTATACGAACTATTGCAGGCTTCAGTCTTGATGGATTTATTATTAAAGATATTACTTGAAGATGGGCTTTAGCTTCAATGATTGTAAAGTACAAGAGTGTATATAAAAGCCCATGAATCCATCGAATCGGATTATATAGTTTGCCAGGGTTCTTAATAACGATATCAGCAAATAATAGTCCAACAATAATTGATACGATGATTCCTAAAAATGCTTCGAAATAGTCTATAGCGCCAGTATATACTAGGTATAATATTGTTAAGGGAACTACTAAAGCCATTATTGATATAATTTTCCTAGACACTATCCCATTCCCTCCTCAATTCTATAAGCCTTACATCAAGTGTTCCATATTTTTGATAAAGTAGGATAGCAATATAGCTTAGGAACAAAAGGACGGCTAATCCAATAACAATAGCTGTAACTACTAGTACTTGAGGAATAGGATCAACTGCTTCATAGGAAAATATATCTAATTCAGCCGTACCTACTTGAGGATGATTAGTAAATGATATCCCTGGAAATACTGGAGGCTTTATAGTTCCAGAGTGTACTCCAATTAATACGGCCATGAGACAAGCTGTATCACTCAATATACTAAGCATTATGAGCTTCTTAGTTATATGAGGCCTGGATGCCATACCATAAATTGTAATCGCTATAATAGCTATTACTGAAGCATATATATAGCTCCAAAGTATCTCATTAATCATCTAACCCACCTCCCTTTCGAATATCCTCCTTTGGAAGAGCCAATGCTATGAATGCTAGAGTAAGGCCAGCCGATACTGCAAGGAATCCAGCAAGATTAAGAAATAACAGCGATCCACTATACAAGATCTCTATACCGAATAAATTAAATACATAGCCGAGTCCTAGAGGGGACCATGGCTTCCATTGATTCTGCATAATATATCCACAATAACTTCTAAAGAAGCCTATTATTGGAAGAGATAATGCTATAAAACCTATTATCATGATCCCCAATGTATGTAAACCAAGTAAACGATGTTTGGTCCATCCTCTCTCAATAAAGAATCCTAGTCCAAGTGCAATAATTACAAGTAATGTAGATACAGCAAATACACTGCCTCCCTGGAAGCCTCCTCCAGGAGTTAAGTGTCCATGTAGAGCTATAGACAAGGCAATAACGGGTATAGATACTAAGGTTATTTTAGTAACAGATCTAGCTATGATACTCATGCCTACGGCCTTATATTTCGAGCCTCCCTTATAGTTACGAATAAGCATTAAAGCACCAATTATAGCGAAGAAGAATACACCTGTTTCATAAACAGTATCTATTCCACGGTGATCCCATAAAATACTTGTTACAACCTCTGGACTACTACTCCATAACCACTTAAACTCCCAATTATATGTCGTTCTTAAGTAGAAGCTTGCTAATGGTCTATTAGTAGGTTGTGGGGGTATAGCTATAGCTCCTGAAAATAGAATTGCTGATGCAAATACTATGATTAATAGAGATGCAAATATTGCAACAATAATCTCCTTAGTAATATCTCTATTCTCCCTCGCCTTAGACTTACTCATCAACGTCAACCCCCATAGCTTTTAAAGCTTCTTCAAGAGATTCATACTCATGATTTTCAGTACGTGAAACGACAAATAGAAATAGAACAGTATACATGCCAACACCTACAGCTACATATGCTAGAACTAAATCAGGTGCTGCGAGAAGTACTAGGGCAAGCGTATATGCTATAGCTTGGCCCGCAGAATATATAATGGCTTTAACGAGATTTGTCTCGGTAAGTGTCTTATATGTAAGTATGATAGCATATGTCATGAACAATGCTAGTAGCAAAGTACATAGTGATGCTTGTTCGATCATTATTTCTTCACCTCCGATTCCTCATCCTCCATTAACCTATCTACAATAATTGGCTTAGGAAGAACTATCCTCGATTTATGAGCACCTTGAGCAATTGCGTGGCTTCCAACAGGAGCTGTTATTACTAAGAATAATGCTGTTGTAAAAGCTATGCCCGCTATATAGTATCTATTAATACCTAGTTGTTCTATAGTTAAGGAGATTAATCCAAGGCCTATAAGCGGATAAAAGCCTCCGCCAATAGCTCCAATTGTAGCTGCATGTAGCCTTAAATAGAAGTTTTTAAACCTATTCATACCTATGGATGCTATTAGATCGAGTATGCCTCCTCCTATTACTAGAATCATTCCAATATAGTATGCTAAAGCCTCTAGTACATCAATTATATTAAATATCATCACTAATCACCTAATTCCCTCCTTGCTAAATACTTTGAAACATACATATTGAGTAAATAGGCCCATAATACAAGAGGTAGAGAGCCAATAGCTAGGAATGGAGAATTGCATAGAATGCTGAATAATATGATAAATACAGCTAAATCGTATGCAAATACATCAACTGCTAAGACCATGTCAGGTATTGATGGGCCTTTAATTAATCTTAAGAAGTAGAATATTGATGCAGCTATAAATAATCCTGTAGCTATTGTTAGAAGCATTATAGTTATATCATAAGATGGTATTAGATCCATTTCATCTCACCTACTATGGCTTTTTCTCGGAGAAGTTGGAGAGGAGGAGACCAAGTATCCAGCTAAATCTCTTCTCCATTTTAGCTTCATCCAACTTCATCACCTTGAATACACTAGCTTAAATAGATCATATGCTTTCTCGATATATGAGATCCTTCCATTTTCTGAAAGTATATACATGGAAATAGGGTCTAGGAGTTCATTCTTTAAATATATGAAGAATAGTCCTGATAGAATAGTTGCTACCACTAGTAGCATTATAACTGTTTTTGTCTCAATAGTTATTTTAAATTGGAATTCTATACCCTTAGTTCTAACACCATAAACACTATATAATAACCTAGTAAACCCTATAAATGCAAATACAGAACCCAAGGCCAGTATAATGATTAATGGATACATTTTATTTTCAAGAACCGCTTGGAAAAGCATTAGTTTGGCAAAGAATATGTTTAAGGGAGGTATACCAATAATAGCTAGTCCGCCTATAAGTAAGCCTATACCAATTAATGGTTCACTCTTTGCAATACCAGTAACCTTATCCATATATGTAGTCCCCGTTAATGATTCAATAGCTCCAACAGAAATGAATAGTAATGGCTTGACAATTGCGTGACAAAATATATAGTATAATGTAGCTGCTAAACCTATTGCTGAACCCAAGCCTATACCTATAACTACATAGCCCATATCAAGAACTGTACTATATGCTATAAGTCTCTTCATATCCTTTGACACCGCCATTAAATATCCTCCAACAACTATGTTTAATGAACCTAGGAATAATAGTAGATATAGAATCCAGCTAGAATACTCTATACCGACAACAGTATAGATCAATCTTATGATAACATATACGCTAACACCTTCTGCAACTGCAGCCATTGTAGCAGCAGCTACTGGAGGCATACTACTATAGGCGTCGGGTAGCCAGAAATGATGAGGAAAAATAGCTGCTTCAATCATAAAGGCCCATACTGCAAGCGCAGTAAATAGGATGAGTACATTACCCACATCAATAGCCGTACCCATAGTATGGAATAATTCTAGTCCAAGAGCTTTTGAAGCTACATCAGCCATATTCAATGTTCCAAGGCCACTATATAGTAATACAACAGCTAAGAAGTATATAGTTGAACCAACAGCCCCGATTAAACCATATTTTATAGCGGCATTCAATGGCCTACCACGTTCACGGAGATAAGCAGTTAAACCATAAGCTGTAATACTTGCTACTTCAAGCATTACAAAGAGATTAAATAAATCCCCTGTATAAGCTATGCCGAGCAATCCTGCTTCTAGGCCAAGAAATATAGTGTAATACCACTCATTATGCTTAGTTACATTCTCTAAATAATTATAAGCAGTAATGTTTACTATTGGAAATATAATACCTATAAGAACGCCTATGAATGCATTTAAAAGATCTATTTCATATACTATTCCAAAAGGAGGAGGAAATGCTGCAAACATATAGATGATGATGTCTCTTGTTATGAATACATAATATGCAGTAACTAATGTTAAGAACATGTTAAGAATAAGGATTATTTCAGAAAATATAAAGGCAAATCTTTGAGGCCTCTTAAAGAGACTTGATAATAAAGGTGTAACAAAAGCAGACAATATAGCTATAAATGGAGCTAATGCTGCAGCATAGCCAGATACCGAGGGATCATTTATCATTGAGATCCCCTATTAACCATAGAGCGGCCCCAAGACTCTAAGCACGGTATCGGTTAGGTAATGCTAATAAAACTTTGCTTATCACTTACCTACATGAATAAAAATAATAACAACCCATATAATCAGCCGCAGGGAAGTAAATAGCATCCCCAGATGGGTTATTCGATGCAGGTTTCATCATCAACTATAACCTCTACATTACTTTACCTTTATCCCTTACTCTCTTAATTCTTTTACCATCTCCAACCACCCAGTATTCTCCATCATCTCTTCTCTCAAGCTTAAAGATCGGTACTTCATGTTTTACTCTCTCCAAGACCCGGCTCGCAGTATCAAAAGCGATCCTTCTAGAAATAGCTGTTACAAAAATATAGATGGTGGGCTCGCCTGGTTCTATTCTTCCAATTCTATGGTATACTTTTATTGAAATAATGCCAGTTCTTCTAGCTTCCTCATATACTATCTCCTTTAACTTATTAAGAGCATAGGGCATGTAAGCTTCATAAACAAGTTCTTTAACAATGTGTTCATTAACTTTACCCTTTACAAAACCAATGAATGAAACTAGTGCACCCCCACCTAATGAGCTGCTTTCCTCCATTAATTCTTTAACAATCTTATTAACATCTATCTTGTCTTCAATGATCTTTGCTTCAATAACCATTACAAACCACCAGATGCAGGAGGCATTAAGGCTACTTCATCACCATCTACTAGTTTATAATCCAGACTCCTTTTCTCTCCATTGACTAATACAATTAACTCTATTTTCTCCATAATCCCTGCTAAGCCCTTATAGTCATGAGCTAATTTATTAATTAATTCCTTTAAAGTAGTTCCAAATGGTACTTCTAAGTCTATATGATCTTTCCCAATGACATCTTTTAACAATGATAGTGCTTTAATCTTAATCCTAACCATACTAAGCAATCCCTCCGTATACAATAAAATGATACTTGCAAGAGACTATTATAGACTATTTCATAGATCCAAGCGATTTCTTTATTAACACTGTTATACATATAAGCATTAAAAGTGGTTAAGCTATAGTAGTGCCTAATTATACAGAGTAGAAGCTGAATTACTATGAGCGAATAAAAGGAGATCAGTTATGGAAGAGCAACATGGAATTCCCTTATTTTGGATAGGGATTGGTATATTTAGTATTCTAGGACTAACATTATATTTCATTGGAATACATGGTATAACTCATTATATTGACTATGTACTACTAATAATATCATCAATAATTCTGCTAAGATTTCTCTATAAATTAATTATTAAAAGACAGGTTACAGTAGATCTGCTGATGAGCATAGCTGGTATTGCTACATGGTACATAGATGCTATTATGGAGGGTTTCCTCGTATTTACACTATATTCATTATCTGAAATGATTGAACACTATGCTGAAAGATATGCAATGAAGAAATTAACCGGATTAATAGAGTTATTGCCAAGCAAAGTAAGAAAGTTAGTTGATAACAAAGTTGAAGAAGTGGACCTCGACAGGGTAGATATAGGAGACACTATATTGATAGTTCGTGGAGAAGTTGTACCAGTAGACGGAGTTCTTCTTGAAGATGGTACATTCGATACATCATATATAACTGGTGAACCTTACCCATTTAATCTTAAAAGAGGAGACTATGTAGAAAGCGGATATATTAATATAGGTAAAGTTGTAAGGATCAGGGCTTTAAAGAAGCCATCGGATTCAATGCTTCAATTACTTGTTAGAGAAGCTGAGAAAGCATTAGAGAGAAAGGCTTCAATACAGCGTTTTATTGAGAGATTCTCTAATCCATATACCTTTATCGTATTAATACTATTTGGTCTAGCTTTATTATTTGTAGAGCCATATAGAGCACTAGCTATACTGCTGGCCGGATGCCCTAGTGCATTTATATTATCATCTGCAACAGCAACATCATTATCTATTGCATTACTTGCAAGGACCTCTGTCATAGTTAGAGGGGGAATAGTTCTTGAAAGATTAAAAAGTGTTAAAACTATAGTAGTTGATAAAACTGGTACATTAACTCTCGGTAAATTAAAGGTCTCTAAAGTTGTACCTCTTGGACGATTTAATGAGAAAATGATCCTTGAAATAGCTGGTTCAGCAGCAAAAGCAAGTAATCACCCACTTTCTAGAGCTATTGCAACATATGGATCATATACTCCATCATATGCGGAGGAATACCCTGGAAGAGGAGTGAAGGCTCTAGTAAATGGCTATAATGTTGTTATTGGTTCTAAAGACTTCATAGGCTATAGAAACAATAATGATCTATGTATTGCTGGTGAAAGAAGTGTCTATGTATCTATAAATGATGGGCCAGCTGGAGCTATATGTCTTGTTGAAGAGGTAGATGAAGGTATTAAAAGAGTCATAGGAGATCTAGTGAATAGAGGCTATAAGATCATTATTGCTAGTGGAGATTCTATAGAGAGAGTGAAAGCCATAGCAGAATATTTGGGTATAAATGAATACCATGCTTCTCTTAAACCTAGTGATAAGAAGAAACTAGTCTATGAACTGAGGAAACAATATGGTTTAGTAGCCATGGTTGGCGATGGAGTTAATGACGTAGAAGCATTAGCATCTGCTGATGTAGGTATAGCTGTTGGTAGTCTAAGCGTTGTAGCAAATATATCAGATATAGTATTGACTAGGGGTCTCTATAGACTGCCTCTTGTCATGGGATTCTCAAAGAGATACTACAAATCACTTATACTAGCGATAGCCTTAGCTTTAATAATTAAGCTAGGTGTTATGATAGCTGGTCTAATGGGATTACTACCGCTATGGGCTATTGTTGGAATAGGAGATGATGGCTCAACACTATTATCATTTATACTGATAACGTCTCTCGTATTAGGATACTTTAGAAAGAGTTAACCATAGATCTCTTTATATTTCTCCATTGAACGATCAAGTATATCCATGATAATTTTCCTATGTATACGTCTACTACTGCTTCGATGTACTATGTTAGTAAAGAATCTAATCATTTCAATATATTTACTTGCTAAATCCTTACCTACATACTGCAATTTAGTATAATAGACTAATGCTTCAATTATTGCAAATGCGGCTCTATTGTATACCTTTGGCTGTTTATGCTTGATCACAGCCTTTATGGGATCCATATAGACTATGATGTAGTCTCTATACTTGTCTATTCTCGACACTTTAGCAGCAATATATGCATCACATGATTTAATATTGGGAACTCCATTAGAATATACCACTTTATCTAGTAAAACATCCTTATTGAATATGGCATGATAAAATAGTATGGGATCATTACATATATTTATCGAAATATTACTATAATTAAGATCCATTATAAAAGTATACATCGATGAACCTCTATAGATTCTAGCATAAAGTAATTGGCCATTGAATAGTACTCCAAGAGGCATCAATGAGCCGATACTATGATCCCTATAAGAGATCGATATTGTCTCGCCATAAACCCATTTATTAAAGCCCAATTTTTTAATAATCCTAATTATTTTATCCAAGTACTTCACCATCATATATTATACATACAATACTATGAATAGTAATCTCATGTGTAGAGATCAATTAACTCTATAATAACCATTTCATATTATCTAGAAAATAGATGAGTACGGCTATTGAGAGAGATGAAGTATAGTGTTTATGGACAAGGATTGGATGGTATTTTATGAAGAAATATCGAGAAAGCTAGGGATCAATAGATTTATGGATTATGAGGCGGCAAGGCTATTATCAAAATTTTTAAGCAACATTTATCAACCAATAGACTTTGTTAAGAGGATTATTAGTGGTAATAACG
>Ga0190310_1000219_pt1 | contig 20440 bp, 39 predicted proteins | sample 48700778_MG_FD_165059 | JGI IMG/M metagenome (GOLD analysis project Ga0190310, IMG submission 165059) | Hydrothermal vent sediment bacterial communities from Southern Trench, Guaymas Basin, Mexico - 4870-07-7-8_MG | ecosystem: Environmental > Aquatic > Marine > Hydrothermal vents > Sediment ... | reverse complement strand
AACTAAAGAAACACAAAAGCAGAATGCTAAAACATTAGTTGAACTGCTAAGAGAATCACTAAAAGGTAAGGAGATACATATTTCTGAAAAGGCAAGAAAAATGCTAGAGCAAGGTCAGTTAAGCAGAATTGCAATACTAATTGGTGAGCAATCAATAGGAATTCTGACAAAATGGGAAGCAAAAGAAATAGTTGAACAGCAAGAAGCAAGGAAAAATTATGATGCGTTCTTGAACAGAATGAAAGAGAGAATCACATACATATGCAAGAATCATCCACAAATGTTTGCAATATTGTGGCAGTTATCACTAATAGCCGCACACATCTATGCATTAGAAACCATTAATACACCAAAACAAGAGCTATTACAAAACATGCTAAGAAACCTATATTCACTACTTCAAGCATACTTCAGCAAGGATGTAAAGCTAGATGTAAACAATGTTCTAACATACTTAAGCGGCATTGCTCAAATACTTGATGATGTTCTTGAAAAATTACCGCAAGTACAATTGATTCTTGAAAATGCAATAGACAAAATTGTGCAAAATACTAAGCCAGAAGAACAGCAAGAACAAAAAGAGCAAAATACTACACCAATTTACAAAGTTACATTCGAAAACGAACAATATTACTTAATACAAAGGCATTTTAACAGTAACATTGGCTATGAGCTATACAAAGTATATGTAAATGGTAAATTCAAAACATTTGAAGTAGTTGTTCAAGATACTGTTAATAACACAGTATTCTTTATAGCTCGTTCAACTAGAAAAGAGCTATTACTTAACATTGCTCAAAGAGTAGTATCAGCAGTTATCAATAACTATAACACACCAGAACAAAAAGCTAGACTAATACTAAATATTGCAAAAAGAGCTAGAAAACTACAGTTCATTAGCATTCAATATCCAAAGCAAAGTGACTATGAACAGCTATTGAATGACTTATACATTCTTTCACAACCAGAACAAGAATTAGTCTCTCAGTAGTCTTTGTTTTGTTATTTTACCTTTTTTTGTTAATTGAAGGCTGTGTGAGGTGTAGAGCAATGAAAGTAAGGGTGAAGAGAAAAATACAAGACCAAGTAATTGTTGATGAGTATGATATAACACACCCTATGCAATGGCGTTTAATATCTCGCATAATCAGGTGTAAAACTAAGTATGGTAAAGTAACAGTATATGTCAAGGTGTAGTTAATGTTTTGTTTTACCTTCTTTTTTTAATTGAAATGGTCAAAAAGAAAAGTAAATGAGGTGTTATGTATGGATGGTTTTGTAATTGCTAATTTAATTACAGGCTATGTAGATGACGAAGACGCTAAGATATTAATGGCTCTACACAGGAAATACAAAATGGTAGCTGGAGCATTACTGAAGGAAGTAGGGGATATAAAGTGGCATTCAGCATTGTTTCAAGTAGCTCCTGATAGATTATTGAGAGTGGTCTATAAGAAAACTATAGTCTGGCACAACGGACAACCATATCCGAAGTATGAAATAATTTCTCCTTCAAAAGAAGTTCTTAAGAAATACCTCTAAATTACCTTTCTTTTTTTCTTGAACGCGTTAAATAGGTGAGAGATATGGCGAAAGGAAAAATTGAGATCGTGAAAATTATATACCTCGATGAACATAAAATGAGGGGGTATACTGTTAGGAAAGAGCCTGATGGTACTTATACAATCATAGCATGGAACAAAGCTTCTTTAGAACCGATAAGGTTAGTAGCAGTTCTTGATTCTCTAGAAGAAGTGGCTCAATGGTTTAAAGAGAGGGGAATTGAATTCTAAGAGGTGTCCCTATGAGTAAGGAGAAGCTATTACGCGATATTCTGGATGAATTAGGTAAAACTGGGTTCTACAATATCATGTGTGCTATTAGAGGTCCTGATTTCTCAAGAATGTGGGCTATCAAGCACATATTTACAGCGAGGATTCGCTACATTTTGTTCGGAAGTGATATACCGGGTTCCGTAAGAGATACACCATACATTGATAAACTTGAAGCTAGAGAAGCTCTTAAGTGGGTTATTTACTATGGTGTCAGAGATTCAGACTTCAACGATGTTATTGTTCATTATCTTGGCCATGTTCAAACCGCTCTATCTGTTCTAAGGATATACTTCAATTCTAAAGACCCGGAACTTGCGGAAGAACTACTGAAATTGGAGAAACTAGCTCACTCTCTAATGGAGGTTTTGGGTTTCATGAGCAAGGTCAGAATTCTTGAATACTTCAATACGGTAATCCCATTACTTGAAACGGATGAAGATAGGAAAATCTTTGAGGAACTGAAGAAGCGAGTAGCGCAGTGGTTCGAGGAGAAGAAGATAACCGAAATTGAATCCGAAGAAACAGCCAGTGAATTCATTGATTGGCTTGAAGATGCATATGAGGAAATTCTGCTTGCTTCAGAGTAATTGCTTTGTATTTTTTACCTTCTTTTTTCTATTGAACACAAACACGTGTATGTATTTGTTAAACAAGGTGATGTATGTATGCCCTGGTCTAGCTATGCATATAGGAAATACCGCAAATATAAGCCTCAAGGTGGTAGAAAGAGAAACCTAACACATGTAGTTCAATTAATCACGAGAATTATGAAAGCATCCAGTTTTTCGTATAGAATCAGGAGACAGTTATTTGCAATACTCAGAGACCACTTCGATAATGATGTCATTGTTAGGTTCGGCTCTATTCTTAATGTTGCACTGTTCTTGCTAATGCAGGAGAAAGGAATTACGAAGGATAAGTATGTGCAATTCGAGATTTACTTTACATACGGCAATGTGTATAACAGCAACCTAGACGGTGTTTCAGTAATTATCAGAACATTCGAGCTAAAGGGAGAGGAAGAGATAGACCTAGCGAAATACGAAGAGAAAGCAATAGAGAGACTAGAATCACAAACAGAACAGGAAATTACTAAGGAAATTACGGGATAAACTACAAGCTTGTTAATTTTGTTGTTTTTTTCATTTACCTTCATTTTTTTCGTGAGGGTGATGCACTATGAAAGGCAAGAAACTGATTAAATTCATTCCCTCATATCATCCAGAATTAGACGATTTGGTTGAAATTTGGGAAGTAGTAAGAGCTGAAGGAAATGTACTGTATATCAAGCACATTGGTAGAACTACTAGGAACTACTTCTTTGAGAAAGAGACATACAAGGGTGAATACATACTGTGGAACAGCTTCATAGACAGCAGGTATGTAATTGTAATAGTAAACAAGGGCAAGGGTGAGTAAAGATGGAAGACAGAATAGTTGTTTACATCATTGTAATTGAAGGGCATAAAGTAGAGTTAATCGAAGTAAAAGAGTTCATACAGACACCGTATAAACAAGAAGAAACAACATACTATGAAGTTTGTCTTGACAATAGAGTCGTAGCAAAAACATGGAATAACATTCTAGCAGAGCAAGTCTTTATGCTCCTAGTCTCAAGATTAGTTGAAGAAGAAGTGCAAATATGACATGAGGGTGAGGAAGAATGACGAAGGAAGTGCTTGAAGAAGAACTATTCAGAGCTCTAATCGAGTTGAAGAAGATAAAAGCAGTTGTTGAATTAGCTCGTTCATACATAACCACATATGGTGAAATAGTGATAAGCACTAAAGCCGATAGGTGCTTTATGGAGCTTGAGGAAGATATCAAAGACTTACTGAACAAGGTAAGATTAGTGGAGGGTGAGTGAATGTCAAACATCGGTAAGGAAGTGATAGTTGTAAAGAACAGGAAGCGATTTGTTGAACTACTCAAGAAAGTGCTAATAGAAAACCTAAACCTGTACTGGTCTGCTACAATATCCGAAGTATTCGAATACCCGATAGAAATACCAGTGGATGAAGCATTGAAAATAGCGAAAGAGTTCTATGATGTTCTTGTAAAATGCATTACCAACATTGATGACATAGTGGTGCTATAGTAATGAACTGGAAGCTGTTCAGCAAGGTATACAACAAAACAATAAAAGCAATGAGAGAATTAGAACAATATGACGGGTTTTTGAGACTGACATTAGAATGGGATAAATACGGCACATGTTGTTATCTTGAGAAAGTAATGCAATACAAGGAGAAACTCAAGGTTGTTAAATCCGTGAAAATAGCATGTTCATGGAACTATGTAGAACTTGAAGATGTATGTCTCAAAATTGCTGAAATACTTAACATAAACTTTGGCTAGTATATGCAAACATACTCACTCATTTGTTATTTTTACCTTTATTTTTTTCTTGAAATACTCAAATACACCGTAAGAGGGTGTCGAGTATGTTGGAAAAGAAACCTGTAAGAAAGCTAAGATTTTACATACCGCAAATACAAGCCTATGTGTTTGTCACTCAAGTTAAGGAAACTGATGATTACTGGAGAACAGTAGGTTGGAGTATCACATTTCTAGCAAAAAGACCAACAGGATTAGTAAAGCAGAAGTTTATTTCTGGTGCTGACTTCATCTGGAAGATTGACAAGTGGCTATACTACATGCAATGCCACTTATACAATGACAGAGATTTACCAATGTTAAAGTACTGGGTGTTCAAAACATCAGAAAAACGATGGTCACATTTCTCATACCAAGTCGAGAAGATAAACCTACCTCTAGCCTCAGATTTAATTGAACCCGACAAAATCACTGAGGTGAATCATAATGCAACTGATAACAATTAGGCTACCCTACTGGATGTTAGAGGCAATTGACTACCTCGCACATGAGGTGTTAAAGACAAAGAGGAGTGAAATAATACGCAAACTGCTTCTCAATGCGTTGAAGAAGTATGTGAATTACTTACCTCCAGAATTGAAGAGAATGGTGATGTTGTATGGAGAATGACGTAATGCTAAGCAAACTAGGAAAAATGCTTGAAGAATACGGTTGGAATTACAATGGCAAAACGACAATTACAGACTACACATTCAAGTATTTGTGGGATATTCTCGATACAATTGTGCTGAAAGCAAAGAAAGGCATTCTGAGAAAACGCTACATAATGCTCAAAGACCTGCTAATACCTCATACGCAAGACCACGACATGACTATGATTGTTTGCAAGAAAATAACGAGCAATAAGTATGTATGCCACACATGGATGAAAGTATTCGAGAAAGTATCAGAAGCAATACAAGAAGTTAATGAAATACTAGCAAAATTGTAAGAGAGAGACATTACACACATGTTCTTTCATTTGTTTTATTTTTTACCTTTTTTCTTTTACTGGATTTAACAATGTAACAAAAATTGTTAAAGGTAGTTACATATGTTGCTTGAAATAAACAAGAAACATGTAACATTCAGACAAATTGACAAAAACACATACTGCTTTAACTATAACGGTAGTAAGTATTATTTAACAACCGGCACATACAGAAGGATTGTTCTATTAAAGAGCCCAATAGTGAAACTACTAGTGCATGACAATAAACAGGTAATTGCAGTATATAGCTCAAGGTATCAATACATTGACAATAGTATGCTTGATGACATTGTAGAAACAGTAGTTCCTGAGCATTGGCTACTAGATGCGAAGTTCAGCTCTAAGCTTGTGTATTATGCCCGTTATGTTGTTCCTGACATTGAAGTAAAGGGTAATAATAAGCTCTTGTTCGTTGTAAGCAATGTGAATGACGGTTCTACAGCATTGAGGGTTTACTATGGTGTTTATGTGTTGAAATGCAGCAATGGGCTACTATCTGAGGAAATTGCACTAGCACTGAGGAAGATACACATTGGTTCTGAGTTTGACTTAAGAACGGCATTGCAGGACATAGTGAGCAAGTATCAGCAATATGCGGAAAAGATTGAACGACATGTTCGAATTTCTGTTAGGGAGAGCTTTTATATCGAGGATGTTAAGCGATTTCTGAAAGTCTTGCTGAGGAAGAGAATACTAACGGGCTTATGGCATAATTCAGTGTTACTTGAGCTGTACAGGAAGAAGAAGGACTACTTTACAGCGTTCGAAATTGCAAATGCAATAACGAACTTGCATACTAGATTCAAGGAATTGTATGATAAACCGCTGAGGTTGTTGAGGTTAGAGCGTATTGCTGGTAAAATTGTGGCTAATCCGAGTTATGTGTATCATGTAATAAACAAGGGGGTGATATAAATGGAAATTGTAACTTTGCTATCCCGTGCTAATGAAATTGCAAATGAAATGCTGAAGGTGAGACTGACGAAGAAACAGAAAGAAGTGTTAGTCAAATACCTTGAAATGAACCTTGATAACCTATACGGTCAGTTGAAGGAAATTGAAGAACGGTTTGGTAAAAATACTGAGGTTCTAGCGACATTCTCAAGAATCGTGGAAAACCTAGACAAGAGGATTTCTGAAGGTGTTAAATCATTAGGTCAAGTATTTGCATTATGGAATGCCATGCATTTAACATCCATGTTAATGTTCTTTTTGACTACCTCGCCAAATGTGTTTATTTCTACTAATCTTGCACTCTTATCCGATTTCATGTAAAATGGGGGTGAAATGTATGAGTGAGAACGATACAAATGTAATGAAAGTCAGATTTGATGAACTGCCTGAGGAAAAGAAAAAGCAATTGTGGTGGATTAAAGAAGTGCTAGAGACTGACGAAATTACAGTAATACCTCCTAGACTTGACTTCCTACCGGGAGAAATGAAGCGATTCATCATTCTTGAGGATAAAGCAAACTTCAGAACAGTAGAAACAAGAAACGGTAATAAAATCATACCGTGGTTTCCTGTATATTACAGAGGCGGTGTATTCAAACTAGAGCTGTGGTCTAAATCACTTGCATACAAACTTGCACAAATTGCATTGCTGACTGACGGACTCAAAGGTGCAATAATCAGAGCAAGAAGACCTACAGGAGATGGTGATGATAAATACTGGCGTGTTTGGTATGAAGGACATGTTGATACTGATTCAATACATCCAACACTACTAGACTGGGATTGCAAAATGGAGCAAAAACAAACTGAAGGTTCAACGGATGAAGAAGAGCTGAACATATAGAGTAATTCTCACTCTCTTTTACCCATTTTACCTTCTTTTTTTCATTGAGGTAGTTGTTTCTGTAGGGTGTGTGTTATGGAAATTACCAAGCAATTATTACTGTTTCTCAGACAAGAAGAACTAGAGCATATCGAGAAGAGAGAACCTAATGAAGTATATGTTACAGAGCTTGTTGAATGTCCGTTGAAAAGAGAATTCCGTAAAGAACTGTGGTTCTTAGAGGTTACAAACCCATCATTAATACTTGGTAGGTTAGTGCATGAGGGGTTAGAGAAACTATTACAGCAAATGTTTCCAGATAAGCAAGTGCAAATTGAAGTTGAAGTTGAGAAGGAATTTGAAGATATGAAAATCAAGGGTAGGATTGATGCGATTGTGGATAACGAAATTGTTGAAATTAAATACATGAGAGGGATAAGAGGAGAACTACCGTTAGAACATCATGAACTACAATTGAAATTATACAAGTGGCTTACGGGAATAAGAAAAGCTAGAATCATTTACATTACTCCCGACGGTATTAGAGAGTACGAGGATAACAAACCCGTGAATTCAGCTGAAATTATGCAGATACTAGAGAACAACAGCATACCGAGATACGATTGGGAATGCAAATACTGTGCGTTTGCTAAATTCTGTCCGTATGCTAAACTCAAGTAGCTCTATGTTTGTTTCTTTTACCTTCTCTTTTTTACTGAAATACAAAACTAATAACACGGTGGTTTGTATGAGTGAAGAAGACTACAGACAAAAGTTTGTAAACCTTATTGATGCTCTGTTTAAGATAACCAAAGAAGGTGTTATCAAGTTCTTTGTTGATTATCACTTAAGTAAAGTCAGCATAGAAACAGAAAAGTTCAGAATAACAGTAGAGCGATTGTTTAACAACTATGAAATACACTTGACATTGTTCGGTCACAATTTAACGCTTAAGCTCAATTTAACCCATGACGAGCTAATGGTAATTGTGCAAGACTCAATATCAGCTGATTCTCTGTTCTGCAAACTGTTTGAAGAGTGGTATAGCAAAATGGTAAAGGAACTACTTGGTGAAGGTGATTGCTGAATGCGTAAAATACCGTTTGAGATTGACTTTCTCGATAAAGCTGTTGGTGGGTATCCAATTGGTAAGGTAATTCTATTCTACGGTAGAGCCGGTTCTGGTAAAACACACTTTGCTGTATATCACCCAATTTTCCAGCTATTGAAATACAGACCTGCAATACTAGCAAAACCGAGTAAGAATAAGCTAGTGATAATTTCAGCGGATAAGAGTGTTGATTACGACCGTATCGAGCAATTAGCTGAAATGCACAATGTTGATATAAACACGCTATGGGAAGTATTGCACATCATTGAGGTAAATACATGGAAGGAGCTATACCAAGCTGTTAGGCATGACTTAGTGGATTTGGTAAAGAACCAGAAACAACAGATACATATGATTGTTGTAGACCCATTAACTAACTTATACAGAAGGGTGTTATTAAAGACTGAAGGGAAACAAATGCTTCCTACTGCTAAGCGATTGCAAGGAGAACTTGAGGAAATGTTTGCTGTAATATTTGCAATTACACATAAGTTTGACGGTATTATTACCATGACATCATGGCAAAGAAATGGTGATATAGAAGCAAAACTGGGCGATTGGTATAAGGAAATTTACGGTGGTATCAGTGTTCAACACTATGTTGATGTTGCTGTAAAACTTACAATACTGAGCAGGAGACCAAAGGTAGTGAAATGTGAAATAGTGAAAAACAGACTAGGCGAAGAAGGAATAATTGGTAAAATCAAAATCACGAAGGAAGGCATTAAGGTGATGTCTAATGGAAACTAAGGCATACAAGAAATGGATGCATGAATTTTTCTATGATACAGCCGATGCTTTGGAATTTAATGCTAAGCGTGTAAGAAAACTGGGAGAACAAATACAACTGGGTCATGAACTAACAGAAATGAAAGCAGAAGCACAAGATGTAATTGAAGGGCTAACAGCACTAGTATGCACTATTGTTAGCCTGATAAGAATAATTGCTGAAGAGTTTATAAACTAGCTGGGTGATGTCTAATGGAAGCTGAAGCGAAACAAGAACAAACTACAGAACTACTAGAGCGACTAATCGGTAATTTGTACTTTTGCTTTACAAAACTGAAACATATACAAGAGCAAGACCTAAGTAAAATTGACAAGAAGGAGCTAGAAAAAGAACTTACTGTAATTGGTGCTGTAATTTCTACTACACTAATGGAACTAGGTAAGTTAATGTATTTGCTACTGGGTGAGTGAAATGGATGAAAGGTTTGTTGTTAGACTTGATGTTCTTATAATCAAGAGTGCTAAAGAAAGAGCAAAGAAGCTGTATGAAACATTAGAGCAAATAGACAAAGAACTTGAAACTCATGAGTTTAAAGAAATACCTACAGAGCTTAAAGCAATGCTGAAGAAGGATGTAGAATTCATGTTAATTGAAATCGCAAAACTAATTGACTGGTTTTTTTACTTGATTTAATTACCTTCTTTTTTTGTTTGAAAACACTCAAAGGTGTTTGAAAATGGATAAAAAACAAGCTCTTGAATTGTTTGAGAAAAGAGCGAAGATAGTCATTGCTGATGAAATTGCTAGCGAAATAAAGAGAAAGGTAGTGGATATTGTTGAAGCGTTCAAGGAGCTAAACCTAGCGGTAATTGATGATGAAGACTTTAGGAAGGATGTAACAGAGGAACTTGACTGGCTGGTAGAAGCAATATGGAACTCTGATAACGAAATTGGAACAATTATGAACATGTGTGCTATTGTAGTGCTCACGATAGTGAAGTGGAGCCTTATTGTTAAGGGTGATCTTGTAAGAGCAATGTTCCTCAAACAGGCAATTGACATACTCAAGTAGAGCAAAAAGTGAAAATGCTAGTATAATGGTCTTTCTTCTCTTGGTCTTTCTTCGCTTGAGTGTATTGCTTCAAAATGAACAACACTACTGGCTTTTATCGTAGTCCATTTAACTTCATGCGTTACAGTTTTCTTTGTGTAATTTTCGATGTCTTCTTCTCTTGCTACCAAGAATTCGCTTGGTTCAAACCTTACAGCAAGTAGAACACCAAAGATAGGTCTGAAGTTTCTGAGAATAAAGCGATATGGTTGAAACATCGTGTCTATAATGCTCTTTGTGATAGGGTCTACTTGCATTAGTGCGATTTCATACTTTGCTAATCTCTCTCTTACTTCTTTTTCTTCCATTTGTTGAATGCGTTTCATGATTTCATCAAAATCAGCTGACATATGCATTACCTTGTTCTATTTTTTCTGTTTTTTACTTTCACTGAAGGGATACCATACTATGATATACCCTCCGAAGGGGTAATAAATATATCGTTCTTCTTTGTAATAGAATGTAAGTAAAACTTAAATGACATTATGCACTATAACAACAGAAACGAGAATTTTGCAATACAGGTGAATGTATATGTCTGCGGGAATAAAAGTAAAACCCGTTGAATTAACCGTAAAGAAATGGTTAGAGAGAGCAAGAGCTGGAGCAACCTTATATGCTGAGAGAGTAAAATCACCAAGAAGAGACCCAATTAAAGCGGCAATAGCAAAAAGAGCTGACCTAGAAGCTAAAATGCAGAAGAAAGAAACATGGGATAAATGGGAGACTAGACTTTCTGCTGTTGGTATGGAAGGATGGCTTAAAGCAACATTAACAAAGGGAGTAGAAAGATACCCAAGAGGAATTGAATTCGGTAAAGACAAATTCGCTGACTTCTACGAGCAATTCAGCAAACACCTAGAAGCTGGATTAGCTAAAGTACTAGCAATGCCAAAGGTTACACTTGAAGACAGCATCAGAAGAGCTGCTGAAATGATTAGGTGGAACGCACAGTTCAAGTATGTGCCGAGAGTCAAGTAAAGCAAGTATTAGGTTTTTATTTCACAATCTCTTTTACCATTTTTTTCGGTGATGAACTATGGCAAGAGTATGGTATTTAGACAGAACCTTTGATTTAAACACGGAATACAGGCTAGACAAGAGACTCGGTATGATTATCAAGCTCATTGGTACTAATGTTTCTGATGAAGTCACTCTGTATGTAGATAACAAACCTTTGATTCCGTTTCATGGAGATATGGCTCCAATTACATTCAACGACGACAACATGTTAGGAATGCTTGATTTAGGCGATTACTACTTTGTAATACCTCCTGACACACCATTCAAGTTCGAATCATCTAGTTCTGGAAAAGTCAGAGTAAAAGGAGAGCTATGGATTCTAGACCCAAACGAAGACTTACCTTCAAATGCTTATGCTAGGCTTAGAGAAGCATATTACAAGGGTATTTACTACTACAAACACAGTGCTTCACTAGGAACCAATGTTACATTCAGCACAACCGATGAAGTTACACTAGCAGAAATAGAACCATCAAAGCTAGAGAAATACCTCTTTGACGACATTCTCATGATTAAGGTAGAAAATATCAGCGGTGGAATTGATTACGGAATGATAGGCATTTTGTTCTACTTGGACGGACAACCAATAGAATTCATTGAGGACAACAACCCAAAGCGTGGAATTGATATAATGGCATTTCCATATCCTCCGAGTCAGACTAATGGTTGGTATCCATTTACACTAAAGCAGACACCAATTGAACTGACAGAAGGACACAAGTGGAAGATTACAGCAATCAATATAAGCGGTTCTGATATTTCACCAACAACCGACACTTCAATTACATTCACGGTATTCGCAAAGATGAAATACGAGAAAGTCCCAATGGCTCTAGGATTTTAAGCGAGGTGAGTAAAACATGGCATACAAAATCGAGAGAGTAAAACCACACTACTTAGAACTCGGTACAGTAACAGTCACAGCTGGAGGAACAAGCAAACAAACAGTAACACTCAACGATGACATGACAATACAAGACATCTTCTTCATAGAAACAGCAGGAGTAAACACCAAGAAAGTAACAGTAAGCATACAAATCGAAGATGAAATAATCACACACGACAAAGTGCCAGTATACTTATTCGACTTAGAGAACAGATACAAGCAAACAATTACACTACAAGTCAGAAACGGAGAAAAAATAACATTTGGTTTTGAAAACAACGACACTACAGATGCTAGCATTACAATAATTGCTGTAATTACAAAGTAAATTTAATTATTTTTACTATTTTTTCTATTTACCTTCTTTCTTTTTACAGAAAAGTAAAATAAATTAAATTATTTTTACTTTTATTTGTTAAATTTTACTAAATTTTACCTACATTGTGTGATATTGTAACTAGCATATCTTATGGTTATTTTGTTACTATCTTTTACAATGTTACACAGTAATGTTTAACAATACTAGACACATACATGTGTAATGTTAGACATACTAGTGTTAAATGGTGTCATGTATGAAGGAATTCAGCAAAGGTATTGTTATTACTGTTGACCCAAATAGCACTAAGACTGTTACATTAATAGAAGCACCAGAAGCTAGGGTAGTAGAAGTAAATTACATATACTTGCATTTTCCTACTGGTTCTAACTACAATTTACAAGTGCATTTCAAAATAGGTACACTAAAGAGAATACCTGACGAAGGTTACATTACTGGTGATAATGCTAGCATTACATTGTTCAAGAGACATACTATTACTCCTCCTCAGAAGCTTGATATTGTGATTACTAACACTGATACATCAAATTCACATAGCGTATTTATCTATGTAGAATGGAAAGAACTAAAACAGGAAGAAATTGAAGGGGTGACATAACATGGGTATGAAGGATTTCGTACAAAATGTTCAGGAATATTCAGCTAGAGGTCAGAACTATACATATGTCAAACTTGATGACAGCGGTAGTGGAGCTAGTGCTACATTAGTTGCGGGGCAATCTGATAAATACACTAAACTTGTGGGTTTCATTATTTCAGTTGATGGTGCTGGTAAGGTTGAAGTAAAAGTTGGTGATAATGTAGCTATGCATTTAGAATTCTCGCAAAGGACTACACTACCCGTGTATGTTCCGTTTCCAATTCTTGTTGATAAAGGTTTAACTGTTAGTGCGACATTTACAGCTGATAGTGCTCCTGCTACATGCTATGTAACTACCATTTACCACTATGAGACAATTGAGTGAGTGATGCAAGCGTAAGCAATAGCATTCTCGGAATATTTCAAAAACATTTCTTTCTTTTTCTTTTACTCTGGGTGATACACTATGCTATACACTGACAAAATTACAGTACCAGCAAATACTAGCAAGGAAAATCCTAAGAGAAAGAGGATAAAAATTAATGAGGATACAATTGTTTCTGTAATGTTCTATTTTCCTCCCGGTCATGAGTGTTTAACTGGTGCTAGTGTTTGGTATGGTAATTTGCAAATCTTTCCATCAACTGAGGGTGACTGGGTTAGAGGTCATGATTCGTTAATTACTGGTGAATTGCTTTGGATTACTCCGGAAACACCATGTGAGATTGAAGTTAGGGCGTTCAATGAGGACGCTACATACGAGCATACAATTTACTTCTACATAAACACAGCTCCTTCATGGTATGTATTTAGCCCGTTATACTTACAGCAAATGGTAAGTATTTTATCGGATATTGCACAAGTATTTAGACAACCGGTAAGAAGAATTACATGAAGGTGTTTGTATGAGTGAAGGAGCCCCTGACTTTCATCACAAAAACAATGTGTATATCAAACAAAGCGATGTTAATATTCCTGTTTCAATAGAAGAGAGCAAGGTAACAATTGATGCGAATATAACAAACAGTCAGCTGGATGTGAATATTTCAGCACAAGAAGCTCCCGTTCAAATAACTGGTGATGTTAATGTAACTGGTGGTTCAATAGATGCAAAAATTACAAACACGCCTATCGATGTCAATGTCCAGGGAGGAAATATTAATGCGAATATAACGAATGCTGAAATCAATACGGTGATTAAAGATAGTGAGATTAACATACCAATTATTGGCAGTAGTGAAAAAATGAAAGAGGTCAGAATAGGTAATACTAATGCTCCTACAGGCTATGAATCATTAACAACAATTGAGAGGGTAAAAGCATTCTTCAATGTCCCGATGTTTATAATTAACTACATCCATATCAGGGTTAAAAACGAGGATTCAGAATCACATAATGTAACTGTGAAGCTAAAGTATGAACCTAGAGGTATTACTATCTTCGAGAAGACCGTTAGTGTTAGTGCAGGGTTTGAGGGAACAATTACAATTGAAGCATTTGTTACATGGGTTTGGGGTTCATTATTTGTGCATGTTTCAACGGATAGCACCTACATGAAGGTAGGATATACTGAAACAGAGCCCTACGATTTTACCTTTATACCTTCGACTGAAGCGTTCTATCAGGTTGATATTTCTTCATGTGTAGATTTACAGGGAGCAAAGCTGGAGATAATAACAGTACCAGTAACAGGAGAAATACGCTCCTTACTGTTTGGTTTTGACGGGACAAACAAAAATATTGTTCCAGTACAGGTTGCATCAGACGGGAAACTCCTAGCCGTATTGGGCTAGGAGCCCGAAATTAGTGTTAGACCCGAGCTTTCTGCAGAGCGTTAATGTTGATATACTGCCAGACAGCGACAAAGTCAGAAATCTGGGCTCATCTTCCCTTCGCTGGAACCAAATATACGCTAAACAAGTGATAATAAAGTCAGATTCAGCCAGTATTCCCAGCTTACAAATAGAGGGTATTGGAGCGGCATACGGCATTCTTCTTTATCGTTCGGACACGGCTGGTAGCGTGTTTCAAGTATTCAAAAACACGGTAAAGCAGGTGAAAATTGGCATTGATGCGGGTATGTCTGGCTCTCCGTTCAGGATAATAATGCCTTCTGGGTATGCAAAGCTAACGGATACTGGCTCTTTACACTTAATTAGCACAGATGGGTCAACAGTTGACCTTGTGCTTGGTGATGGAAGCAACTATGTAGGGGTAATTCATTTCAAAGGTCAGGTAGGCGACTTCGTATCTAGAATAGTTGTTTATGGCGGAAGAATTGCTGTGTTTCTTGATGCAAATGACGAGAGAACTGATGAGGGAATCTACATCTATAAAAACGCAGGCAGTTTCTCAGGGTCTCAAAGCTTAATGTCCCATCTCGATGCAAACGGTGTCTGGCACGCCTATGGATTTGTAACGTATTCTCCAGAGCTTCCTTCCTTAGCAGAAGTAAGAGAAAACCCAGACATAGCTTACAATGAGATAAAGAAGATAGCTTCAATACCGCATTTTGATGAAAGTAAATTCAAGATTACTGAGGGTCTAAAGCGATACATAATAGAGAAGTTTAAGCCTGAAGAGGGGAGAGTTGAAGAAGAGGCAAAGCGTTTCGTAATGGAAAAAGCCTTTGCTAAAGACATTTCAAAAACCGCTTTGCTCAACGCCAGACTAATTGTAATCTTATACGAAAAAGTTAAACAGCTTGAGGAGGAGAATAAAATGCTAAGAGATAAATTGCAAAAACTAGAACAAGAATTACAGGAAATTAAACAAGCATTAGCTGGGTGATACATATGGTTAACAGCAGGATTTACGATATTTTGACCGGTATTAAGGAAATTTTTGCTCTGATATTAATAAATGCAATGGGCGTGTTAGTGTGGTATTTAACTGGAGAAGTATATGCATTAATGTTAGCATTCATGACTGATGCATGGATACTTGACAAGAACACTGATATCATGAAAAAGATTGCTGTATCATACATTGAGGGTAAAGAAATGACAAAGATTACACTGCTGAAAGAGTTAGGTTTTTCAATGGATGAAATAAGGGAAATACTTAGTAGAACTTCTGGTAAAAAAGAGAGCAAAATTAAAACAGCTGAGATAAAGAGGCGATTACCATGAGTACTGAAACACCAAACGAACAAAAAGAGCAAAAGAAGTTCTTTCGCATCATTTCTGTAGTTCCAGTTCCACCGAGAAATCCGTTTGAAGAAGTAAAAACTGAGTATATTGTTCTTATTCAACTATGGGACGGAAAACCAATGACACTGAGAGTGACTGAAGAACAACTAAAACCAGAAGTATTGAAAGAGCTTGTAAAGAAGGAACTGGAGAAGCTTAAAGTTTACGAAGGACAAGTAGTTGAGCTAGACTGAAGTAAAACATTTTACATTTTCTTGTTTTTCTTTTTCTTTTTCTTAGAACTACTTATGGTGTTTATATGCCAATATGCTGGGAAATACTCGGTTATGAATTATGCGTACCATCAGTTGATGATATAACAAAATCCGTATCTGAGAGCTTCAAGAAACAAATGGACAACCTGACAAAAGCATTTAACATTTCTCTTTCTACATGGTTAAGCCACGCACAATCAAACATTATTAACAGCATTACAAGTTCATTTACTGATTCTTTCGCTGACTGGTTGAAGGATTTAGCTAATTTGTTCAACCCGTGGATGATGGCAATACAGCAGTGGCTTAGTAGTATTAACTTTGCAATAAGCGGTGTAAAAGCAACAATCGATTTGCTTAACAGGAACATAGCTACTAGTATTGGTCAGTTAGGATTACAAATACAGCAAAGCGTTATGAACTCAATGACAACACTAGCAGAGCAAATAAACGGATTCAACCTAGCATTTACGCATTTAATTGAATCACTCGGGCAATGGTCGGCAAATATCGTTGGTGAATTAGCAGGTATAAAGGAGCAATTTGGTAGTTTCGGTAGTGTATTTGAAGTGGGTATGCATAACTGGAGTATGGGTTTGTATTCTACGCTGATGCAACAAATTGTTCCAAACCTACCAAGTGTGATTCAGTTTGTTTACGGTATAGCAAGAAATACGCAAAGACAAATTGAACAAATTGTTGAAGAGAATGTCGAGAAGTTGTCGAAAGCAGTTATTGGATACTTTGCTGGTGAAGAAACAGGAGTATTTCTGCTCGACATATGGACATCCATTATTGAAGGATTTGCTGAGGGATTATATGAGGCACTGAGTTCTGTATTTCTGTATGAACCTCCCGCTACACCAGAGAAAGCAATTGAAAATGTTAAACGATACTTAGCATTAGTTATGCGTTTTCCACTATTGGAACTAACAGCAAGAATCATAGAGCTGATTATCGGTCTTATCGGCGATATTGAAATATTCGGAACAAAATTACCGGGCTATGCTATTGCATATGTAAGACCGTTTTCTTCAACAGTAAGAAGCTTGTATTGGAACTTAGGTTTCGGATGGATGACATGGACGATATGGTCAGGAATATTCAGATACACGATACAAGAACCGTTAAACAAATACTACCGTTCACAATACTTACCACAAGAACCAACAGTAAGCACAATTCTTGAAGTATGGAGAAGAGGATACATTGATGACAAGAAGCTAAAAGAACTATTACAATACTTTGGCTATCCCGAAAAATGGCACCAATATATGAAATACGCAAATATGTATTACCCACCACCAAGTGAAATACTTGATTGGTATCACAGAGGCTTAATAGAGCTTGAAGATGCTCACGATTTACTGAGACGGTACGGAATTGATGAGAAATACATAGAGTTCTACATAAAGAACAGCTACAACATACCGAGTGTTTCTAACATACTTGAAGCATACAATAGAAAGCTCATTGACGAAAGAACAGCAATTACATACTTGCAAATGCACAAATACAAGCCAGAGCATGCACAACTATTAGTGAAATTGAGCAAACAAGAGCTAAGCAGAACAATTGTAGAAGAATTGTATGTGAGAGAGATAATTAACAAAGAACAGTTTGTTGATATGTTAGAACGGCTAGGCTATACAAAAGAGCAAATAGAACTAATTGAACAAACACTAGAATACTTACCATCTCGTTCAATGATTGAGGAATGGTATGTCAGAGGTTTCATTAGCAAGGAACAAGCAATACAAATGCTAAAGCAATTGGGATACAAGGACAAAACAATAGAGCTAATTCTCAAGAGTTTGAAACAAGAGCTAAGTTATTCCACTCTGTTTGAACTGTATGAATGGGGCACAATAGACGAAAAGCAATTACTAGAAAGATTACAAAAGTTAGGTTTCAGAGACACTGAATTGGTATTAATGCAAGAATTAGCAAAAATAAGAGCAATATCTGACGAACTTTCACAAATACGAACAAGAGTAGGTAATCTTTACGCTGATGGTGTATTAACGAGAGAGGATGCTAAGGACATACTGATGAAGCTGGGTTATCCAGAAGAACAGGTTGATTTATACCTAGATGCTAAGCACTACAGCAGACTGAGTGAGATAATCAGCAATTATGTTTCAGCCGTTCTTATAGAGTTTAGAGACGGTAAAATTGACGAAGCTACATGTAGGCTTATGCTTGCACCTTACATAAAAGACCCTGAGAGAATTGAGTCAATGATTGCACTATACCGTTCGTTGAGAATGAAAGAACCAGCATTCATACTACCACCAGTATTCAAGGATAGAGCCGAGTATGTGAAAAGCGTAATTGAATCACTACAGAAACAGGTTGAACATTTGCAAAAGATTGTAGATATGCTTGAAGAAGAGTATGACTTCCTCATAGGCAGAATACAGCAGTATAAAGCACAAGCACCACCAGAACTACAAGAATCACTCGACAAACAGATAAAGATACTGGAAGAAAGCAAACAACTGAGAGAGCAATACTACGGAACATTGCTGTTTCAATTGTACTTATACTTGAACTTATACACAGAATTATTGCAGAAATACGGAGGTGCATCATGAATGGGTAGGAACTACTGGATGGAAATGCCCAACGAAATCAAAGACGCTAGAAGAATTGACACTGTAGTATGGTGGACAGTAAGAACATACGATAGTGAGTGGGAAGCAAAAAGAGCAATTATTTCATGGGTAAGAGAAAGATACGGATACAGACCACCGGAAGAACTTGAACCCTACATCCGCTCTGCAATGCTAGCAGTAAGATACAAGAGGTTTCACAGGATAAGACTGTAATTAGTGCTATTCACGGTGTTAAACATGAGTGATATTGATGAAATTAAGCAGGAAATGATTTGGAAGTTCAAAGGCAAGCAAATAATGTGGAAATACCCACAAATGGGTAAGAGAGAGAACTTAATCTGGAGCTATTTCCTGACATACATACCGTGGGATGATATTGAAGAAATATGGTATGCTGTAAGAGTTGGACCACCATATGTTCCTGTAGATGAGCTAGAAGACCCATTAAAGCGAGTATTTGTAGCTGCTACAACATTACGAATAGATGCTGTAGTATGGAGAAAGGCAGAAGTATGGATAATGGAAGTGAAAGAAGTAGGCAATGTAGTTGCAATAGGACAGCTTGTTTCTTATCAGCACTACTTCTTACAGGAATACCCAGTAAAGAAACCAGTTTATCTTGGCTTGGTATGCGAAGACTATAAGAAATCAATTGAACCAGTAGCGAAGAGGTACGGAATAACAATATTTAAAGTAAAACCGTGGGGTATTGAGATAGTATAGAATGCACTTCGTAATGGTGAGACTGTATGAGTGAAAGTTTCACATACGACGACATACTCTCGCTCAAATGGACAATAGAACAAGGAATTAATGATATTGTTGCCTTACTTCGCAAAACTACCGCTGAAACATGGAGAGAAAATTGGCAGAATGCTATTGCACTATTCGAATCAGCACTCAGCAAAATGAACGAAATGAGAGGACTATTTACTACAATCAACAACTTGCTAATAACCAAACCAAAGGAAGAAAAGAAAGAAAAGGAAGAACCGAAGGAGGTGAAGGAAAGTGGAGTACCAGAAAGTGATAAGCATGCTAAAGAAGATAAGAGAAAAGCTAAAGAATGAAGACGAGTGGTTCAAATGGGACGATGTAAATATTGCACCAGCAACACTAATGAGCCTTTACACATACAGACTATTGGAAATGAAACAGGAAAAAGGCAGAAAATACTACTACAAACTGTCAGACCTAGCAAAAGGAATACTACAATTATATCAAAACCGTTCTACTACGACATAAGCCTACCACCAATAAGCAAAAAAGAGTTCATAATCATCAACATCATCGCATGCATCATACAACACATCGTTTACCTAGAAGCACTATTCTTACTATTTTTTACCACATTCGGTAACATTACATTACAACTCGTTCTTATTCACATATGGCTAAAATACTTGATTATATTACCACTACCACTACAAAGAAGCTAACATTTTGTTACCTTCTTCTATTTAGTGAAAAAAGAATGTAATTTTTACTTTTTTTCTTTGTTAAAGAGCAAATTCCTGACTAGTTATTGTCTCATAATGTCTATTTGTCGGTGTAATTGTAAAAGTAGTGTGATTATAGCATTTACCTTACAAACTTTCACAATATACAGCAACATTACACACAATGCTAACAAATATTACACATTGTGTAACATAA
>Ga0190310_1000218_pt1 | contig 20458 bp, 23 predicted proteins | sample 48700778_MG_FD_165059 | JGI IMG/M metagenome (GOLD analysis project Ga0190310, IMG submission 165059) | Hydrothermal vent sediment bacterial communities from Southern Trench, Guaymas Basin, Mexico - 4870-07-7-8_MG | ecosystem: Environmental > Aquatic > Marine > Hydrothermal vents > Sediment ... | reverse complement strand
CCGTCGTGCAGATGGCCTCTGACCCAACAACACGCTTTATCACGAAGAATGAGGCCCTATGTGGGCAGCCTGGGCACAGGATTGGGGGCCTTGGGGGCAGGATAGCTGATGAGGCCTTAACACGCTCATCTATGGCCGAGAAGTCAGCAGGTGGCCTAGTGCCAGTGAGCTCGCAGAGGGCGCTTATGACGGCCCTGGTTGAGAGCTCACCATGCCTCGGCAGGAGCTCTGCGAGCATCTTGCCGTAGACGGGCGTTGTAATGCCGTACGCCTGGAGGGAGGCCCTCACGTTTAGCTCTAGGTACGGCTCAAGCTCCTCAACCACTAAGACGGCATCGTGCTCCCTTGCGAAATCAGCAACTAGCTTGGATGGGAATGGGTGTATCATGCCTAGCTTAAGCACGCTGGCATCTAGGCCAAGGGCATCAAGGGCCTCCATGGTGTAGTTGAAGGCAGCACCAGCGGTTATTATGCCGAGGCCCGAGCCCTCACGGGCCACGTAGTTTAGGTCCCGTGAGCCCTCGGCTAGCTCCCTAGCAGCCCTCATCTTCTCAAGGAGGACCCTGTGCCTGACCCTTGCGTGGGCAGGGACCATCACGAACCTACGTACGTCCTTCTCAAAGTGCCCAGCCTTCCTTGGCTCAACCTGCTCACCAAATAGGACAGGCCCCCTGGTGTGGCTAACACGTGTAACAAGCCTAAGCAGGCAGGGGACCTCAAGTCGCTCTGATATCTCTATGGCCCTTATGGTCATGTCCTTTGCCTCCTGTGGGCTAGATGGCTCAAGGCACGGTAGGCCCGAGAGGAGGGCGTAGTAGCGGTTGTCCTGCTCGTTCTGGCTTGACCAGCAGTTCGGGTCATCAGCGGTTATAACGACCATGCCAGCCCTAACGCCCACGTAGGCAAGCGTCATGAGGGCATCTGAGGCCACGTTAAGGCCCACGTGCTTCATACAGGTAGCAGCCCTAAGCCCGCATACAGCAGCACCAGCAGCTGTCTCAACAGCTACCTTCTCGTTCGTGGAGTACTCCATGTATATGCCAGCTTCCCTTGAGATGGCAGATATGGTATCGGCTATCTCAGAGCTAGGGGTGCCTGGGTAGGTTGTCATGACGCTAACGCCAGCCTCAATAATGCCCCTAGCAACGGCCTCGTTCCCAAGCAGCAGGTACCGCTGGCCAGGCTGGCCCTTGAGCACTACATCAGGCTTAGGCAATCCCGCCACCACATGGGGAGAGGAAGCCCGGTATTTCACAGCTCGCATAAGGCGTGGCCGTATGGGGAAGGGGGATGCAGGGCCTAGAGGGCAGTGATGACCTCTATACTTAGCTCCTTAGCTACCTTCTTCGCTTCATCCCTAACGAATGGGGATACTATGGCCAGCCTTGGCTTAACTCCTCTTACACGCTCATAGAGCTGGCCTATACGCCAGAACTCAAAGACATCTGCTCTAGAAACACTTGATTTAATCTCAATAAGCACATGCTCTTGGTCCTTAACGACCACATCTACTTCTACAACTGTTGGGTACCCGAAGACAAAGCCCTCCTCATCGTAGTACGCCCAACGCTCCACACGGCCCCCAAAGTAATGCTCTACTACATCTGCTATACCAGCCCTAAATGCTTCTTCAGCTAAGATGCCCCACCTAGCCCCTAAGGCATCTATGTGCCTACGTAGGAGCTGGAAGCCCTCGTTCATGTCCTTTCTTAGCTCATTCATATCCTTCCTTAGCTCGTTCATGTCCTCCCTGAGCTCCCTTATGGCCCTCGTGTTCTCAGCTACTTGCTCCTGTAGGCTTAGTACCTGCTCTTGAAGTGCTCTAATGGCCTGGGAGTTATCGGCCACTTGCTCCTGTAATGCCCTAATAGCCCTTGAGTTATCAGCTACTTGCTCTTGAAGCGTTCTTATCTCCTTTAGCACTTCCTCTAGGCCGATTAAGCCAGCAACAGCGTACCTAAACTCCTCATCCGCCTTGAGGAGTTCTAGCAGCTTGACTTTTAGCTCCGATACCTCCATGCCCCAGGCCCAGGATTAGGAGGGCTCATGGCCCAATATAACTCTGCCTTGGCACCTCCTATGGCCACCTGCCCTGAGCTAGCCTAACGCCTGCCTAGGTAGAGGCCCTCCTTATCTATCTCACGCAGTATTCGGAGCTCCTCGTAGGTCGGTGGGGTAGTCTGGGGGACACGCTCAGGCACTATTAAGTCAAAGGAAACGTTCTTAAGCACATCTTCAACTGTAAAGCCTGGATGGACGCTCTTCAGCCTTATGCGCTTTGTCCTCTCATCAAAGTCCATGAGACACATATTGGTTATAACTAGCTCTGGCCCACCACCAAGGAGGCCAGCTTTCTTCCTAGCCCCAGGCCCAGTTAGGTGGCCTGGGCTGGTCATGTAATCTAGCTTCTTAACGAACTTACGCTTATCGTGCCTCATCACTATGACTATACGCTTAGCCGACGATACTATATCGTTCCCACCACCGCTGCCCGGTAGCCTAACTAGCCTCTCCCCAGCTTTTATTCGGCTGAGGTCAAAGGATAGCCTTATGCTTGGGAAGCCCCTGCCAAGCTCAACTGGCTCCTCCACGAGGGGGCCAACGTAAGTAGTATTGATGTTCCCGTACTCATCTATCTGGGCAGCACCAACGAAGCCAACATCAACACGGCCACCCTGTAGGGCACAGCCGAGGGCCTCAATTAGGCCGAGCATGGCAGCTGCCCTGTAGCCAAGCCTTGAGTCAGCTATGGAGAGGGCTAGGTCAATGGCGCCTGAGTCTATGAAGCCAGCCTCGTAGAGGATCTTGGCCCTTGGGGCATGGGTGCGCTTGGCCAGGAGGGCACCGATCATGGGTAGGCCCGTCCCAACGAAGACCACTTCACCATCCCTTATGGCCCTAGCAGCACAAACAGCCATCATCTCAAGGGAGGTGTACTCACCCTCCTTTGCGTACTCAACCTTAGGCTTGGACATGCTATCACGCCCCTAATACCCAAGTGGCCTCCTGGCCCTGAGCTTCATAAGCCTTTCCAGCCCTATCTTCTTCAGGAACTCCATGTGGTCCTCTACGCTAAGTATGTACTCGTCCCTGTACTTCTCCCAGCCCTCCTCCGTCTTGCACATCTGGTAGTACATTCGGATGTGCTCTAGGTCTAGGTCGTAGTAGCCGTAGACCTGCATTGGGTAGGAGCCCCAGGGGCACTCAACTACGTAGTCAACGTATATGTTCGGTATCACAGTGGCCTGTGGGTTCCGCCTTACCTCCTCACGCTCAATTATCTCCTCAGCCATGACTATCGTCTTCTTAGCAGCCCTTGCGTTCTCAGGGTCTATGCCAGTTATGCCATCTATCTGGGCATTGCCCTCTGGATCTACCCTCTGGACGTGGATTATGGCGAAGTCTGGCCTTATGGATGGGACGAGGCAAACTGGCTCGCCAGTGAAGGGGCACTTCATCACGTAGCACTTCTTGGGCCTGAAGGTGTACTTCTTAACGAGGTCGGTGGCCAGCATGGACTTAACTGGCATGAATGGGACGCCTAGGGCACCACCTAGGAAGCGCATGGCCATGCTTAAGTTCGTGTAGTCCTCTATCTCTATGGCCCCCTCAGCAATACGCCTCTGTAGGTTTGGTGCAAGCCCTATGCCCTCTATGGCGAAGTAGGCTAGCTCAAACCTCTTGGCCACGTAGGCACCAGCTAGGATATCAATATCTATCTCAGAGCCCTGCGTGTATATGGTTAGATTTCGCTTGCCCTGCCTCACTAGCTCGTGGGCAAAAGCCATAGGGGGCCTCTGAAAGCCAAACCCACCCCAGCCGAGGCTTGCTCCATCAGGTATGAGCTTAACGGCCTCCTTAAGCGTTATGCGCTTGTCCTCTACCTCTGCCTCCACCAATCTACATCACCAGCCCGTTACGGGCTAGATGGGTTAAAAAGAATTGCGGGAAAGGCCTAGGGCGCTAGGCCTTAACTACCCCCATCTCCTGCGTCCTAACGTAGACGTGCTTGAGCCCTGCCTCAGCCACCACCTTCTTGGCTATGCGTACGAGCTCCTCAGCGGGAACCCTCCTGACGTTAGCGAAGCTAGGATCCATTAGCGTCCCAGCTGGGAAGAACTGCTGGAGCACGTAGTAGGCATTTGGCCTCCTGCCGAGGCCCATATCAGCTAGCTCATGGCCTATGGCAAGTATATCGTCCTCGCTTATCAAGGTCGGCACTAATGTTGTCCTAACTTCAATAATCGGTGCCTTCTCTATGGCCATCTCAATAGAGCGCCTTATCTTGCCCACGAACTCCTCCCCTCGGCCTGGGAGCCCTATGACGGCCCCGTACTTAGCTGGGCTCGCAAGCGGTGCCTTCACATCAGTAGCGAAGTGATCTATTAGGCCCTGCTCAAATAGCGCTTCTATCACCTCTGGCCTAGATGAATTAGTATCAAGGCTCGTCTTCACGTTAAGCTCATCCTTACAGCCCGAGAAGAGGGCCTCAAGCCCCTCTGGCTGAAGGGTTGGCTCACCACCCGTAGCGTGGACGAAGCCTATCAGCGGTATGGCCTCTGAGATGGCATCTAGTATCTCACCAACGCTTACCTCCTTGCTAACCTCCCCCCTTACCACATGGGCGTTCTGGCACCAGGGGCACCTGAAGTTGCAGAAGTTAAACCAGACCGTGAATGAAACATCACCTATTACATCAACCAGGGATGTATCAACCCAGCCAGCTACACGGAGCCTCACGGCACGCCTACTCATGCTCCTCCAGCCCTTATGCGGGCCGTATGGATGGGGGCGTATAAATGTTTTAGGCATGGACTTTGCACTGCTACGGCCTTGCTTTAGGGAGCCTTAAGCTAAGCTTGAGCCCCATAATGCACTCTCTGCTTGAACTCAGCCCTCTTGCCTATGTTCCAATTCCTAAGGGGCCTATAATAGCCAACTATCCTGCTCCAGAGGTCAACTGGAGCCCCACACCTTGGGCAGCGGTCATAGAGGCCAACCGCCTGCCAGCCACAGCGCCTACATACGGCTATGGTAGGTGTTATGCTGAAGTAGACTATCTTAGTCTGCTCTGCTATACGCCTAACTAGGTTCTTAAGTGCCCCTGGGTCAGGGCTCTCATCTAGGAATATGTGCATCATTACGCCACCCGTGAACTCAGGCTGTACCTCGGCCTCCCAGCGTACCCTATCTGCTAGCGGGACCTGGGCGTAGTAGGGCACTATGCTATTTGAGTAGTAGGGCGTGCCATCTTCCATGGGCATGAAGGCCTCGCCACGTGATACCTCATCCTTGAAGCGCCCTAGGTCGCTTAGCGCAAATCGGTAGGCTGTGCTCTCCGCAGGCACCTCCTCAACGTTGTAGAGGCAATCATCCTCGGCTTCAAACTCCTCAGCTACCTTGCGCACGAAGCTAACAACGTGCTTCTCAATCCCTATGGCCTCCTCTATGGCCTTCCTATCACAATCAACCCATAGCCTTGGGTCCCGCATGAGGTTCGCAGCCATCTCTGGTAGCCCAACTAGGCCGAGGGTGCTGAAGTGGCCAGCTAGGTGGCCTAGGTAGATACGGGTCATGGGCATTAGGCCTAGCTCAAGGGTGCGCTCATAGCGGGACCTCCAGGCCCTTAGGACCTCACGGGCTACGTGGAGGCGCTCCATCAGGAGCTCCTCAAAGCGGTCCATCTCGCCCTTGCTGAGGATGGCTAGCCTAGGTAGGTTTATGGTTACAACACCTATGCTGCCAGTGGCATCTGGCATGGCCCAAATGCCCCTTGCGCTCCTCCCCCTAGCTAGGGCCTCCCTGAACTCCTCAGCAGCCTCCTTGGCCTCCTTCTCAGCTTCATGTGCAGCTACCTTAGCGAAATCAATTGTGAGTCTGCAGCACATGGCGTAGAGGCTACCTACATCCGTGCTGTAGCCATTGAGGAGGTAGGCAGATCCACGCCTAGCTAGGGCCTCAAATATCAAGTCGGTTAGGTCGCCCCACCTACGGCCCGACCAATCAAAGCGAGGCGAGACCATGAGGGTGGTTATGGGGAACGTGAATGGCTGCCCCTTCCCATCCCCCTCAATGCTTAGGTCAAAGAACGCCTTGGCCACCATGATGGCGCCATCTAGGTAATCGCCAAGCTGGCCGACCTCACGGCCACCTACTATGGCCTCGCTGGCCAGTAGATCTGGATCGGCCTCAAGCATTATAGTTGCATTTGTAAATGCAGATTGGTAGCCAAGCCTAGTGGGGTAGTTGAGCTCAAAGAAGAGCTTCTGGACCTCCTGCTTGACGGCTGTGTAGCTTAGCCCATCGTGCTCTACGAAGGGGCCTGCGTATAGATCTATGGCCGATATGGCCTGGGCTCCCGACCACTCCTGGGCCGTGAGGTGGAAGAAGTTAACTACATGCGATATAGCTGTGCTTAGGTGCTTAGCTGGCTTAGATACTATGCCAGGCGTTATGAGGCCAAGCCTTAGGAGCTTTGAGTAGGACCAGCCAACGCAGTAGGGGACCCAGAGGGAGTGGGGGAGCTTGTGGATATGTATGTCCCTAGCGAAGTGCAGCTTAACGGCTTCAGGAGGTAGGTACTCCGCAAGCACAGATGGGGACTTAAGGGTCTTAGCCATGAGGAAGCCAAGGAAATCGCTATACGAGATTAGGGTATTGGCATTCTCGTGGATCTCCCAATCCTTCTCAGCTAGGTAGGCCTCCTCTATGGCCCTTATCTCCTTCCCTTCCAAGCCTATTACCTCAGGCTGGAAAGAATTCTTGAAGTATTAAAACCTTACACTAGCGATATACAGCCTAGCTAGAGGAGGGCTAGGAGCACCAGGAGCACGTAGGCTGGGGCCAGGGTCAGGAAGGCGTACTTCTTAGCCCCCCTCATGAGCTCCAGGGGTATATCGCATAGCTTGTCAAGCTGCTTAGCACCAAATACCTTTAGGCCCCTAGCTTTTGTGCTTACCCACCGCACGGCAGCTGGCCTCATGGCCTTGAGGGCACTTAGGGCAGCCCCCCTCACGTAGTCAGCTAGGATGGCCCAATCCATGACCTCGCCAATCGGGTGGTAGCCCCTCTCGGAGAGCACCTGGGCGCTTACCACGTGCGTATCAGTGGTCATGACCTCGCCATCCTGGAAGCCGATCTCCCTTAGCTCTGAGAGGAGGAGCTCCCTAAGGCCAGCCATCATGTTATTGCCATCAAAGAATACGTAGGCTACCCTCTGGCCAGAGGCCTCAACAGCGAGGACGGTTATGCCACCTGGCCCCATGCCATCCTGGATGGAGAACTCAGCTGGTAGGACGGTGGCCATGCCGACCTTCAGACCCGACCTGGGCAGGCTGATGGCCTCCTCAAGGGCCTTTATGGCCACGGAGCTAAAGCGCCCTACTAGATCTCTACGGTCAGGGGGGCCATCTGTGCTATTGTGGGCATCTACCACTAGAGCCCCGCTGAGGCCGAGGTCAAGGGCTCGCTCTAGGACGAGCTCTTCTACCTCTGGCGGTAGATCTTCCATGGTATCTGGAGCTGCGGTTAGTGTTATGAAAGCTACTGGCCCTAGCAGCTGGCAAGTTGCTGATGCTTTCTCCCCCTTAAGCCTAACCATGATGGTGCCATCACCGTAAGGCTCGCTTAACTCCTTGGATGCTGAAATAAGAGCGTGAATGAGCTTCTCGCACTCAGCCCTAGATGTGAGGTTGAGCTCGTGGCCAGAGAGGGCATGTGGAACTGCTACTGGGCAGCCGAGGTAATCCTCAAGTGCTTCCTTTAGGAGCGATGGAAGGGAGCTGCTCCCCACGTACCTGAATGGGCCTGGATGGACACCGACCATGGCTAGGGCCCCAATTGGCCTCCCTGAGCTAGGCTCCACGAATGTAAGCAGGGATGCACTTATGTCAGCCTCCGTGCCTATCTCATCTAGGAAGTCCTCAAGGGGCCTATTGTAATCGGCTACCCAGGAGGCCGTGAAGGCCCTTACCAAGCGGAAGGAGCTCATGCCAAAGGCCCTCATGCCTATGGAGCGGATGGCCAGCAGGAAGGCAGCAGTGGCCAGCGATATCAGGACTAGGGCCAAGAGGGGGAAGTATAGATCCTCTGGCCAGGATAGGTGCCCGTAGAGCCAGTAGTTGGCCTGGGCCGAGGCCAACCACAGGATCGGCTGCGATAGCGTGCAGGCAGCACATCTAGCACGGCTGGCTAGAGAAACTGAGGTGAAGATGAAAGCCCTAGCTGAGATAGCTATGGCAGATCCAACTGCCATGATATTCAAGATCGCATGGAGGCCTAGGCCAGCAAGGGGCCTTAACAAGGCGCTAACTAGGACAGTTGGAGCTAAGGTGATCAGTGAGAATATCTCAGCACCTAAGCACCTCCTTGCGTTTAGAACTGGATCGCCCCTAAGGATGGTCGTATCAAGTGCCCAGGCAAGGGATGAAGCAGCGATGGCCAACAGGAGGGATGAGAGGATGGGGAGCGTAGAGGGCAGGGCCAGCGTGAGGGGCACTCCTCCAAGTGCTCCTAGGAGGGCTGATGCTAGGAGGAAGTATAGGAGCAGCCTAGCCGTGCTCGGTAGCCTGAAGAGGGCCTCGCTGTATGTATCTATTAGCCTATCCATCTTCTTGTGGAGCTCTTCCTCCAAGCCCCTACCCTGCCTCACGCTTATCCCCTAGGCCACTTGAAAAACCTTGGTGGCAGGGTTGTCGGTAAGGAAGGTAGAGTGCCCAGTTTGCTCTAAGCCAGGCCTTGAGATACGTGAAGTGCCCTACGAGGTTCCAGGATTTGGGACCATGTTCATAATAAGCATGGCCTGCCCACACTGTGGCTTTAGGCATAGGGACGTGCTCTGCCTTGAGTTCGGCGAGCCAAAGCGCTATGAGTTCGTAGTTGAGGGGCCAGAGGACCTAAAGGCACGTGTTATAAGATCCAGCAGTGCGACAATAAGGATACCTGAGCTAGGCGTCCTCATAGAGCCTGGCCCTATGGCAGAGGGCTTCATATCAAATGTTGAGGGCGTTCTAGATAGGGTTGAGAGGGCAGCTATGATGATGCTACACTTCGCAGAAGCACCATCCCAGAGGGCAAGAGCCCATGAGGTCCTAGCTAAGATCTGGGATGCCAAGCAAGGTCGCCTCAGGTTCACGCTGATAATAGATGATCCACTTGGCAATAGCCTCATAGCCCCTGAGGACAAGAGCAGGGTGAAGGTAAGGCGCCTAACCGAGGAGGAAGTAAGGGAGTTGAAGTCAGGGCCCTTCGTGCCCATAGATGTAAGGTGGGCAAGGGCTACTGGGCAAGCTAAGGGAGGCTCCGAGCGGGGGGAGGGGTAATCGGGGTTGTTGTTCGTAGCCCTCCTGAGGCTCTACTCGGCATCGGCAGCTAGGGACCACATGCCCATGCTGAAGCGCATTGCCAGCGTTGAGCCACCACCTGGCGTGAAGGTGCTAGGTGCCTTCTGCCTGCTTGGGGCCTACGATGGCCTAGTCCTATTTGAGGCAGAGGACTTCATGGCGGCAAGGGAGTTCCTGAATAGGATCCTAGCTAGGGGCATTTACCGTGTGGACGTGATGGGTGCCATACCCGTGGGCGAGGCATAGGGCTGCTGGCCTCAGGCTAGTCGGGTATCCTCATGGCCTAGGGGCTCAGATGACTCCCCCTCTCATCACGCCGATAGTGTGGCCTCAGGGGGTCAGATAAGGCTAAACTTATTATCTGCTATTCACCCTAGCCACATGGCGCTATGCCTTGTCGGGCGTAGGCACTCCAGCGTGGGTTAGGGCATCTGGCCTATGTGGCATCCTCGTGCCGATAGTGGCCTTCTCCTGCATAGGGGTAGCCATAGCCCTATCGCCCTGGTTCTCATGGCTTAGTAATGCCCTAAGCGATCTAGGTGCTTTTAGCTCACCTGTAGCACCGATATTCAATACGGGCCTTATAGTAGCAGGTATCCTCGCCATTATGTTCTCATTCGGCCTAATGAGGCAGCTGAGGGCTAGCAGGCTAGGCCTAGTCGGAGCTACGTTCACGCTCCTGACATCCATATCGCTTGCCCTTATAGGTGCCTTTCCAGAGGACGTAAGGCCACATCACTTCCTAGCTTCCGTGGCCTTCTTCGCCTTCTCGCTCATAATGCTCCTAGCGCTAGGCCCTGCCTGGCTTAGGAGGGCTGGGAGGGCAGATAGGGTACTCGGGGCCTTCATGGTGGCCTCAGCCATAATAGGTGCCCTAGCGTGGGGCCTCTGGGGGCCACTTGACCTCGGCCCTGGCATAGCCATACCAGAAACCATCTCAGCAGGCCTTGTATCCATATGCGTGATGGCTGTAGGAGCTGAGATCGCTACGGGCAGGCTGTAAGAGCCTGATGAAAAGCTTGTTTTTGGTGCGGGGGGTGGGATTTGAACCCACGCAGGCCTACGCCACGGGCTCCTGAGGCCCGCCCCTTTGACCTGGCTCGGGAACCCCCGCACCCAAGGAAAGCCCCTCTGGAGGAGATTTAAATTTTGAGCAACACCCAAACCACATTCCTCAGCCTGTAAGCCTAACGGTGAGGGTATTCCAACCCGCTCGTGTTGAGCGTTGTTAAGCGGGTCCCCTCTCGGCCAGAGAAAGCTGCTTCATTTTTCACTTTATCCGCCAAGCCTAAGTAACACTTCTGATGTCCGTGCAGAGCCAGGATGCAAGTTCGCCCACTCCTCATCTCATAGAGCTTACCAAGTCGCCCACGCTTGGGGGCAGATGACCTCGCCAGGGGTCTGCGTTGGAACTAGCTACTATGGATGGTTAAAAGCCTGAAGTGATGTTCTGAGGGATCATTTGAGCCATGCCGATGGGAAGCATCGGCGGAAGGGCTGCGACCCGGAAGAATACTAATCGTTAGCTCTTGCCGATCTACCAACTTCCTTCAGAAACTCCTCGATATCCTCATATTCTTCCTTATGCTTGTTGGTGTAGACCGCGACCGAGCCATCATCACGGAGAGCTATCACCCTCACGCCAGCTATGGCGAATAGGGCTGGCCTAAGGTAGCTGTAGAGGATGCCCTCAGCGAGCTCAGCCATATTCCTAGGCCTCCTCGGTCCAAAGAAGTCAAACTCTTCTGGCTCCTGTTCTGGCCAAGGCTCAATTAGACCTTTCCACATAGTCAGCTTACGACACCAGAACTCCTCGACTATCCTGGGTAGCTTTCTCAGCTCTTCTAGCCACTTATCTCCACACTTGAGCTTCAGGGCCTTAAGCCATGTGTCTGGCACTTCAAATGACGAGCCGTCTGGCAGCTTTACGATAACCTTCTCGCCCTTTATCTCCACCGACATGGCACTCATGCTCTCGCTATAAGGGGATAAAAACGCATACGCCTTAACCTTAAATAGTCATAGAGCGTCTTCTCGAGCATTATCTCATAATCCTCTTCTTTTCTTAAGTTGTTGATAGGAAAGTACCTCAAATGGAACGTTAGTGGTCCCCTTGAGGACGTTAAAGTTCTCATCTTCAGTAATTAAGATGTCGGCGTGGCAGAATTCCGTGAAAGCAGCTATTAATATGTCTCCTCCCCTCAACCCCAGCCCAGCGTATTTATCCCTGAGCGCTACAGGCAGCTTATCGGTGTATATCCTAATGCCCGGCGATAGCAAAATGCTTAAGAAGGCGGTCTTGTGTGCGGGCTTCATCAGATTCCTCCACACCTCCTCTATGATGGCTACGTGAGTACACACCTCAGCTCCGGCATTCATGACAAACTCCACTACATCGCTTAGCCCCATGATGTAGAACACGTATTCATTGCTATCTAAGACTACTCGAACCAATTCTGATACTTCTCCCCCCACAGCTTCTGGCGTGTCTTCTTGAGCTCACGTATTATGGTCTCTGGATCCTTTAGGGCCGTTACGTCTCTCTCAGATGGTATGCCAGATAGTATTGAAAGCAGGAATTCTGCTTTCTTGAGTAAAGGGCCGTAGATGAGGAGCATTAGACGCCAGGCCTCTCTCTCGGCTTCCTCCTTACCCCCGAGGAGTTCTATCAGGAGCTCTCTCACATTGCTCATGGGCGGCCACCCGCTACTTCAGAAGCACAGCTGCTTCCCTTAAATGCTTAGCTGCCCTGATGTGAAGGCGAGACCCTGGCTTTCTCTATGTAGAATTATCAGGAGGGCAGGGAGCTCATGAGATCTGGGTACGGCTTACTTAATTGGTGGCCTCATAGTGAGTAAACCGCTGAACATTCTCCTGCCAGAGGAAATAGCCGTACTCACGGAGGAGGACAATTTGCGCCACTTACGTGATGTCTTAAGTATTGCCCTCATGCGATGTCTTAAGCCAGAGTTCTGCTAGCCTCTCCCTGAGCGAGAGATATTCATTAGGCATATCTCTGAGGTCGATTTTGCGCCACTTACGTCGTACTTCGATAAAAAGTACGAAAAGCACCGCAAGTATTATCAACGGGAGGAGCAAACAAAGTATAGCTACATAATGTAGGTTATATGGCAATAAATCGGGCAGTATTGACAAGCTGAAAATGAATGAGAATAAGCCTATGAGGAAGAGCGCCAGAAACCAGGCGATATCCGCTATCTTGTAGGCCGCATGATGCAATTTTGAGATGCTCTCTTCAGACAGCCTCCTCCAAGTTTCCCATAGCACAATAGGTTTTTTGAGCAATAAGTTCATCCCGCATTCTAATAAAAGTAGGAATCTTGCAATTCTTAATATTCGAGTTTGTTCGACAGTCTAAGCCGCGTAGAATAACAAAACGATAAAGGGGACGCTCATCAGCAATGGCATCGCCGTAGTTATCATAAAACCTAATGTTGATATAAGACCCGCCACAGTAATTTCGCCTGCCATCAGTTTTCTGCTGCCTAGATATACTATCTAATACCTCTGCTCGTAAGAGTTCATACATCCTGCTCAGTAATAGCAGTTCAGCATCGGTGATGTATCTATTCATAGTGATTCCTCCATTCCCAGTACGTGGCATGGCTGTCTTAACGATGGCGATTCCAAGATTAATAAGTCTTAAGTTATTATGCTTAACCCCCGCACCCAAGGAAAGGCCAGTAAGAGAGACATATAAGCCCTTGGCGTACTAGCTGGGCCCCTCAGGTACCATGGATCCTGGCCCTTAGACATGGTTTAGGCTGCCTAGTCATAAGGCTTATAAAGATAGCTATTACTGCGGTAACGGGGCCCATTGTGCAAGGGCTCCCTAGAGGGGGAGAAGCGGGGGGTTGCTATGCTTAGGGAGGGCGAGTTCACCGAGGACCAGCTTAAGTTGCTGCTCGTGCTCTATATGACGACCAAGCCACCCCACAGGTCTCCTAATGGGGCTGCGGTAGTAGAGAAGTGGGCTAAGGAGGTATTCCTACTGGCCATAGCATACGAGGGTGCCGTAAGAGGCATATTCACCTATGATTACGCTCCATCCGTGATGTTAGTTGGAGGAGCTTACCGTTTCGTAAATGTAAGCCAGGAGTGCCTAAACGATTTACGCTACCTGGCCTCTAAGGGCCTAGTTGAGATCCTGAGCTTAGCTACGGAGAGGCACCTTTTCATTAGGGCCTACCGTATCTCAGATAAGGGGAAAGAAGTAGTAGAGGCGTTCTTGAGGAACGATAGGGCTAAGGAGCTGCTTGAAGAGGTCAAGAGCTTAATCTGCTGTGAGGAAGGCGAGGTCATGGATGCTAGCCTTGAGGAAGAAGAGGACATGATCAAGGTAGTGCTAAGGTGCCCCCATGGGCATACCAGGGAGATAACAGGCCTATTTGAAACAGAGGATGTATCATATGAATCTGAGCCCATAACCTTCTGGGGGGAGTAAGATGATAAGGGATGAGCTAGAGGAGAAGTTCTTCCTCAAGGAGCCAATAGTAAGTATAGTAGAGTGGATACCATTTGGCCCCCATCAATTTGAGCACCTAATAAGTGCAATTACTACATCCTGGTTCCCAACCATGGAGAGGCCCTCCTTCTTAACGGATAAGAGGGAGGAAGAGCCCAGGAGCTGCTTGATAACCCTTGAATCGGGAATGGCGAGGATAATGGTTAGGGACATAAGGGAGAGGGACATCGTATCCTTCACGGCTGATGTCTATTACCCTGAGGCCGAGGGGATAAGGCAGATAGAGCAGATAGGAGTTAATGTATTCTCAAATGGCTTGGTTATCTGCTCATCTAAGATAACAACTGTTTCCTATGAGGGGGCTAAGGGCACCCAGGTTGATGAAAACGAGGCCCTCATAAGCCTTGATAGGGCCTCTAGGATAGTTTGTGATCTCATGGAGGATACTAGCCGATTGCTGAGCACCCTCTTAACGCCATACCAGCGCAGGATACTAAACATCATATACCCACTCTCCGAGCTAGAGCTATACGAGAGGAAGAAGCTAACCTTCCTATTCACCGAGGACCTATTTGTCCGTACTGAAAGGGGATTAGTAAGCCTACGGGAGATGAGGGGCGTAGAGGAGATCCTTAAGCAAAGGGAAGATGCTAGGATGGAGATCCAGCAGCTCATAGGGGAGCTCCAGGAGATACGTTCAACTCCAGAGGCCATAGTTCTGAAGGGCCTAGATGGCTTCCTGTTCATACTAAAGAATAGCTCTGCCTTAACCAAGCTAAAGGAGAGGATAGTACTGCTCATGCTCTTCTCCTCCCTTAACTTGTTCTTCAAGCACCTAATGGCTCGGGCCTGGATGATATGGGATAGCCTGATGAGGGAGAGGAAGAAGTGCTTTGAGCGTGCTGGGCAAGCAGATGCACTTAAGGTTAGGGAAAGCCTCTCTGAGATGCTCTCAAATGTCGTCCTCCTAGAGGATACCTGTGTTACAATAGGGATATCGGTGAGGCGGTTGAGGGGCCTAGTAGAGCGATTGTGCAAGGATGGGCAGGACATCCTAGGCATAATAGATCCAGTTCAAGAGCTAGAGAGCCTTAGTGAGAAGGTAGAGCAAGCTAAGAACACGCTACATGCCCTTAGGACGGATATTGAGGGACTAATAGACATAATAACTACGCTAGTTGAGGAGGAGATGAGACAGGTAAGGATACGCATGGATCAGAACCTAGAAGCCCAGGTAACGATGATGAAGATTGAGCAAGTTGAGAGCGAGAGGCTTCGCCTCATAGAGATATTCTCTGGTGGCCTACTAGCAGCAGAGCTAATGGCCCTTATCATCGTGATATACGAGGATCTCATGGGGCCCATTAGAGAATTCGTAAAGGCAATACTTACCCTAGCCGTAATCATCACGTTCTCGATCTTCTTCTACATCAGGGTGGTCAGGGTTGGCCACCCACCAGGGGCCACGGAGAAGCGCTCCACTAGCGGGCCACCTAGTAGGGAACGCCATTCCTCCATGGTGAAACGAAGGCCAACCATGTCCCCACCATGTATGCTAGGCCAGCTAGAGCTAGATCCTGTGCTTGAGGTCGCCTCAGCTATGTTTCCTGCTACTTAGTAGGGTGCGCACTGCTCTAAGGGCCTTTTTGGCTACTTCCTCAGCATCCCTACCTATTAGGCGTATCATGGGCTCCTTACCCAATCCCCCTAGGTCGTATACTACATCTGGTAAGCGACCACCACAGGCCCTAATGGCCTCCCTAAGGCCCCAGGGGAGGGTTGCCCCCTCAACCTCAGCTACCTCTGGTGGCTCCCGTGCCCTATCAAAGCTAGCCACAAGCAAGCCCATCTCCCTGAGGGTCTCTAGGAGCCTTGGATCGTACCTTAGGTTCATAGCTGCCCTAGCCCTTGAATCGTGCTCCATGGCCGTGAGCACGAGGCGGGCCATGTGGCTTGAGGCACCGAACCTTACCGATCCAACGGGCCTTATGGATCCATGCACTTTAACTAAGCGCCCCTCAACTGCGGCTACATCCTCTGGCCCTTCTGGCATGGATACGGCCATAGCTACTTGCGTGCCTACCTCAGGCACAAAAGGAGCAAGGCCTGGCTCTGAGGTAAGGAGCTCTACCGCCTTCCTCACCTGTTCAAGGACCTGGTAGCGCTCTGCCTCCCTTAGCAGGGTTGCAAGGGGCTCTGCTACTGGCCTCCCCTGGCCAACTTGCACCGACCAGCGGATAGCGCTCCAAGCTAGGCCACCAGCTTCCTCAACGGCCTTAACAACGTCCATGCCAAGGGCAAGGCAGGCTGCTAGGGCAGAGGAGAAGGCGCAGCCAGTTCCATGTGCATCCCATCCAAGCCTTGGCCTCTTGAACACATGAATATGGCCCTTGAACAAAAGGATGTCTACGGCCTCCTGGCCACCTAGATGTCCTCCCTTTATGATAACTACCTTAGGGCCTAAGCTAGCTAGTGCCCTAGCTGCTTCCTCTGCATCCTCAGGGCTCTTGACCTCTAGGCCAGATAGCAGGCTGGCTTCCCTTGCATTTGGTGTTATAGCAAAGGCATTAGGTATTAGCTCGGACCTCAGGGCCTCTAGGCCCCCTGGGGCCAGTAGGGGCTGGCCAGAGCTAGAGCTGATAATCGGATCCACCACGAGCTTTAGACCGTGCTCCTCAGCTAGAGAGGCCACGGTCCTTATGTTCTCCACGGAGTACAGGACGCCTACCTTAACCCACTCTGGCCCTATGTCCTTAATCACGGCCTCAGCCTGAGCCCTTAGGAGCCCTGGCTCTATTGGCCTGATGGCACGCACGCCCCTTGTATCTTGGACGGTTATGGCTGCTAGAACTGGCGTGCAGAAGACGCCAAGGGCAGAGGCAGCCTTTACATCAGCAGCTAGCCCAGCACCACCAGATGGATCTAGGCCAGCTATGGCCATCATAACGGCCTTCTTCCCGCTCTTAATCAAGCCACCACCGATCAGGCCACATGGTTGATGGCTTATTTGCTTATCGGTGGCCTACGGGCCCTTAGGCCACCTAGATGTGGCCATCAGGGGATCCTTAGCTTTATAGCTCCATTTGGGCAGGCAGTTAAGCACCTAAGGCAGAATATGCACTCTGGATCGGATATCTTCTCTGGCTCAAGCTCTAACAGCTTTACCATCATGGGGCAGGCCCTAACGCAAGCACCACACTTATCGCACTTAACAGGGTTTATCCTTAAGCTGAGGAGGCTAAAGCGACCAAATATTGCCAACAAGGCACCAACTGGGCAGAAATACCTACACCAGGCCCTAGGGACATAGGCAACTAGGATTAGGACGGCCCCCATGAGCACTAGCCTAGCCCAGAAGAGGGCAGGTAGGCTGGTGATGAAGGCCCATACGTCCTCGTAGTGCTCCACGAGCCTAACTAGGAAGGCTGGCAGGAGGGAGAACAGCGTTTCAGCAGGGGATAGAGTCGTGAATGGGCCGTAGGCAAAGGGGCCTAGCGCCCTCTTGTAGTCCTCGCCAACGCCAGCAGCTAGGGAGGCTGCAAGCGACCAGCTTATTAGGGCGCAGATGCCTAAAATGTAGTACTTGAGCCTTACGGCTGACCTATGCGTGTGGGCTGCTACCTCAACTGGCTTACGCCTGATGTGCACCATTATGTCTTGGACTAGGCCAAATGGGCAGGCCCAGGCGCAGAGGGCACGGCCAGCTAGGGCCCCTACTATGAGGAAGATGGCTAGTGGGATGAGGGGAGGCACGGCCTCAGATAGCATGTACTCCATGGCTGAGAAGGCATTTCCAACCGTCCTACCTGGTGTAGCAGATGGAACGAGTATGGGGAGCAGCACTGGCGTAGCAGCAAGCCCCATTAAGCCAGCGTTGAAGAGTATGAATAAGCTAAGCTGGACTATGCGCCTAATGGCCTCAAGCACTGTTGGCTTATCCCTGGCCAGCTTGCTTAGCATGGCCCTCGCCTGGTCGTGGGGCGTTCAGGGCCAGTAGATAAAAGGCTTGGCTTAAGCAAATGCTAGCGGGTGGGCAGCTCGCCTGCTACCCTTATAAGTAGGCGTGATGTACGATGGGCCGATGGAGGAGGAAGTCAAGTTCATTAGGGGGAAGAGGATAGGGAAGATGCGGAGCTTATGGGTGCTTAAGATTGGTCGTGAGGGTAAAGCTGAGGGTAATAGGTAGGGCAGGGCAGGTAGAACTCCCAGCGCTAGTCAATAGTGGTTTTGAGGCAGATGAGCCACAGCTAATACTGCCCGTTGAGGTAGCAGAGGAGCTTGGCCTGCTGAGGGAGGCCAGGGCCCTTGAGGCATTTGAGGTAGCGGGTGGTGGGAGGGCCCTAGGCTACCGTATAGCAAGGCCCATAGCCGTGGAGCTCGTCCTTAGGGATAGGGAGCCCATTAGGGTTGAAGCCCTCATAACGGTAATGCCTGGTGAGAGCGAGGCTGTTATAAGCGATTTCCTATCCTCAGAGCTTGGCATAGTGATCCTTGATGCCAAGAGGGGGCTCTGGTGCCTTAGGGATGAGCTGGGGAGGAAGGAGAGACACAGCTTTAGCCATTAGGTGGGCTGGCGGTCCTAGGCCAAAAGCCAAATATAGAGGGGTCGGCAGTAGCCCTAGGCGACCGAGTGAAGCAAGCCCCAGGGCCGATTGGTGAGGAGCCCACGCAGGAGCTGACGGTCGCCCTCAGTACCAGGTGCGGGGGGCTGTCAGGTGAAGGCGCTAATACTGGCTGGTGGCTTCGGCAAGAGGCTTAGGCCCTATACGGAGAAGGTACCAAAGGTCATGATAGAGGTAGCTGGTAGGCCCATACTGATATGGCAGATCAAGTGGCTTAAGGCCCACGGCATAAGGGACTTCATCCTATGCGTTGGTTACCTAAGGCATGTCATCATGGATGCCATAGGAGATGGCTCTAAGCTCGGCATATCAGTTGAATACGCCATAGAGGAGGAACCCCTGGGCACTGGAGGGGGCATTAAGAACGCTAGGGACCTAGTGGAAGGCGAGGAGGCATTCCTAGCCCTAAATGGCGATGTGATCACCAACCTAGATCCCATGAGGCTGGCCAAGAGGCTTGGAGGCTACCTCGGTGCCCTAGCCCTCGTCCAGCTCCCATCCCCATACGGCGTGGTGCTAACAGATGAAGCTGGCCGAATAACGGACTTCGTGGAGAAGCCCCTCCTGCCAGACTACTGGATAAATGCAGGGGTCTACTGCCTCAGGCCAGAGGCCCTGGACTACCTACCAGATAAGGGGGATGTGGAGCGAGTGGGCTTCCCAGAGCTCGCTAGGGATGGGAAGCTAGTAGCCGTGAAGTACGAGGGCGTTTACTGGCGTGCTATTGATACGTACAAGGATGTTGAGCAAGCGAGCAGGGAGCTAGAGGGCAGGAGGGAGAGCTGGCCAAGGTAAACATGAGCCATGGCCATTCTAGCTAGGCTCCTAGCTTCCTAATGGACCCACCCTTACTTACGTTAAGCCGCCACTCGCCCTTAAACGATGTTACAACCCCACCCTCAATAGCTATTCTATCCCCTGGCCTTAGGTCAATTATGTTATCATCCCATAGGACCAGCTTTATCTTCCCACTCCCATCTGATATCAAGGCCTCAAGGATCCTCCTATCAGAGCCACGAACCACTATATCCTTTGGCTCACCAACTAGGATCACGGATGCCTCAAGGCTCACGTTCCTCATGCCAGGCTTTAGGTCTGCTATCCTCAACTTGAGCCCCCTTGCCCAAGCTAGGTGCTAGTAGGACAGATAAGGATTATATCTCTCTGCTCGCCACTGCCCCTAGGTGAGGCCATGTCCCTAACCGTTAGGGACATAATGACCACCGATGTTGTTACCATAAGCGAAACCGCTACGGTAAGGGAAGCTGCTAAGCTGATGAGCGAGAAGGGGGTTGGCTGCCTCATCGTCCTCAGGGATGGCGAGCCAGTTGGCATACTAACTGAGCGGGACATACTGGTCCGTGTAGTAGCAGAGGGAAAGAACCCAGATGCAGTTGAGGTAGGCTGGGTGATGAGCACCCCCATAATAAAGGGGCGCCCAGATATGACGCTTGAGGAAGCAGCTAAGTTCATGACGAGCAAGAAGATAAAGAAGCTCCCTATATTTGAGGGCGGTAAGCTAGTTGGCATAATAACGCTCACGGACCTAGTTAGGAGCCAGCCCTACGTGGTGGAACTCCTAGAGGACATACTAGCCACAGAGCCCCTCCCGCTCAGGTTCCAGAAGGTCATAAGGCCCAGGAGGGGGCGATAAGCTCAAAAGCCCCCTATTGTAGGTAGGGTAGGCGCCGGGGTGGCCGAGCGGTAAGGCGCCGGACTCGAGGCCCCTGGGCCTTGAGCTGGTGAGGTTGGGCGGGGTATCCGGTGGGCCCAGTGCCCTCGTGGGTTCGAATCCCACCCCCGGCGCCACTCCCCTAAGGCAGAGTCAACACCTTTATAGATCTCGGCTGGCCTAAGCAGTATGGGGCGTGCCTTGCGCCTGGATGAGCTGGTCGAGATGATCTCGGGCGTGTGCGCTGGCCAGCCAGTGGTGAAGGGCACTAGGCTGCCCGTGAAGTTCATCTATGAGATGCTCGACCAGGGCTGGTCGCCAGAGGAGATCGTGAAGT
>Ga0190310_1000217_pt1 | contig 20460 bp, 20 predicted proteins | sample 48700778_MG_FD_165059 | JGI IMG/M metagenome (GOLD analysis project Ga0190310, IMG submission 165059) | Hydrothermal vent sediment bacterial communities from Southern Trench, Guaymas Basin, Mexico - 4870-07-7-8_MG | ecosystem: Environmental > Aquatic > Marine > Hydrothermal vents > Sediment ... | reverse complement strand
ATAGGAAAACCTAAGAAGTTTCTAACCTCCTGAATAAGAGGCGCATATGTGGTGGAGTAGATTGCCTCTTTGAAAACTACAAAAACAGCCCCGACTTCCTTTATACACTTAACTTGGGCAGGATTAAGCCACCTGGCAATTATTAGGGGTATTAAGTCTAACTCAGCGGCCACTATTATTTTCCAGTATAAGTCATCTGGATACATAAGGCCGTTTTTTATTTCAACTCCGTAGTTAATGCCGTTCTTAGAAGCCACAAAATCTATATCGTTATTAACAGATGCGACCTTTCCCCCAAATTCTCTTATGCCCCTTCCTATTTCGCACTCACTTGCAGGATACAATGTCCAATTATTCCTGTGGAAAGCCCTCCACCAGGCAAGCTCTGCATGTCTCCCCATTTCTCTGCTAACCCCGGCTATGAACGTTGATAAATCTAGTTTCTTTCGCATTATATGCTCTATCTCAGAATAAGGTGTTCCTGGAAGTTTGTAAAAGACATTTGGCATAGCTCCAGGGCCACGTCTGCCTCTAACCCCTGTTCTTTTTATCAACTTTTCTTTTTCTAGCTGTTTTATAGCCCTGCCAACTTCATCATGACTAAACTCGGATTCCAAGCGATAGCGAAGCTCTCTATCATAAGCCACTTTCAGGCTTTTGAGGAGATTTAGAATTTTATTCTTCGCCAGTAAAATTTTCTTGCTTTTATTTACGCCTGTTCTCTCCTTTTTCTGCGCCATTTCATTAAATCACCTCAATTCTTTGAGACCGACTAGACCATTACCGACTGCCTCACGTGCCTTCCTTGACGATGACGCCTCCATAGTGCATCTCACCATGCTGCGTCTGTAAGTTTCAAGGACTTAAAGAGTTCGGGGAAAAGCTTATAAGAACGTTCATCGGCCCTAAGCCCAGCGGGGTAATGCCTATTGCTAGGCGCTCGTTTGATTGGCGCTCGCTGGAGCTGAAGTGGCAGCGTCGCTGGGAGGAAGCACGCATATTTGAGGCAAACCCAGAACCAGGGCGCCCGAAGTGCTTTGTAACCTTTCCATACCCATACATGAATGGCCTCCTGCACATAGGCCATGCCTTCACGGCTACACGAGTGGATGCCTACGCTCGCTTCATGCGCATGAGGGGCTATAACGTGCTCTTCCCCTGGGCCTGGCACTGGACGGGCGCTACCATAGCTGGCCAGTGCGAGCGCCTGAAGCGTGGGGATGAGGAGATGATAAGAATAATGGTGGAGGTGAACAAGGTACCGCCTGAGAAGCTGGAGGAGCTTAAGGATCCAGTTGCTATGGCTAGGTATTTCACGGAGCGTGGCCGTGTGGCCGTGAGGCGCATGGGCTTCTCCATAGACTGGCGTAGGGAGTTCCATACCACATCGCAGCACCCACACTACAATTGCTTCATACGCTGGCAGTACGCAAAGCTAAGGGAGCTTGGCTACGTGGTCAGGGGAACACATCCAGTAGTATGGTGTCCCTCTTGCGAGAGCCCAGTTGGAGACCACGATAGACTAGAGGGGGAGGGGGTTAGGCCAGAGGAGCTCACGCTCCTCAAATTCAAGCTTAAGGGCCAAGATACCTATCTAGTTGCAGCTACCTTCAGGCCTGAAACCATATTCGGTGCTACTAACCTCTGGCTAAACCCAGATGTACGCTACGTAGAGGCCTCAGTAGATGGCGAGCGCTGGGTGATAGCACCAGAGGCCGTGCCAAAGCTAAGAGACCAGGGGCGCTCCATTGAGGTGCTGAGGGAGTTCCCTGGCTCAGAGCTAATAGGGTGCTCCTGTGTGAGCCCAATTGATGGCCGTGAGCTCCCAGTACTGCCAGGCTGGTTTGTAGATCCAGGCTATGCAACTGGCGTTGTATTTAGCGTCCCAGCCCACGCCCCCTATGACTACGTGGCCCTCAGGGACCTAAAGGCAAACCCAGAGATGCTTAAGCGCTTTAACATTGATCCAGCCATACTAGATGGGATTAAGCCCATCTCAATGATTGAGCTTGAGGGCTATGGGGATTATCCAGCCATAGAGGTCGTGGAGAAGATGGGCATCAAGGACCAGCACGACCCAGGGCTTGAGGAGGCCACCAACCTCATCTACAAGGAGGAGTTCCACAAGGGGCGCCTGAAGCCGATATGCGGTGAGTACGCTGGCAAGCTAGTCAGGGAGGTAAAGGCCAAGCTCATAGAGGACCTTAAGGCCAAGGGCATAGCAGATAGCATGTGGGAGCTCCCAGTCAAGGTGGTCTGCCGATGTGGCACGAACTGCCACGTCAGGCTCCTCCAGGATCAGTGGTTCCTCCGCTACTCAGATCCAGGGTGGAAGGAGAGGGCCAAGGAGTGCGTAAGGCAGATGAAGATTTACCCAGAGGCAGCTAGGGCCTGGTTTCTTGAGGTCATAGATTGGTATCTAGATTGGCCCTGTGCCCACAAGATGGGCCTTGGCACGCCCCTGCCCTGGGATCCAGATTGGCTCGTGGAAACGCTTAGCGATTCAACCATCTATATGGCCTTCTACACCATAATGAGGGCCATAAGGGAGTACGACATAGGGCCTGAGCAGCTAACCGAGGAGGTGCTGGATTACGTCTTCCTCGGCAGGGGGGATCCAGAGGCCCTAGCTGCTAAGGTTGGGCTGAGCCCCGATGTCCTAAGGGAGATGAGGGATGAGTTCCTCTACTGGTACCCAGTTGACCTTAGGAACTCAGCTAAGGAGCTGGTGCCAAACCACCTTACCTTCTTCGTGTTCCACCACGTGGCCATCTGGCCCAGGGAGCTCTGGCCCAGGGCGATAGGCGTGAATGGCATGGTGATGATTGAGGGCGAGAAGATGTCTAAGCGCAAGGGCAACTTCGTGCCGATAGAAGATGCCGTAGAGGCCTATGGGGCAGATGCCACACGCTGTGCCCTCCTCCTCGGGGCAGAGGGCATGGACGACCCAGATTGGCGAGCCGATAACGTGAGGGCTGTGAAGGAGAACCTTGAGTCCTTCTTTAACCTAGCCCTTGAGCTCGCTAATGCCAGTGGTGGCGAGTTCGGCCAGCCTGAGAAGTGGCTCCTAAGCGTGCTCCAAGCCCGCATAAAAGCTGTAACAAGTGCCCTAGAGGAGCTTAGGACAAGAACTGCCTTAGCTACGGCATTCTACGAGCTCTGGAACGACCTACGCTGGTACCTACGCCGCCGTGCTGGTAGCCCACATGGCCAAACGGTTAGGGAGTTCTTGAGCACGTGGGTAAGGCTCCTAGCCCCATTTGCACCGCACATCTGCGAGGAGATATGGGAGCGCATGGGCGGTGAGGGCTTCGTATCCCTTGCTCCCTGGCCTGAGCCAGATGAGGCTAAGGTGGACCTAGCAGTTGAGGAGGCAGAAGGGCTGATCAGGAGCCTGCTTGAGGATGCAAGGGAGATAATGAGGGTGCTTAAAGTTGAGAAGCCCAAGCGCATTTGCCTCTACGTAGCATCAGATTGGAAGTGGGATGCTTACCTGAAGGTGCTTGAGGCAGCTAGGGCAGGTAGGCCACAACTTAGGGAATTAATGAGGTCGCTCATGTCCGAGCCTGGGATGAGGGCTAGGGCCAAGGAAGTAGCTGAGCTAGCTAAGTGGGCCTTAGGCGATGTGCTTGAGCTCTCCGCTGAGGAGAGGGAGAGGAGGTGGAAGGTCGGTAGGCTAGATGAGCTCGTCATCCTAAGGGATGCAGCTGGCTTCTTGGCTAGGGAGCTAGGCGCTGAGGAAGTGCTCGTGTTCAACGAGGAAGATGAGGCCCGCTACGACCCAGCCAATAGGGCTAGGCTAGCCAAGCCATATAGGCCAGCTATCTACGTGGAGTAAGTTGGCCTAATGCAATTAGGCACTTTTACAACCTCCTAATGCCGTTATTAAAAACGCTTATAACGACCAACTCTAAGTGCCTATTCCCTGTGATGGCGGGTGTTGGAGAAGTCCTTGCCCCACTAGTGCCCGACCTACTTGGAGGCGTTAGATGTAAGCTGCTCCCACCAGAGAGGAAGGACGAAATAATAAGCGAGGGCTATGGATTTGATGGCTCCTCATGTGGCTTCTGCTCAGTAAACGATTCCGACCTAGTGGCCCTACCAGATCCAAGTACGGAGACGTTGGTCGGGCGGTATAGGCTATTCATATGTGATGTCTACAAGGCTGGTGAGCGCTCCAGCCTTGATACCCGCTTTGCACTTGAAAGGGCTATCTCACGCCTCAAGGAGCACGGCCTAGATATGATAACTGGCACTGAGGTTGAGTTCTACATACTTAAGAAGGGCTCTAGCCTAGGTGTGCTTGACTCCTGGCGCTACATGGAGCTCGTGCCAGATGCCAGCTCTCTCCCACTCTCCACGGATCTAATGCTCATGGCCCACTCCAAGGTCAGAGTCCAGTTCACGCATCACGAGGTAGGCCCTGGCCAGTTTGAGCTTACGCTCGTAAAGGACACGCCAAGGAGCTTAGCTGACCGTGTTATCTTGCTAAAGTGGATGATAAGGCACTGGATTTCTGAGAGAGGGCTACTGGCTACTTTCATGCCAAAGCCATTCATAGATAGGCCAGGCAGTGGTATGCACATACACTTCAGCCTCCTCAGGGATGGGAAGAGCATAATGAGGCCTGAGGGGAGGAGCGATGGGAAGGCCATATTCTCTGAGGAAGCAGCTGCCTTCCTAGCTGGCATCCTAGAGCACGCTAGGGCCCTCTGCATCCTCACATCGCCTACCGTCAATAGCTACAAGCGTTTGATGCCGAAGTTTGGAGCCCCAATCTACGTGTGCTGGGGCATAGGGAACCGCTCTGCCCTAGCAAGGGTGCCTAAGCACGCAGCAGCTAGGGATCGCCTTAGGATTGAGCTTAGGACACCAGATCCATCTTGTAATCCTTACCTAGCCCTAGCTGGCATAATAATTGCTGGCCTAAGGGGGCTTGAGGAAGGCCTAGAGCTCCCCGAGCCAGTAAATGAGAACGTCTATGAGCTTAAGGAAGGCGAGCTTGAGAGGCTGCCAGCCGACCTTGGGGAGGCCATAGAGGCTGCTGAGAGGGATCCCATCATAAGGGAGGCCCTTGGGCCAGAGCTAGCAGAGCAGTACCTAAAGCTGAAGAAGGCAGAGTGGAACTCATACCTAAGGGTCCTTGAGCAGTTAGGCGAGGATCCAGCTAGCATAACATCTTGGGAGCTAGCGGAGTACCTAGAGAGGCCTTAAGGCCATAGCCGACCGCCCAAAGGGAGCCCTTAGGCCTCTGCTAGGGGGAATGCCCTTGATAGTGCCTTCTTAACGGCCATAAGCAGTGGGAAGCCTACGGCGTTCACGGCCACGAGGCTGCCTAGCCCTATGCCCACCCAGCCGACCAGCAGTAGGCCAAGGGGGGCTGGGGCCACGCTAGCGCTCAGGAAGGGTAGGTCAGCTGGAAAGCCACAGGCTACTAAGACAAAGGGCAGGTAGGTGCCTACTATGGCCGTTATTATGCTAGTTATAGCTAGGGTAGCTGCAAAGGCCTTAGGTGGGCTCCTAGCTAGGCCCCCTAGCTTGTGACCCACGAGGCAGGCGATGAGGTTGGCCAGGGAGCCAAGGGTAGCATCTACTAAGTTAAATGGGAACTGGAAGGGGCCGAAGAAGTTAGCTATGAAGCACCCTATGGCTAAGCCTATGGCTGCAGATCTCCCGAAGATCAGCGAGAGCGGTAGGAGGGCATCCGCTACCCTAACCTGGAGGGCTAGGAAGCTAATTGCACCAAGGGCGATCACCAGGCCAGCGTAGAGGCCAGCTAGTAAAGCCGATAGAGCTACTTCCCATGCCCTAAGTCTCAAGCCCAGCCCCTCGGCCTAGCTGAGGCTAGCACAAGGCTCATAAAAGCCCACCGCTCATGGGGGGCGAAAGGGGGAACGGGCGTGAGGAGGGCTACGCTAGCCCTTATATTCGTGGCGTGCATACTGGCCAGCAGCCTGCTAACATACATGGTCGTGAGTGGCTACTGGTATAGGCTACGCTATAGGGTGCCAGATAAGCCATCACTAGCCATAACGGATGTGCTCTTCCCACTTAACGATACGCACTACTTCAACCTAACCGTGATAAACCCATCCTTCTCCCTAAGGCCAGTTAACCTAACCTCCATAATGGTCATAACGCCCGACCTAGAGGTGAAGGAAGTAGAGTTCACGACCCCCTCGCTGCCCGTGAGGCTTGAGGAGGGGGAGATCAAGACCCTGAAGTGCTACTGGCGGTGGGAGAACTATACGGGTGAAACACTTACAGTAGTTGCCTTCATTGATTATGGCTCAAGCGCAGCCTTTAGGGCCACCGTCCCCTTCGTTAAGCTAGAGATGAATGCCCTATTTAATGCCTCAAGCCCATTCTGGTTCATGCTGAACATAACGAACGTAGCTGGGAGCGTAGCTAATGTAAGCGTAACACGTGTAGATGTTGTCCTAGCCAACGGCACTAGGGTAAGGGACCTACCCACCGAGCCAGACATAAGTAGGGAGGAGCCATACGAGCTAGAGCCTAACTCAACCCTAACGCTCAACTGCACATGGGATTGGCTAGAGTACAGGAACAAGACGCTAACCATAGTAGCCATAAGCAAGGAAGGCTACACTGGCTTCCTAAACTACACAACGCCACCTGATGTAGTGTTGAGGATAACCGAGGTAACCTTCTTCACCAAGGGCGATAGGGAGTTCTTCAACATAACGGTGCTGAACGAGCCGATATCGCCTGCTCCAGCTAAGCTAAATAACGTAACCATCCTCGTTGATGGGGAGTTCTTCGTAATTGAGAACGTAACGCCATCCATAAGCCCGTACTACCTGCTGCAGCCTAACTCAAGCGTTGTGCTAACCTGTGCCTGGAACTGGTCGCTCTACGAAGGCGAGAACGCTACCATAACGGTCAGCAGCGTTCTAGGCTACTCAGCTAATGCAACGGTAACCGTATCAGCTGGGACCATAGAGCTAGCAGCACTAGCCCATCGGGAGCAGGCAGCAGGGAGCGCTAGGCCCCACGCCCAGAGCGCTCATGTACGTAGCTCGCCAGCCTCCTCAGGCCTTCAGCTATACGCTGCTCGGGCTCAGAAACAAACGTTAGCCTTATGTGTCCTCGGCCATTCTCGCCGAAGTAGCCACCAGGTATGGCCACGACGGAGGCCCTCTCTATGAGCTCATCACAGAGCCTCTCCTCATCTACGCCCATTTCAGCTAGGTAAGCCCTCATGTCCACGAAGTAGAAGAAGGAGCCTGCTGGGCGCACCGTCTTGGCATCTGGCAGTAGCTCCGCTAAGAGCTTGCCCATCATATCCCTCCTAGCCTTGTAGGTCGGTATGACGACCTCACGTAGGTAGCGCTCCTTAACATCGCCCCTTAGGAAGGCCATCATGGCCAGCTGGGCTGGCGTGCTTGGGCAGAGGCTAGTGTACTGCTTTAGCTTCTCCATAGCATCTATGGCCTCAGCTGGGCCGTAGGCGAAGCCAAGCCTAAAGCCAGGTATGGAGGCCTCCTTTGAGAAGGTGCACACGGTTATGGTGTGCTCCCAGGCGCCAGGGAGGGCAGCAACGTAGGTGTGCTCGCCCTCGTATACTATGTGCCTGTACGTCTCATCTGAGATGATCCAGAACCCGTGGTCAGCTGCTAGGTCCACGATGGCCTTTATCCTCTCCCTCTCCACCACACGGCCAGTTGGGTTATCTGGCGATAGCAGGATTATGGCCTTCGTCTTAGGCCCAATTAGCTCCTTTAGGCGCTCTACATCTGGCTGGAAGCCTCCCTCAACGTAAACTGGTAGCCTAACTGGCTTGCCACCGCATAGCTTTATGGCCTCTGAGAAGCCAAGGTAGGTTGGGTCCATTATTATGACCTCATCACCAGGATCCACCGTGGCCATCAGCGATAGGAAAATCCCTTCTGTAGCACCATCTGTTACTATTACCTCGCTTGCTGGATCGGGCTCTATACCAGCATAGCGCTTTAGATCCTGGCTTATCAGCTCCCTAAGCTCCAGAAAGCCCCTTGTCCCACCATAGGAAGCTGAGAACTGAGGCTCTTCCTCAAGCCTGCTGATCAATGCCCTTACGACCTCATCTGGAGGGGGCAGGCTAGGGGCTCCACCACCAAAAGATATTAGGTCCCGCTTCTTCCTAGCCTCCGTGAGAAGGGCAGCCACACGCCTTATCGGGGACTTCCTGACTTCCTCAAGCCTCAGGGCTAGGTCGGGCAAGCTCCCCGCCAAGTGAGAGGTAGGCCCTAGGCTAAATATCTTGCCCTGCTTGCTGCCTAGCCAACATCACCTTAATAAGGCCTAGAGCCCCTCCCTAGCTGGGCCGATGAGGAAGCCCGCATCAGCACGTTGGGCAGCTATGAGGGACCTGCGGCGGGTTGCTGAGGCCCAGTGGACCTAGCCTAAGCTTATTAAGGCCCACTAGCTGGTGTGGCCTGAATAGAGGAGGGCAGGGAGCATGCCCAGGTTCAAGCAGACGCATGAGATACTAAAGCTGATGGGGAAGAAGGAGCTAGTGCGAAACATCGGCATAGTAGCCCACATAGACCATGGCAAGACGACCATGACGGATAGCCTGCTGGCTGAGGCTGGCATCATATCGCCTAAGATAGCAGGTGAGGCCCGATGGCTTGACTACCTTGAGGAAGAGCAGAAGAGGGGGATTACCATAAAGACAGCTAACATCTCGCTGCTGCACGAGGTAGATGGCCAGCCCTACGTGATAAACCTCATAGATACGCCTGGCCACGTGGACTTCACGGGCAAGGTAACCCGTGCCCTAAGGGCCATTGATGGCGTCATAGTCGTCGTTGATGCAGTTGAGGAGGTAATGGTTCAGACGGAAACCGTTACCAGGCAGGCCCTCATGGAGCGGGTTAGGCCCGTGCTGTTCATAAACAAGGTGGATAGGCTCATAAGGGAGCTCAAGCTCTCGCCGAAGGAAGCGCAGGAGAAGCTAATTCGCATCATAAGGCAGTTCAACCAGCTCATAGACCTATACGCTGAGCCCCAGTTCAAGGATAAGTGGAAGGTAAGCCCTGCTAATGGCACGGTTGCCTTTGGCTCAGCCCTCCATAGGTGGGGCTTCACCGTCCAGATGGCCCAGGAGAAGGGCATAAAGTTCTCAGACCTCATAGCAGCTTACCAGGAGGAGCGTGTTGATGAGCTACGCAAGGAGCTCCCGCTCCACAGGGCCATATTGGACATGGTCGTCCACCACCTGCCGAACCCCGTCGTGGCCCAGAAGTACAGGGTGCCCATGATATGGAAGGGGCCACTTGACTCTGAGATTGGCCGTGCCATGCTTGAGTGCGATGATAATGGCCCCGCCGTGATGTGCTTCACGATGGCCCAGGTAGATCCACACGCTGGCCTAGTAGCTACTGGGCGCCTCTTCTCAGGCACGATAAGGGAGGGGGAGGAGGTCTACCTGGTCGGTGCCAAGCGCCAGTGCAGGATCCAACAGGTATCCATCTACATGGGGCCATTTAGGGATGCTGTGCCAGAGGTAAGGGCTGGCAACATAGCTGCCCTACTGGGCCTAGATGCAGCTAGGGCTGGTGAGACGCTAGTTGATGTAGCCTATAAGGACCAGATGGTGCCATTTGAGCGTATAAAGTACATAACTGAGCCAGTAGTAACCATAGCTATTGAGCCGAAGAGGCCAGTAGATCTACCACGCCTCATAGAGGTCATGCAGAAGCTAAGCATAGAAGATCCAAACCTAGTGGCTACGATAAACAAGGAAACTGGCGAGTACCTGCTCAGTGGCATGGGGGAGCTCCACCTTGAGATAGCATGTAAGTTCATAAAGGACTACGGCGTTGACATAATTACCTCTAAGCCAATAGTTGTCTACCGTGAGACCGTTACGAGCGAGGGCGTTAATGCTATGGCCAAGAGCCCGAACAAGCACAATAGGCTATGGCTCCAGGTAGAGCCCCTTGAGCCAGAGGTGATAAAGGCCATAGAGGATGGCATCATCTCAGATGAGATGCCGAGGAAGAGGCTAGCATCCATCCTGCACCGTGAGTTCGGTTGGCCAGCTGAGGAGGCCCGTGGCATCTGGGCCATAGACGACTACAAGAACGTCCTAGTAGATGTAACCCGTGGCGTTCAGTACCTACGTGAGGTAAGGGAGATGATAATCCAGGGCTTTAGGCTAGCCTGCTCATCTGGCCCGCTGAGCGGTGAGCCAATGAGGGGCGTGAAGGTAAAGCTCATTCACGCAGAGCTCCACTCCGACCCAGCCCACAGGGGTTGGGCACAGATAGTGCCAACGGCCCGCAGGGCCATATTCGGCTCCTTCCTAACGGCAAAGCCCGTCCTGCTTGAGCCAATATACAAGATACAGGTATCAGTGCCCATTGAGCTAATGGGTGCTGTAACGAGCTTGATATCACGTAAGAGGGGCAGGATAATCATGACGGAGCAGAAGGGCCACCTAATGATGGTTACTGGCTACATACCAGTTGCAGAGACCTTTGGCCTCGCCAGCGAGATGAGGAGTGCTACTGGTGGCCGTGCGTTCTGGCAGTGCACGTTTGACCACTGGGCTCCAACGCCAGATTACGTGGCCAAGGCCCTTATACCTGAGCTGAGGAAGCGGAAGGGCTTGCCAGAGGCAGTTCCACCACCAGAGAAGTTCATAGATGAGGTGTAGGCAGTAGGGCACCTGCCTGTACTAAGGGCCTTGCCATAACAATACTTATTCGGCCTTGTTGGCACATTAGCTGGGGGCTGGCTTGAAGTTAGAAGCACATGGCCTAAGGCTCCCTGAGGTTAAGCCAGGGGACGACCTTGCTGCGATGATAGTTAAGGCAGCTGAGGAGCAGGCAGGTGGCCTAAAGCCTGGTGATGTGCTTGTCGTAGCTAGCAAGGTCGTTTCAAAGGCCCTTGGGCTGGTCGTCCGCTTAGAGGATGTCAAGCCTTCACCTGAGGCAGTAAGGCTAGCTAAGGCGACTGGAGGGGACCCAAGACACATACAGCTTATCCTTGAGAACTCAGATAGGCTCCTACTGGCCATACCATTTAATGAGCTAATTAGGTCGGGCATAGTTAAGATTGAGAAGATGGCTGAGGACGTGAGGAGGGGCCTTGAGGCCCTTAAGTACGCCTCCTGTGAGCTAGCAGTAGATAGGGAGGGCCAGATATATAGTAATGCTGGCATAGATTTCTCAAATAGCCCAGAAGGCTACGTTACCATACCGCCAGCAAACCCAGATGGCGTGGCAAGGGAGATTAGGCATAGGATAAGGGAGTTAACTGGCGTAGATGTGCCAGTTATAATCTCCGATACGGAGTATTGGTTCTTCCTTGGAAGCCTTGATTTCGCTAGGGGCTGCTCTGGCCTCAGGCCGATATCTAGGAAGCTAGGCGCCCCCGACCTCTACGGGAGTCCTAAGTTTGGTGGCGTAGATGCAGTAGCCCATGAGCTAGCCTGCACGGCTGCCCTCATCATGGGCCAGGCTAGCGAGGGGGTGCCAGCCGTGCTCATAAGGGGCTACAGGTACGAGCCATCTGAGGAAGGCCTATCTGAGTACGTGCTTAGGCCTGAGGAGATAGCAAGGGCGCTGGCCATGATACTACGCTTCTCCCTCAAGGTCTTCGGCCCTAGCTGGGCAGCAAGGCTCCTGAGGACCCTGCTATCTGCCTGGGGGTAGTATGAATGGCTGTGGGATGGCCTAGAGGCCCTACCAATTGTGGCACCCGCACCATGCTGGTTAAGTGGTTTAAGGAGAAGGCCCCAAGGTACAGGGTGATACCTTGGTTCAGCTTTGGGACCGACCTATTAATTGAGGGAAGGGGCCTGTTGGTAGGCGTTGAGATAGCGTTGGTGCCAGGGGTAGAAGATGTAGAAGCCCTAGCTGAAGCAAAAAAGCTGATTGAGAAGGAGTGGGAGGAGAAGCCAGCTGCCCTTATCATGTACGTGAGCTCTAGCCTCGTGCCACCAGGTGTAGCTGAACTCGCCAGCAGTAAGGGCATTAGGATAGTGAAGAGCCCTGAGGAGCTTAAGCAGCTCCTAGATGAGATCTAGGTGTTTCCAGCCAATTTAGCCCTTAGCTACGCCTGCTAAGCTGAGCTAGGTGTTTCCCTTGACGGCAGGTATATGTTATGTGGCCCTGCTTCCTTTACGCCCACTTCAGTTAGCATGGCCACACGGGCACTCTCATGTAGCTCCCCTATGTTCCTTGCGCCAGCGTAGCCCATAGCTGCCTTAAGCCCCTCAACGAACTCAGCTACCACGCTAGCTACATCGCCCCTGTAGGGCACTAGGCCCTCAACGCCCTCAGCAATCCGCTTTGAGGCATACCTATCTATGGCGTGCCTCCTAGCCCTAGCAGATGGGCTTGCCATGCCCCTATAGCGCTTGAAGTAGCGACCACCTATGACCACGAGCTCCCCAGGTGCCTCCTTGCAGCCTGCGAAGACATTACCCATCATAACGCAGGAAGCACCAAGGGCGAGGGCAAGGGCAGCATCACCTGGGCTCCTAATGCCACCATCTGCAATTATGGGTAGGTCGGCCCCGTAGTCGGCAACTGCATCGGCTACCTGGGCAGTAGCGAACAAGGTCGGTGAGCCAGCCTTCAGCAGCTCCATGGTAATGCATATTGAGCCAGATCCTATACCAACCCTAAAGCCAGCTATGCCATCTAGCTCCGTTATGGCATCTTCAGCAGCCTCATAGGTGCCTATGTTGCCTACAATCACATCTGCACTTACGTGCTTGAGGAGCTCCTTCGTAGCCCTAAAGCAATTGCGGTTATGGAAGTGAGCTACATCTATCACAATGATATCTACCCACTTATCAAGCTTCTTGGCCCTCTCTAGATCAAATGGCGATACAGCTGCAGCACAGAGGAGGCGCCCTTCTTCATCTCTAGCTGCATTTGGGAACTTATCCTTAAGCATTATGTCCTTTACCGTTATAAGGCCCTTTAAGCGCCCCTGCTCATCTACTACAGGTAGCTTCTCTATCCTGTGCTTCTGCAGGATACGCTTTGCCTCCTCTATTGATATGTCTTCATGCACTGTTACGAGCTTATCTAGGCTTGTCATGACATCTGCAACCCTCAGGCCGTAATCTGCGAAGCGCACATCCCTAGCCGTTACTATGCCCCTTAGGCGTCCATCATCGCCTACCACAGGTAGGCCAGATATGCTGTGCTCCTCCATGATCCTAATGGCCTCCCCAACGCTCTGATCTGGCCTTATGGTTATCACATCCCTTATTATGAAGGACTCAGCCCTCTTAACACGCCTAGCCATGTTCACCTCTTCTTCTATCGTGCAGTTCCTATGTAGAACGCCAAGGCCACCTTGCCTAGCTAGTGCGATGGCCATCTCAGCTTCCGTTACAGTATCCATGGGTGATGAAACAAATGGTATGTTGAGTACGAAGCTCTTACTCACCCTTGTGCTAACATCTACCTCGCTTGGCTCTACCTCAGAGAGGCCAGGTAGCAGTATCATATCCCTAAACGTGAAGGCTACAGGGGCTTTTAGTATCCTCTCCATGAACTTCCCTGGCACTTAGCCTGCCCCCTTGGCACTAGGGGCACCAGGGCCAGTATATAAGCTATCAATGTCGGCCACACATGGGGGGAGAGGGAGGCGGGGGGAGAAGGCCCTCTTTTCATCGGGAGCTATTGTTCCAGAGCTCCCTCAGCAGCAAGTCCCTTACTGCCATCCTTATGGCTGCTGATCGGTTTGGGTAGCGCCCCTGCCTTACTAGCTCCTCAAGCCCCTCAAGGTACTTCTCTGGCAGCGTTACACTGACCAGCCTCATCCCCACCTTCATCACCTCAGCTAGGGTGAGGAGGGCTAGCTGAGCCTTTAGAGCGCTTTTCACACATCCCTTCACAGGCTAGATGGCCAGGTGCGATTGGGCTGGCCTAGGGCTAGCTTAAGAGCACTGGATATAGGCTCTAGCCCTTGCCCTAGTTCTAAGCCTGTTATGGCCATAAATACATGGGCCTTAGCCTTGCAATTAGCCTCCCTAGGCCCTGCTACCCCTCCATTCCTCTAATGGAATGCTGAAGGCCCTCTCTACCTCAGGCCTGTGAATGCTGTTATAAGAGCAGAAGGGTATGATCCGACCATCTGGGGTTGCGTAGTGGATTATGCACCTCTGGACACGATCTACATCAAAGTTGTACGGATCCATGAAGTGCATGGAGCCAATCATTATCATCTTGTGATGTAGCTTAGCTAGGGAGCTGTAATCGCCCTTTAGGGCTACTGGGAGGAAGTACTTAAGCAAGAAGCGCTTGCTAACGTGCTTCTTCACCGCCTCCTTAAGGGCCTTCACTATGGCATCCTTGTTCTCAAGCCCTATGGCTGCATCTATGGCATCTATGAGCTCGTCTACATCAACAAAGGCAGTTATGGGCTTGTAGCCACGCCAGGTCGGTAGTATGTACGTGGCCATGCCACAGTGCGGGTGGCATGAGAACTCTGGGTACGGGTGGTTTAGGAGCTTAGTAGCTAGCTGGGCGATTGGGACTACTGTCGGTACTGGGTACCAATCACCTACCTTTATTCGGCCCTTCGTCTGCTCCTCGGCTAGGTGCATTAGGTCGGGTATGGTTATCCTCATCTCCTCCCGCTTTGAGTAGTCTATTCGGCCAGTTATGGAGACTGGTTGGAAGTTAACGCAGCGTACTATATCACGGTTCTTATATGCGAACTCAATTATCTCGCCTACTTGGTCATCGTTCACGCCCCTAACTAAGGTTGGGACGAGCACAACGCTCCTACAGCCAGCCTTGCGTAGGTTCTCAAGTGCCCTTATCTTTATTGGGAATAAGTTCCTGCCCCTAGCTACCTCATAGGCCTTTGGCTTAGTGCCATCAAACTGGAGGTAGAAGGTATCAACGCCTGCCTCCACTAGCTCACGGCAGTAATCAAGGCTCTTGGCCAGCATGATGCCGTTCGTATTGACCTCTATGTGCCTGAAGCCAAGCTCCCTGGCCATCCTAACTAGCTCAGGTAGGTCTTCCCTAACGGTTGGCTCACCACCTGAGAACTGGAGGGCATGTGTTGGGACGGGCCTATTCGCACGTAGGTTCTCAAGCATGGCCCTTATCTGCTCTTTAGTTGGCTCGTAGATGTAGCCTACTGCACCTGCGTGGGCAAAGCAGATTGGGCAGTTCAGGTTGCACCTATTGGTTACATCTATTATGCCAAGCACCGTGTACGTCTTGTGCACATCGCATATACCGCAGTTATACGGGCACTCCCTCTCGGCCTTGGTCCTTGGGTTCTCAAGCTTACTGCCTATGTAGTCAAACCTAAGCACCCTCTTGTAGAGCTCGTAATCGCTCCAGTAGACATCCTTGAAGCGCCCGTGGGCTGGGCACTCCTTCTCTATCCATACCCTCCCATCCTCAGCGTAGACAACGGCATCTATAACGGCCTTGCACTCAGGGCATAGGCTCTTCGTGTTCTTTATGTGCTCCCTCAACTCTACCACCTTATCATCCGCCAGCACGCCCTTGGCTATTTGAGGGTTTCCCTACTCCTCACCAGCTGATTAGGTTGTCCTTAGGCAAGCACATCCGCTCTTACGTCAGAGGCGGGCAAGCTGAACCTGAAGGCTTAAATCCCCCTCCGTGGTTAGGCATGGCAAGCCTGAGGTGTGAGGGCGATGAGCAAGCCCTTCTACGTGAAGTTCGAGGTCCCGCCTGAGCTGGCAGAGGCAGCCCTAGAGGCCCTTAGGAGGGCTCGTGAGTCAGCGGGCAAGAAGGCCATAAAGAAGGGCGTAAATGAGACCACGAAGGCAGTTGAGAGGGGCCAGGCAAAGCTAGTCCTCATAGCAGAGGACGTAGATCCACCTGAGATAGTAGCCCACCTGCCCATACTCTGCGATGAGAAGGCCATCCCGTACATATACGTGCCATCAAAGGCCGAGCTGGGCAAGGCTGCTGGCATAAACGTCTCAGCCTCATCTGCATGTATAATAGAGCCAGGGGAGGCTGCTGAGCTAGTTGAACAAATAATAAGGTCCGTGAAGGAGCTTAGAGCTGGTGGAGGGGCTTGAGCAGCGAGGAGAAGCCAACGCCAGCAGAGGTAGTCCAGATAATAGGGAGGACTGGCGTAACTGGTGAGATAACGCAGGTCAGGGTCCGCATACTTGAGGGGAGGGATAGGGGCCGTATCCTCACCCGAAACGTGAAGGGGCCAGTTAGGCTAGGCGACATACTCATGTTAAGGGAAACGGAGCGTGAGGCCCGCAAGATAGAGTGATGGCGAGGTGGCAAGGGCGATGCCAAGGCTGAGGCACTGCTCCTTCTGTGGCCATGAGATACCGCCTGGCACTGGCATAATGTACGTGCGTAACGATGGCCGCATACTCTGGTTCTGCTCAAGCAAGTGCCGAAAGAACTACCTGAAGCTCCGTAGGGACCCAAGGAAGCTGAAGTGGACGAGGTTCTACGGCAAGGTGGAGAGGCACTAAGATTTATAACCTTCGTTGTGAACACATGAGAGACGGGCATGAGCAGGCAAAAGGCCCTAGTTATCGCCCTAGTAGCTGCTGCTATCCTGAGCTGCACCTTGGTCTCAGTAGCGCTGATTGGGCGAGCGGGCTACCCCACGAGGCTCGTGCTCCACGTGACCCCAGTGGATGAGGATGGGGAGGTCCTCACGGGCACCTTCACCGTCGTGGTGAGGAACCTGACGGACGCCTGGCGCAAGCCCCATAGCGAGGTGGTCTACACCAGCCTGGAACATGGCCCCAACATCACCATCGTGCTCAATCTACGTGGGCGCTGGATGTGGTGGAACGGGCGCTGGCAGAAGCACGAATACCTGGTATGCCTGTTCAATGACTGGTATTTTGGCGAGAGAATAGTCAGGGTGGAGCCGAATGCGACGGAGATAGAGATGGCCGTTGAGGTAGTCCTCCACAGGCACCCCAGGGGGCCACAGGAGCAACCGAGCCCTGGCCCCAGCGATGCCATGCCACTCATCTACCTAGCAGTATTCCTAGAGGAGGTGGCGGAGACCATCGAGGAGATGCCAGCTGTCCAACGTCACTCCATATCTGGCATAAGGGTAGGCGTCTACTTCCACAGGGGCAATTACCTCTTCTACACGGCTAAGTTCAGGTTCTCGGACATCTTGGGCCAGTGGAGCCCCTGGTACTCCGTTGGCGACAAGATAACGGTATGCCATGACACCTACCGTGTTGCCCAGGTCTCCAACGGCGTCAAGAAGTGGATAAATGTCGATGTGCTGTACAGATACGAGCGCTGGCTTTACGATGCCGATTGGTTCACGTGGTATGAGGAATACGTGTATCCCGTTGATTTTAGTGGGGCGATACCTGGCGATCACATAAGCTGCCCTTGCTGTGGCGGCGAGGTATCAGGGGACTACGCATATTGGAACCGTAAGAGATACCGAGGTACCATCACGATATACCTAGGCCCAGGCATCCACGTGGTGGAGAGGTACGGCCTCAAGGTTACCTTCACCGTGAGCTACGGCCCCCTCACACTCTCCGTTGAACTCTGGAAGGAAATAGAGATAGGGGAGGCCGCCGACCCACTCGCTCTTGAGGTAGATGTCGATTACTGGCTCAGCGATACCCTCTACGCCTTTGATGCTGGCACGGGTTGGAAGGTGGTCCACTTTACGTGGGACGCTGGTGGTGGGGGCGGGGGTATCCCACCGATTGGCGAGCCCCCTGCCGTGATTATGGGGCTCCCCTCTCCCTAGGGCTGGTTTTTTAAGTTCCTCCTCCCACACTACTACGGCCAGTGATGAGGATAGCGGTGGGGCCTTAGCGGTGGGCCGAAAAGGCAGGAGCTGAGGCCCCACTGGTAGCAAGGCTTTAGGCCCTAGTGGCCCCCTCGGCCTGGGCGTTGGGCATGGGTGGGGTTGAGAGGACCTTCGTGTTCCTGAAGCCAGATGCGGTGAGGCGTGGCCTGATGGGCGAGATAATCGCCCGCATAGAGCGCAGGGGGCTTAAGATAAGGGCCATGAGGCTGCATAGGATGACCCGTGAGGAAGCAGAGCGCCTCTACGAGCCCCACGTGGGCAAGGAATTCTTTGAGCGCCTAGTAAGGCATGTTACATCTGGCCCCGTCCTCCTGATGGTGGTTGAGGGCCCTAATGCCATAAGGGTCCTTAGGCGCATGATCGGTGCTACAGATCCAGTTGAGGCAGAGCCAGGTACCATAAGGGGCGACTTCGCCCTGGACATAACGGCCAACATCATACATGCTGCAGATAGCCCTGAGAGCGCTGAGAGGGAAATGCGTATATTCTTCAAGGAGGAAGAGCTAGAGGTCCTATGGGAGGGGGTGGAGGGCTGATGGCCAGTAGGGAGGCCTTTGAGAAGCTCATAGAGGCCCTCTCTGAGCGTGAGGAGCTAACGGCTGAAGACCTATCCGACCTCTCTGGCCTACCTGGCCCTGAGCTTGAGGCAGCTATCTCAACTCTAGAGGCCCTAGGCATGGTTGAGCGTGAGGAGGGCATAATCCGCTGGCTTGGCCGTGATGTCAGGGGGCGTGTCATAATAGTGAGGGGCAAGGTAGATTACGTGATCCACAATCCATTTGAGGTAAGGGTGTTTGGGCTAGAGGAGCTAAGGGCAACGGCTAAGCCATAGGAGGTCGGGAGTTCCTTGGGGGGTAGGAGGGCCGATGACCTATTCTGCAAGGCCCGAATAACGTGGCGTGGGGCTATCCTGCTCGGCAAGAAGGTAGCCTGCGATGCACATGAGCCCTCTAGGCCCGTTAGGGTCATCACGCACGCCCATGACGACCACACTAGGGAGCTCTCAAGGAGCATCAAGGAGTGCTCCTGGGTCATCATGACCGAGGCCACTAGGGACCTGCTCTCCGTGCTAAGGAGGCGTGATATAAGGCGCCTCCCAAACGTCCTAGGCTTGAAGTACAACTCGCCCTTCAAGCTAGGTGAGGAAACCCTTACGCTCTTCAAGGCTAGGCACATAATAGGCTCTGCCCAAGTGCTCGTTGAGGATGAAGAAGGCAGCAGGCTCCTCTACACTGGCGACTTCAAGTTCCCTGGCACGCCAGTTATTGAGGCAGACGTGCTCGTCATGGAGGCCACCTACGGCCGACCTGGGCAGGTAAGGGAGTTTGAGCATGAAGTTGAAGAGAGGCTAGTTGAGCTAGTTCGCTCTGGCCTAAGAGAGGGGCCAGTCCTCATCTTCGGCTACCACGGCAAGCTCCAGGAGGTAATGCAGATATTAGCTGATGGTGGTGTTTGGGCTCCCTTCATCATGCCGAGGAGGATCTACGAGGTAACTAGGGTCTGCGAGCGTTACGGCATGATCCTTGGCGACTACATGCCAGAGGACTCAAGCGAGGCCAGGGAGCTCATGGCTAGGGGTGAGCCGTACGTGGCCTTCTACCATAGCTCTAGTTACTCCAAGGTTAGGGGGCCTAAAGCAGCCATGCGCATAACCATAAGCGGGTGGGAGCTAAGCAGGCCAGTTAAGGAAGTCGGGAAGCGGGAGTTCATCGTTGGCCTAAGCGATCACGCTGATTTTAAAGGCCTTCTTGCCTACGTGGAGGAGTGCAAGCCCAAGCTAGTCATAACGGATAACTACCGAATGGGCTCAGGGGCCATACTAGCTGAGGAGATAAAGAAGCGCCTTGGCCTCCCTGCCTTCCCCATGCCATCTAGGAGCCCCATAAAGAGGGACCTAGCGGAGTGGCTCTAGCCTGGCCTGAGCAAGCCCCTTCGCAAGCGGCATGTGGGTAAGGCTCATAAATAACTACCCCTCCTATGGTAGTGGTATGCCATATCACCCAAGGGCCTGGCTTGCCCACAAGAGGAACGTTAAGCCTGGCCTTAACGCAAGGACTAAGATAATAATGGCCCTTGAGGAAGAGCCAGGCCTAACGATAGCCCAGCTCTCGGAGAGGACTGGCCTTAGCTACTCAGCCATCAGGCACCACCTGGCCTCCCTTGAGCGTGAGGGCATCGTGGCCCGTAGTGGCAGGAGGCCCTTCAAGTGGGCTCTAACTGGCCTCGGCCAGGCTAGGCTAACGGAGTTCTAGGGCACGTATGGCTTATATTAGCCCAATCCATAGCCCCCAGGGGAGCTAACTTGCCAGGGCGAGGGCCTCCTAAGGTAGAAGCATATAGCTTTGGTGAGATAATCATAGATGGCAAGAGGTACACAAGCGATGTCATAATAAGGCCAGATGGCGTTTTGGCCAACTGGTGGAGGAAGGAAGGGCACAGGCTGCACATGGAGGACCTTGATAAGGCCCTTGAGGTAGGGCCTGAGGTGCTCGTAATTGGCACTGGTTACTCAGGCCTCATGAAGGTCCCCGATGAGCTCGTGAGGGAGCTTGAGAGGCGTGGCATAGAGGTGATCGTTGAGGAAACGAGGAGGGCCTGGAGGACCTATAATGAGCTTGCTAGCTCTGGCCGTAGGGTAGTAGGGGCCTTCCACCTAACGTGCTAGGT
>Ga0190310_1000214_pt1 | contig 20510 bp, 40 predicted proteins | sample 48700778_MG_FD_165059 | JGI IMG/M metagenome (GOLD analysis project Ga0190310, IMG submission 165059) | Hydrothermal vent sediment bacterial communities from Southern Trench, Guaymas Basin, Mexico - 4870-07-7-8_MG | ecosystem: Environmental > Aquatic > Marine > Hydrothermal vents > Sediment ... | reverse complement strand
ACTTAATTTCTCGTAAGATTTCCACCAATATTGTTTAAACCACATATATAATCACCAAACTTCACTATTCCTACCATATTTTCTTAAATATCTATTAAGAATACCTCTAGTCTCTAAATCAAATATCCATCTATCAATCTCATCATGTCTACCCCTAATATCTAATATGTCGTAGGCATAAACCTCATTCTTAAGTACAAACCTATTTGCTCTTCTTTCTTCAGTCTCATTTTCAATAGGGGTGGCAGGTACAAAATTGTCAATCTTATAACGTAAATAATGGTACATCTCGTGTATAATGATATGTCCAATACTTATATCTTCAAGCAAATCTTCTTCTATATCAACCACAAACCAAATATATATAGTATTTTTAACTATATCACATTCACCATAATAATAGTCAGTAATATCATCATCATTAAAATACTTTTTGTAATAAACAACCACTTTCACATTTACATTAAACACATTTTTAATAAACTTTTCAACATCTTTACAAAAACCCCTATATACTTTAGCCTCAATTACTTTTGTTTTTTCACTACATGTAATATATGGTTCAAGTCTTCTTTTTAATTCCTCTTTACTCAATTTCTCATAAGACTTCCACCAATACATGAATTATCACTATGGAAATGTTGTTTCCAATAATGACTTATAATACCTGTATGATGGTTCAACACCTTCTACAACCAAAATAGACATAATAATACTTTCAGCATCTTTCATAGCACTTTTCATCATTTCCTCTAATTTCTTTCTGGCTTCTTCAATCCACTCAACATATCTTCTACCTTCAACTACATATCTTTCAAACACTTTCTTCTTACCTTCTTCGGCACTTTTATTTATTTCGTCCATCTTTTCACTAGCCCTGACCCTACATTCCATTAAGTGTACTCTCTCAAGGAATTTCCATTCAGACGCTTTAGCATTATAATGTTCCATAGCTTCTTCTATTTCGGTTAAGTACTTTAAAAGACCACGTTTTACCTCATCAAATAAGTCAATTGTAATTTCTTCAGACATTACAACACCTCACTTTCACTTTTACCTACCTCATTTACCGTATATGGATAGTATACTTTAAAACAGTGTATAACATTTTTAGATAACATCTCATATAATACCTTTAACACTTCTTCAACATCACCCTCAATTTCAATAACAACCTTCTTTATTTTCATAATTCCTTCACCATAACGTTATATGCCTTTTTTACTAAACCTTGACATATATATGCTACAATAATACATAGTAGACCAATCCATTCATGACCTAATAATAATTCACTTAACTCTAAATCAACACCATGACATACTAAATGTTGAATTGCTAAACCAATACCAATACCTAACAGTATTAGGCTAAACCTATCAACATACTTCTTACGGTAATGTGCAAAGTTCATTCCGTACACTCTTTTAACTATGTACTCTGCTTCCCTTTTTGAATAACCTAAATAATAAGATATTAAAGCAATTACAAGCAAAGATAGTAGTTCACCAACTCTCTTAGCCTCTTCACTTCTACCAATTATACTTAGTATGATGTAACCACTTAGTAGAGCAATTACCATTATAACCATGAAGTACAATATCTTTTCCTCTTTCATACTTTCACCTTCAACTTTTTATTAAACTTCTTATACACATTTTGTAATGCCTTATACTTCTTTTTACATTCTTTCATTTTACGTTTTATCTTTAACCATTCCTGTAAACTCATTTTCGGTTTTTCAGACATATACCATTCACCATATTCCCGTTTATTAAATATAATATAACCCTCATACATAATATCACCTACATACCACATATTAGTGTCAAAATCAATTACAGGTATCTCATTTATGGAAGTGTATGGTGTATCTAAAGTAGTTTCAACTAAATGCCAATTATTATCAGTACAAAGGACAATTACCCAACCATGATAACCTAGTAGTCTTTCATCTTTAAATACAGCACCTAGAACAACGTAATAGTTAATAGACTTAATATTACTGAAGAACATAGAGTAGTAATTTTGCATTTTCCTCATTAATAATTCAAGACCAGAACCACATAATATAGATGTATCTTCACAATCACCATAACCTAACCATATAGTTTCCCATGCAAATTGCCAATAATCATAGTCATTTCTGAAAGTCTTATGGCAAGTCCATAACCACTTTCTAAATGCTTGATAATAATGTAAGTCAGTAGGTTGACCACTAGACGTTAATGGATACTTAATTTTGTTTATAACATTATTCACAGTACTTAAAACATTAACACAACCCCTGAAAAATGATTTAGTCATATAACTATCATCTAACAACTCGTAAAGTAATACCTTTTGACCACTAAACCTACGTATACTTACATCTAATTTTTCTTTAGGTACTTTTTCAATTGGTATTATACGCCACATATTCTCACCTCACTTACGATAATACCTCTTTGTTAAAGTTATAAGTCTGTAAAGTAATTCTCTATCACAACAGTAATCAACATATCTCTCTATTAACTCTCCGTCAGTTATATAACCTAACTTAAGTACAACATATATGTAGTCAAATATGAAGTTATAGTAGACACATCTTATCGGATAAGGTACTTTGTACTTATTGAGAATTGCCTCAATTCGGCTTTGCATCTTCGATACAAATTCAATAATTTCCTCAATCACTTTCTTTCTATACATTAAATGATAATGCCTTATTTCTTCCCCCATTTTAACCACCAAAAAATTTATATATAAAAAAACATATTTAAGCTTTTTGGTATTAGAAAAGGAAAAAGAGGTGATGAAAATGGTTAGGAAAATGTCTAGTGGTACGGATATAGTAATGAGTAGGGTTGGAAAATCATATATAGAACTGTTAGGACGTATAATACTAGAATACCTATATAGGAGAGGTGAATGTACAGTAGGAGAACTACTAGAATACTTTAAGTCAAGGTATAATGTAGAACAATTAAAGAAAGAAAGACAAGGGACTAGATTACCATTTGGGGAAAGTACTGTATTAAATTTCATACTCTATACACTAGGTTACTTGGAACGTAAAGGATTAGTGGTAGTTGAGACAAGCACTATGTCGGAGAGTGGTGAAAGGGGTTAATCCCTAAAAAATTTTAAATATTTAAAAATAAAAAAATTTATATAGGAGTTCGGGAATTAGGAAATTGGTGGTTTTATGGCTAGGAAAAGGAGAGAAGGTATAACTACACCAGTAAGGTACATGGGTAAAATGTACGCAGTAGGCTACGGTATATTCCATGGAAATGAGGAACTAGCGAAACTCTATGCAACTTTACTAATGGTAGCAAGAGATAAGGGATTTGGTACATATACAACTATATGGAAGAATGTTGAAGGAAAACTTAGAGAGAAAGGAGTTCCATCAGTATTCTGGGGAATATGTAAGGCATTTACTAACGAGTTAATCAGAAAGGTAATAATGAAACAAGAAGCTACTCCAGAAGAAGTAAAGGCTAAGTGGGTAAGATGGTTTACCAAAGTTGGACTTGACACTAGCATACTTGATGATATTGTAAATATTGTAGTACAAAGAGAAGTACCAGAAGAAACCGTATCTGCACCTAAGGGTGCATAAACAGGTATAAAGAATAACGGTAAAGAAATAAAGATTATAACTTTTTTATTTTTTCTTTTATCTTTCTTAACCTTTCTAATTCCTCTTTAGTCAATTCTGTTGTTTCAACTTCTTCTTCAGTTCTTTTACTCTTTTGCATTTGTAGAGCAATATTTATAAAGTCTTCGAAAGATGTAGGATATCTCATATATCCTGTCTGATACCGTCTAACTCTGGATAATAATATTTCTGCTCTTTTCATTTTCCTCAAAAATGTTTCTAGTACCTTTATGGCAATTTCAACATCTTCTAGGGTTATACTATCTGTTTCCATAGTTTAATCACCACCCAACCACTTTCTACATATATTTTCTTTAGTGGATACCTAATTCTTCTAGATATGTATTTCAATAGACTATCCAATTCGATAAAGATGAATGCATATTCCATCATCTCTTTCATATCTCTATCATACTCTATGTGTACTTTTAACCCCATTTTACGTAGTTCATTCAGTGTTCTTTCCACTTCTTTAGTTATACCACTTGACATCTCAAATCCCAAAAAATTTAAATAAAACCGTTGTATTTAAAAATTTTGGTGGTCGTAAATGTCTACCCCTCCAAGCCTAGGTACAATACTAAATGAGATACTAAATGCTATACAAACGATACTCTACGAAATTGCACATGCTGTAAGTGAAAATGCTTCAGTAATTGCCACTGCCTTAGTACTTGGAGGGCTTGTCTACGCCTTTGTAAGATACGGAAGTACTTGGTTCAGAGGAATTACAGGTTGGTTTAGGACTTTAGTGTAATAGGTATAGTGTAGAAACATATACATATAGTGTAAATACAATTTATTTTTTACTTTTTTCTCTTTTTCTTTTTTCGAAAAATTTTTATACCTGATTTTTTAAAAAATAAATGAGGTTGGGAAAATGTCAATTGCAGGAGGTACTGTCGGAATAGCTATGATGGACAGTATGGTAGAAGAGGCTAGGTCAGTATTAGCAACAATAATAGCACATGTAATAAACTTCATAAGAACATTAGCAATATATGTAATGGAATATATGAGAAAATTTATGACATACTTAGCGGAAAACCCATTAGCTATGACCATGTTTGTATCAAATATAATAGTGTGGATTAGTTAGAGGTGATATGAGATATGCCTAATGGGGGAGTATTTAGAGATTTGTTTAGAGGTACACCATTAGAGAAAGTAGGTCTAGTACCTAAATTAACAACTAATGAAATAGTGATAGAGATAAATGAGGAACAGTTTAAACAAATAGCATTAGAAGGTGTAGACCCTAAAATTAGACAGTATATAGATGTTAAAATACTGAATGGTAAAATAGTAATGAAAATTAAACTGTGGTGATAGACTTTGTCATTAGACTTATCGTGGCTTTGGAATACACTAAATAGTGTAGTAGGTAGTATAGAGAGTTTTTTTGGTAGTTTATGGGAACAAATACAAGGTATAGCAAATACAGGACAAGGTTTATTTGCAGGTTTATCAGTATTAGGTAGTACAATATGGAATGCCATAGTACAATTTGCAAATTGGATATATCAAGGTCTAGTAGATGCATGGAATTTAATACAACAAGGACTTAATGTATTAGGGGAGTGGTTTTGGAAAGGTCTAGATTGGATAGGTAGTGGAGTATCGTGGATAGGTTCACAACTATACAACTTTGGTAATTGGTTGTATAATGGATTTTGGTATATCATAAACCTAGTGGCTAATGCAATAGAGGGATTATGGAATACATTAGTAAATTGGTTTTATGGAATAGGTAGTTACGTATGGAATTGGGTAAATACAGTAACACATACGGTAAATACATGGTTCACAAATATAATGATAGTTTTTAGGCAAAAATTTATACAAACGATATTTGTTGATTTTACAATTTACCAAGCATGGAAAAGTGCGGAAAGGCTTGTTCGACCGTCGAACACCAAAGATATTGGCTTTGGCTTATTTGGTTTACTAACATCACCAATAACAGGTTACTTAGTTGCTAAAATAATTGATATTGTAGTACCTAAACCATCAACTAATATATTTCCTGTATTACCAGAAATGCCTAAATGGGAATATAAACCCCCTGAATTAACAATAACTAGACCTAGTGAAAAAATAGTACCACCTAGAGGTAGACCAGAAAGGTTCTATTCACCAATTAGGTATGAGGCAATAATAGGTAGTGAATATAAAGTATCATGGTTACCTGCTAAGAGTAAAGAGGTAGAACTATTATCAGAATATTTAGTAGGTATATTTAAACCAATAGAACAAGAAACATTAATATTATCTGAATATTCAGTATCACTACCTAGTAAACCATTAGTCAGGATAATAGAAGCGATACCCGAATTAAAATTAAAAGGAATACCGATACCAAGTAAAGAAGTAGAATTATTATCAGAATATGAAACATCAATATATATACCCCCATTACCTTATCATAAAACACATGAGATAGAGGCTATAAAGAGATTATCAATACATCAGTTATTACCATTAACATCTACGATAGGTAGTGAGTATTTAACAAATGTGGTATTACCAAAAGAAATATCATTATCGTCGGTAATAAGTAGTGAATATTTAACACAAAAGATATTACCTGTATCAATCTCATTATCATCAGTAATAGGTAGTGAATATAGTACTGAATTACCACCAACATCACCATCTGGTACTGAACCTAATGACCCTACATGGACACCAACTGAAGGTTGGGACGAAATATGTCAATTTGATGTTGACGAATGTGGATACTCATTTACAACAAGTAATTACATAATAGAGGATAACATGTGTAAAATGCTATTCTTTAATTCACCAGATGGTAATAATTGTGATATATATAAAGGTGTTAAAGCGGATAAAATCGCATTCGCTGTTAGATTTAGACACGAAGGAGATACTAATCCAGACGTTTACAGAAGATACGCATATGGTATATCACATGACGATATGGTATATGTAGTTATAGAGTTTAGAGCTACACCAGAAGTTAAGCTATATGACAAAGACGGCAATTTAATATGTACATTAGAGGCTAATAAATGGTACGTATTTGTGATTGACTATGTAAATCAACATTTAACGATATACGATAAGGATAAAAACGTTATATATGATGGTAATTGTCCATACTACTCATCAACACTATACACGAACCAAATAATGTGGTTAGGAGTATGGGGGGGAAGTTCGCCATACTCAGGAACATACTGTGAATTATATTGGGATATAGATTGGATAGCAGTTAAGTATACACCTGCATCACCATCGGGATTAGACCCTAACGACCCTACGTGGTGTCCGTCTGAAGGTTGGGATAAAGTATGGCAATTCGATACTGAAGATGAATTAAACGACTTTGCTAACTATGAAAATAGAAACACGTATGTTGAAAATAGCCTACTGAAATTTAATCCACCAGCAGGTGATTATGGTGAAGCGACGAATAGGAATTTAGAGAACGTAGCCACACGTATTGCGGTATGCTTGAAAGTTTCTGCAATATCAGGAGACTACGTAGACCCGTTTGGTATTCATTCAGACGATGGAAATAGATTATATACAGTAGATTTATACGCATTTCATAGTAGTAACGAGTTAATGCTTTACGATGATATTGGCGGTAATTCAGTAACGTTTAATAATCCTAATGATTACATAGTTATCGTGTTTGATAGAAGCACTGGAAAAGCTACCGTATACGATAAAAATAAAAACGTATTAGCAGAATTACAGTGTAGTTATGAAAGCGGTTATTGGGTCGAACAACTAATTATCACAAGAGAATATAATAATTACAACAGTTGGACTACTGACGTTGAAGTAGATTGGGTAGCAGTTAAATATTAGTTCAACTCATTTCTGATAAACCAAAAATTTTTTATATTTGTGTTTCGAAAAATTTATTTTGGTGATAAAATGAAAAAGAGGAAACCCAAAATAGGTATATCATATACAGTGATTGTTAAAGATAAAAAAGGTAGAGTAATACAGAAAGTAGAAAAGAAGTCCACTAAGTCATTTGTCAAAAACTTCATGGAAATGTTAAAGGCATGGTTAACAGGTGGTATAGCTACAATAGATGATATAAATGGTGTTACTAAAAATGTACACGGTTATTATGCCGATAGTAGTAATTATTTTGAAAAATGTGATACGTTAGGTGCTGAAGGGGAAGATGATAGAGGTATTGTAGTTGGTACAGGTACTACCGCAGTATCACCATACGATAATAAGTTAGAAAGTCAGGTACCACATGGAGATGGTGATGGTTACTTACATTATCAAGCAGGAAGTATTACTGATGTACAAATATCTGATAATGAAATATCATTCGAGTACACCAGAAACTTTGTAAATAACGGTACTGTAACTATAAATGTTAATGAGATAGGTTTATATGCAAAACTAAGGAGTTATGAGGAAGGTAGTGTACAAGAAATAAGTGCTATGTTTATAAGAGATGTATTAGGTAGTGCTGTTAGTGTACCTGAAGGTGCTACATTAACAGTTAAGTATAAGATAAAGGTAACTGCATAAGTGATATACATGATGATAAAAGTATATTACAAAGTTGTAGTTAGAGATAAGAATGGTAAAGTAAGATACATTATTAGGAGAAAGTCTAAGTCATTTGTCAAGAACTTCATGGAATATTTGAATAAGTTTTTCAAATCTGGTACTATGACTTTAAAGGACATTAATGGTAATGACCATTATATAGTGGCAGGATTTTTAGATGTTGATAACTATTTTGAAACACCAAGACTGTTAGTTGGTGAAGGTATAGATGATTGTGGTATAGTATTAGGTAGTGGTACTACACCTCCTACACCAGATGACTTTAAATTAGAAAACCAAATACCACATGGTGATGAAACAGGTAAACTACACTATATGAATAATGATTGTAGTGAAGTACAAGTATCTGGTAATGAGATTACATTTGAAATAACTAGAGACTTTATTAACAATAGTGGTGGTGATATAACAATTGGTGAAATGGGACTAATACTTGATATTGACTATAAAAAGGGCGGTACATACTATACAGCACATGTATTAATGATAAGAGATGTATTTGATACACCTGTTACAGTATTAGCAGGAGGTAGTCTATCAGCAAAGTATACAATAAAAGTTGTAACATAAATGTAAAAAATATTTTTCTTTTTTTACTCTTTCTCATTACTAAAAACCATTTTAAATATGTAGCCTTTAGCTAGTATTTCCTCTATATTCATGTTACATCACTGTATATCTTTTTTCTTTTCTATAAACTCAATTTTTGGTTCTTCTATACCTATCCTCATAGTTCTAGTTCTAGCAGGTATATGAGGTATGTATACTGTTAAATCACAATATTTCTTAACTCCTAATTTCCATGTATCATAACTAAATGCCAAATCACAACTAACATTCCACACATACCTTTTATTATTAATCCATATTCTATCTTGATACCAACCTCTAAACTCTATTCTCTCTAATACTTTTCTATGTATTGCTGTAAGAGACCAACCTACAAACCATACAGGTATTATGTATTCTCCTTTATTTAGATAGTCCCATATCTGATAGTCTTTTAAAAAGTTGTATTCATGAAACCATACAGGTCTACCCACTTTTCTATCAATATCATATATTGGTTCTAGGTTAATGTTTAATTCAGGTCTAGTAGGTTTTATCCTACTGTAACCTGTTATTATCTTATATTTATGTAATATACAGTCAGTCATTATCTTTAGTGGTGCCTCATAAGGTATTATAACATCATCACTTGTCAATATTAAGTATTCATAACCATGTTCTAATGTAAAGTTCCTTAATTTTTCTAACGCATCAACAATTAACATATTCTTAGCTAGTACTATGTCTATATAGTCAATTTTTTTTAGGCTTTCCAGAAAATAATCTAGTCTTCTAGGGTGCATTATACCTAGTATGAATTTATTACTGTATTCACTTACCTCTTTACTAATTATAGTAGACATTTTCCCACCACCTTTTAATTAATTTTATTTTTAATATTTAAATTTTTTTATAAGGAAAATTTTTCTTTTTTAAAAAAAGAGAAAAGGTTAAAGGCGAAAAGTTTATAAGGGGGTTTGGGAATTTTTAACCCATGAAAAAAATTTAGGAGGTGATATAATGGTAAAAATAAAAGATTTAGAAAGTCAAGGAGGAACCTTTATAAGCGTTACTTCACTACCAGATAAGTTTATTGGTAAAGTGTTAAGTGTAGACGTAAGAGATGTAAATAAAACATTAAACATAGGTGGTAAAACAATAAATGTAACTAGAAGAACTTTGATAATGAGAGTACAAATATTAAGACCTAAACAGTATGAGGGTATGAGGACTTCTTTAAGTTATCCTAAATCAACATGGAGTACATTAGCAAAGTTATTAAGTAAATTAGGTGTAGAGGATACTGATGAACTAATAGGACAGATAATGATATTTGTTAAGAAGTCTCCTGAATTTTGGGGTGGTACTGTAAGGTTCTCTAGGTATGCCTTTGACTTTTACCATAGGACAATAAAGATAAAAGAAGCTATTGAAATAAGTAAAAAGAAAAAGAAAGAAGAAATACCAGAAGAAGAAATAGAAGAAGAAGAAGAACTAACTGAAGAAGAAGTAGAAGGTGTTTTAAGTGAAGTTTAGGATATTAAAAGTTACAGTATATGATAATAGGGGTTATAAGAGAGTTTATTTACCTAGAGATTGGGATAGGAAATATGGTGATATAAATTCATTATTGTGTATTGAAAATGATAAGTACATTATTGTAATACCATTAACAACAGAAAAAGTAAGGCTAATAGCACAAGGAATACCTGTAAAAGAGGTAATAAAAGAAGCATTAGGTGAATATGGATATGACTAATCATTTAGCTACACATGTAAAGATAAATGAGATTATTGTACCTGAATTTGACAAAAGTGATAAGAGATATAGTAAAGAAGAAATACTTAGATTATGTAAATCTATACAGGCAATAGGTTTACTACACCCTATTATTGTTACTCCTATCCCTGTTAAAGCTAAAAAAGGTGAAATAGTAAAATATAAAATTGTAGACGGTATTAGAAGGTATTTAGCATACAGAGTATTAGCAAAGAAGTATAAGAAATATGAAGAAGTACCCGTTTTAATAGTTAGGAATGTAGATGATTTAGCAATTCTCATTAATGAGTTACAGGAAAAGTATTCACCTATTACCTTAGCACGTATTTTTAAATCACTTAGGGATAAGGGTTATTCAATTACAAAAATTGCTAATGCTTGTGGTAGGTCTAAGTCTTATGTTTCTGAACTTTTGAAAATTCTGGAAAGTCCCCTTATTGCTGAGGCTTTAGAAAAAGAAGAAATTGACATTAAAACGGCAATCGAAATTTTGAGGTGTTCGACCGTCGAACACGAAAGAGCGGAATTGCTCGAAAGGGTTAGGGGTAAACCCCGAAAGGAGGCTTTATATATAATAAATAAATATAAAAAAGGGCTTTTGGCGAAAAAGGGGGGCGTTCGACCGTCGAACACGTCTATACAAAGAATGAGACACTGTCATCTTTGTATAAGATTGTGTGAAAAAGGTGAATATCAGAACCTTACTCTATGTAACGACTGTTATAGTTCTTTAATAACTTTATACAACATGGTAACTAAAGAAGGTTTATCCCTTAGGGAATTTTTACGTTTATGGAAAGAATTTTACGTATGGTATAAATCTAGAAGGTGATATAATGTATAACGTAAAAATGACTTACCATGAATGTGCTATGTTATTAGAGAAACTTTTAAAAGAAAAATGGAAAAAGTACATAATAAATGTAAAAAGGGAAAATTGTAAAGTAATAAAAATAACCAATAGGGAATTAATTAAAGAATTAGGCATAAAAGTTATTCCATCAGTAGTAGGTACCGCTTTAACAATACTAGAAAGTAAGGGTTTAATAAAAGTTATAAGAAGATACAGGTATAGTGGTAGATATACAACTTACATAATAAAAATTAGGTGGTAAATATGGTTGACACTGTTAGGGAAAGGTTTAGGGAAATATTAATTACAAGAAACTATGACTTGGGGTATTTTGAAAGGTTTTTCTGGGAAATGACTGATAGACCTACAACCCCATGGGGGATATTGAAAGTACATTCTGTTAGATTTATAGCTTTAGACACTGCTGAAGAACAGGTTTATCACTATATTTTATCCAGAGCTATGGATTTAGGTATACCTCTAACAGCAGGTGAAATACGTATAGCTAGATATATATTGAGAGCGGTAGTTGAGGGTTGGTCTTATAGGGATTTAGCAGAAAAAACCGATTTAGCTATTAGTACTGTTAGGGTTTATGTTTCTAGACTTAGGAGAATTATACCTATTCCCTATGTCTTTGATTGGGGTATTCATAGAGATAAGAGTATAGAAAAAGTTGAATGGGCTAGGGAACAATTAGAAAAATTAGGTAGGTGATGTGAAATATGAAAAATGAGAATAGGTTAATTGTGGCTAAAACATGGTGGTTAGAAACTAAGTTTCATAATATACCATACTTACCACAATTAGTTATATACTATACGCCTAAGACAAAGAAGAAAATAATAGGTCATTTTGAGGGATATTTAGACTATTATGGTAATATGAGACATATTATTATGTCAGAATTAGATAGTGATATATCATGGGAAATGTTAAGAGAAAAATTGTATAAGGTAATAGGTATTGACAATTTGTTATATGTGTTTAAAACTAAAAATGGATATCATATATACACAACAATAGAAGCTTTAACATGGGAGGATTGGAAAAGATATATGAAAAAGTTAGTGAAGTATAAATTGGTAGATATAGGTTGGTTACGTTTAGCGGAATGGAGACATGACCATAATTGGAAATGTTGGGCTATATTACGTTTATCACAAAAGTATGATTATAATGACTTTACATGTTTATTCTTTAGGAAACCTAAAAATAAAGCTCAGTGGTTTATATATTGGTGTAAGAAGTATGGTTGTAAAGAGGGGTGGAAAAGATGGAAAGAAAATCACCATACCCAATACATTTAACAGAATTGATAAGGTGTTCTAAGTTTAGTGGTAAAATACCAGACATAGTATTAGACTATGGTATAAAGGCACATGGTAAATTTTATAAAGAGTTTAGGGAAATGTGTCCTGAGGCTAAAATTGAGGAGAGGTTTTCTATGATTATCTCGAATACAATATTGGTATTCAGTCCTGATATTATATATAAAAATGTTGTATATGAACTTAAGAGGTCTAGTAAAAGTATGACTATATATCATGGTTCAATACAGTTACTATGTTACATTAACCTGTTAAGGAAAATGGGATATGAGGTTGATGGGGGTATGTTGATTTTAATAGATGCTATGGGTAAATCTACTAATGCATTTGAGTTTAACTATTATGATGAATATGATGATGTAATATGGAAATGGTTAGTGAATAGGGTTAAACAACATGAGAGTGGTTTTAGGAAACCTGTATCACTATTTGAATGTTCAGAATGTAGAAATAGGTATTGTAAATTGAAATATGTGATTGATGATTTTCCGTTATCATTATACATACATCATAAGTTATTTGGTAGGTCAATAATGGAATATTTTGGGTGATGGTATTATGTTTGTAGACCCAATAATATTGAGACATGTAATTCAGTTAATGAATATATCAGAAAAGTATAAAGACGAAATTAAAAAGTGTATGATGGAAATACGTAAATATTTAGACCCTAAGGTAAAGGAGATAATAGAGAGGTTATCAAAAGATAAAAAGGTAAGTAAATATTCAGGAGAGGTAATGAACTTTGCACTAATATGTACACTAATATCATATGTAATATCATCAATATATACAACTTATGTAAAAGGTATGATAGATGATAAAGCCCTTATTGACTTAATAGAGGCATGGAAAATGGTGATATATCAATTATATAGTGAAGCAGGTATAGCACTGACTGAAAAGATTAAAAGTACAAAAGGTAATATTGGTTATGTATAAGGGAAAAAATCTCTTTTTTTAAAAAAGAGAAAAAGTTGATGACGAAAAATTTATAAACCCCTTTTCCCTTTTATTTTAATGAAGGTGGGAAAATGAGTAAGGAAAAATATGTAGAAGCGAATATAGTAGAAGAAGGAGATAGATATTACAGGGTTACCTTTACATGTCCATATTGTGGTAGCGACCAAATAATGACTGTTGCTAAGACTAAGAGTAATACTATACCTGTTGCATGTTTTGACTGTTTCAATAGGATAATGTTAAAGTTAGTAAATAGGAGAGGTAAAAAGGTAAAAGAGGAAAAGGAGGTAGAGGAAAAAGAGGTAGAGGTAGAGACTATGCCTAAAGAGGAAAAGAAACCTAAGAAAAAGGACATTTTAGAGGAAATAAGGGAATGGGTAGAAGAACAAGATAAAATTGCTGAAAGTGTTAGACCTCATTTTGCTGTTAAGAGGTTAATTGGATTAGAGAGAGATGAAAGGATATATGGATTATGGATACAGTACATAAATGGTGATAAAGGACGAATAATAAGGATTATCTTAGGTAAGAGGAAAGGTAGTTACTTTGGTAAAACAACTATACCTTTGGTAGATGTAGAAGACTTAAGAAACTACTATGAACTACTTAATGCGATATTCAGTAATAAAAAGAGGGTATCTAAGTTAGAGGACATTTTTGAATATGTAAGAGCAGGTACACCTAGAAGAAGAAGGGTAATAGAGTTTGGTGAAGAAGACTTATTATAAAGTGGTATAATGTATAGGGTATATAAAACCAATTATATTTTTTTACCTCTTTCTCTTTTCTCTTTTATGAAAAGTTGTATAGGGGGTGATGTATATATGGATATTTCTTTTGAGGAATTCCGTAATATTATGGTTGAGTTAGTTAGAAAACATTATGTTAAACTTATATTGGCAAATATGAAATACCTGAATGAAGAATGTGCTAAGAGGTTTTTTATAAATTCAAACATGAGGGAATGGTTTATGAATGATGTTATAGAAGAAATGTTTATTATGAGAGATAGGTATTTAGAAGTGATAAGAGGTGGTAGGTAAATGTTAAAGTCATTTACAATTCGGTTTAATGTGGATTTGTACACTGATAAACTTGATGGTTTAATTGATACTTTGAGAAAGTACTATGACGTATTCGTATTTAGTAAAAAGGGAATTGATGAAAGGTTAATTTATGATAAGGGTATTATAGTGTTTAAAGGAGACAATATTGTAGGTTACTTTAACTATAGTGAAGAGGAAATACGTAAAGAACTTTGCACAATACATTATTTAAGTCCTGATAAACAAAAAGAGTTTGAGGAATTTCTAAGAACTATGGTATTAGGTGAACTTGTAGAACCATACGGTAATAACATAGTAATACACTACTTTGTACCATTTCACATAGATAAGGAATTACTTAGACTTAAACCTGAAATTATAGTAGAACCTTTAAGTAAACATAGTATTGAATCCTTATATGAAAGGTCTAAGGTAAAAGTTGAAAGTTATAAGGCAATATTAAAGTACAAAGTGTTTCCACTATATGGTAGGTTATCGATAGTTGTTGAAACTACAAGGGATATAGAAGATGGTATAATGGCTTTAAGAGAATTCTTTAACAGGATATGGGAATTTATATATAAGGTAGAAATTACTGTTGATTTACTAAGACCTATGTAAGGTGATATATATGGTTATACCAATACCATATAAAATAGGTGTAAGTGGTAGTAGGAAAAATCGTTTTACATACTATGATATTGGTAAGAAGATGGTAACTGATATACTTAAATCAATATGTAAAGAGTATCATTATGTGATATTTGGTCATGGTGCATGTCCTTATGGTGGTGTTGATAGTATTGTTAATGAATTTTGTAAAGAGAATAACATTCCTGTTAAGGTATTTCCACCATACTATAATTTACCATCACCAGAAAGGTACCATAAACGTAATAGGGAATTGGTAGAGTGGTCTGATATTGTTATATGTATATTTGCTGAAGAAATATATATAGGGGGTACATATTACGTAATGAGGTATGCTAAAAAATTAGGTAAGAGATTAGTGGTATATATTGTTGATACTGTTAATGAAATGTGGATTAGGAAAGAGGTGATATGAATGGAATTACGTGAAGTGATTAATAAACTAAAAAAACATAAAGGTGAAATAGACAAACTGTTAGATATTGCTAATAACTATGTAAAAATGTACTATGACTTATTGGATTTTGAAACACTATGTTTTAACCCACATTTAGATTATGACAAAGTGATACATAATACTAGAGAGATGTTAGAAAAGTTAATTGACAGATTAGAAGATTTAGACGAATTATTAAGAAAGGTATGTTAGGTGATAGTCATGTCAAAAAAGGTAATTGAGATAGAGGGTAAAGTTATATTTTCATGGTATGATGGTATACACTATGTAATTACTAATGATAAAACGTATGTTATTGACGATATATTAAGTAAGTTATTAGGTAAGAAGGTTAAAATTATTATAGAGGTGTTAGAATGAGTGTAATAAAAGTTGTTAAACCATTTTGCCATATATGTGGTAAGGAATGTAATAAGGTTATTGCTATAAGAGTAACATGTCCAATATGTACAGTAGATGTTAATGTACAATTATGTAAAGATTGTGCTAAAAAATTGGTAGATAAAATATCAGAATTGTTAAAGGAAATGGGTGATTAGTATGCCTAAAAAGCTTGGTTATGAAGTAAAGGTAATATCAATAAAGATACCTGAATGGCAATATAAAAAGATAAATGAGTATATTAGAGATAAAATATTTTCTAGTATGTCTGAATTTATACGTTATGCGATACTCAGAATGATATTCGAGATTGAAAATATGAAAAACAAAGATGTACATTAGGAAAAAAATCTCTTTTTCGAAAAAAGAAAAAAAGTTAATGACGAAAAGTTTAAATAGGGGTTGGGAAAAAATTAACACAAAAAAAGGGGGGTGATAATATGGGGGATAACCTTGTAGAATGTATATCCGAAATGTTAGAAATATCAAAGGAATTGAGAATACTTGAAACATATAAACTATTCACTTTGACATACAACGATGCCATAGGCGGAAAAGTACCCTTTGAAGAGAATGTTATAGGTGTAAGGTTAGACAAATTAGAGAGTATAATACAACAAATACACAACAAAGTGTACAAAGATGATAGTTTTCCTGACTTTGTTATTTTAGGTATTAAAGAAAATGAGTTAAGCGATAAGGATAAAGTGAACATATATGTACAATTGTCAAGAGAAATCAAGAATGAATACGGTAATTTAATATGTCTTGAAAGATGGTATATGACGATTTGCGAGTATGTAAAAAGTTTGAAAAAGAGATTAAAAGATTTGAGTGAAGTGTATAATGTTATAATGCAAAAGTTAGATAAGATTGAAAGAATATTAGAGGATTATGAAGGTGATTGTTAAATGTACAAATTAGGTATTCCAGAAAACATTAATGTTATAGCAATACCCGTTAACTACTTAGAGTACCTTTATTCTTTAAGAGACGACAGGATTATATTGGTTATAAAGAAGAAGTATCCTAGAAGTCCAGAATTTAGATGTGGTGCTAGACATTACTTCTGGTTTAACATAGACATGTTACCAAAAGGTGGTATATTACTAGGTTCTTTGAATAATATTAAGTGGATAAGAAAGTATGAAAAATGTGATTGTATATACGGAAAGGTAGGTACTATAACCGTAAAGGGATATTTAGAAAGGAAATTACCTAGTGCTACATTTTACTTCGAGGTTAGTGATTGGAATTGGGTTAACAAAGGTGAAGAAGATAAAATTGATGAAATGACCGATGAGTTAGCTAGACATGTATTTGAGGAAATTAAACTTGTAATTGCTAAACAACATATGAGTTATCTAAAATGTGATGGTTACTTAGTATTTCAAAGAGAGAAAGGTAATGTATGGAAATTGGTAAAAGATAAAGAACCTGAAGCTTTTATATACTTAATTAGTCATAGTGTACATTCAAGAGAACATGAGGCACTTTTAAAGGTTGAAAATGTTAATGGTTTATTAAGTTATGTAGATGACTTTACCGCTACTAAATTAGATAGTATTTGTGCTTACCTATTACTACTTAAATATCCTAGTGCTAGGGTGAAGGTAAAGTACAATAAGGCACCGTATAGAGGTGAACAGGAAATAATTGAAAAAGTGATTGAAATAACATACAAAGATGGTAAAGTAGAGGAAAATGAAATAACCGAATATGAACCCGAAAGTGTGATATAAATGTGGTATTTAATATTGGTAGACATACTCAATAAGGCTATAACTATTAAAGCTAAGGATACCTTAGATAACGTTCTTGCTGAATATGAGGACTTTTTATTACGTAATCGTATTATCGAGTTTCATGATATTACTGATTATGACGTTTCTGATATTATTGATTTAATTGATGCTGTTATACCTAATACTGATAGATATATTGTAATGAGACATTTAGCTAAGGTTAGAAATACCATATACTTTGTTGAAATATCTCATATAAAGGAGAAAGAGAGGTGATAGTGATATGGGATTAATAGAGAGAATTGTGGAAAAGGTTAATGATTTTGTAAAAGAAATACCAATAACACCAAGTTTAACCATAGAAATTTTGAAATCAGTATTATCAGTATACAGAACTAATTGGGGACATTATGAATTAGACACAATCGAAAATGATAATGGTAATTCAATAGACATAGATGTTTATTGGACTGAATTAAATCCAAAAACTATGAAACGTGTAACTAAGAAAATTACACATCTAGTGATTATATATTCGAAATATCGTGAAGGTATATTTGTATCTCATATAATCTATGATTGTTAATCAAATTTATACCTTTTTTTACCTCTTTTCTCTTTCCCGTTACCTCTATTCACTAATCATTTTTCCATATTCCTATTTATTGTACTGTTGTATACATTTAGTGTATTCTGAATTTATATGTACCAATTGTCATATATCATTTTCAGTATACCTTTGCATTACGAAACTTTTCTCTTTTTCAAAAAAAGAGAAAAAAATGATGGCGAAAAGTTTAAATACCTCCTCTTCCCATTTTTAAAAGTGAAAAAGGGTGATAACATGGGTCAATATTTAGTAAGTCTCTCAAAGTCATCTTTTGAAAGACTTATCAGTGTTTCAAAAATTGCCGATAATATCAACGATGCACACATTTACGTCGTGTATAATGAGGAGACAGGAATGTATGATGTTTATGCTAGTAAGTGGTACCGTCCATGGGTTTGTAGTGCTTTGTTAAAGTTCTTTGGTCATGATGTACAAATACATATACCGCAGTTACATATCTATATTGTTGAGAGGTGAGATAATGTGTAGATTAGTGCCTATAACGGTATTTCAGTGTAATAAATGCAAAGCGTTAATTAAAGAGAAAGAGATACTGTGGCTACCAAATGAAAAGGTAAAAAAATCGTGGTTTCTTGGTTTCAGAATAGTATGCCCCATTTGTGGTAATGTAATTGTATCCTTAGAGGAAAAGTATTCACCTGTACCATATGGGAAATCAACCCCAATACATGACAGTAATGACTTAGAACCTTCATATCTCTACATAATGAGATTAATTGGGGGTAAAGTAGTTTCAGTAGAGTTCATATTTGAAAATTAAAACCTAATATACCTTTTTTACCTTTCTCTTTTTTCTTTTTTGTAATCCCGTTTTCTCTATTCAGTATACTCTTTGTTGTAGTTCTATTTATAGTCCCGTTACCTCTATTCAGTATACCTACTACTTTAGTCTTATTTGTAGTCCCGTTACCTAAATTCAGTATGCGGTGTATTTATAGTTGATTTTTACTCCATATTTGTGCATATTGTGAAACTAATCTCTTTTTTTGTAAAAGAGAAAGATTTTATGGCGAAAAGTTTATAAACCCCTTTTCCCATTTTCATAGTGTACCCCAAACCTCGCATACAATAAGTATGCGAGTTAGGGGGTATGGGGGTGATACATATAGCAAAATATGATACAATTGGATATATTACAGGAACCAAAGAGATAGAGAGCGGAAAGAAGGTCAGTATACTTGAATGGATTTGTCCATATTGTAACAAGAAAAATCGCATTTTAGTAGAGAAACAAACACCAAACAAGGTATGGGAATGGTATTGCATGGAGTGTATGAAACCGTTACGTATACTAATCCAAAAAGTACAACAGAAAGAGCAGAAAGGGAAAGGACAGGAGAAAGAGAAACAGCAAAAACAACAGAAACAAAAAGAGAAAGAAAAAAGAGAAATGAGCTTGGTAGAAAAAATAGAAAAATGGGTAGGAGAACAAAGAAAAACAGTTCAAAGCGAATTAAAAGTTAATTCTAAGAGAGACTACCTATACGTAGAGACTTTAAGATTATTCAGCATATCCATAAATGGAATGAGATATGGAATATGGTTACAATACATCTTTGCTAGAAAATACGATAGAAAAAGAGACACTTATAGAGACACTGAAATGGTAAGGGTAATACTAGGGAAACGTAAAGGGACTTACTTTGGAAAAACACAACTACCCATCGTATCAACTGACGACCTATACCATTACTATGAACTTTTAAAAATGTTCTTTGAGAGTAAGGAAAGAGTAGACAAACTTAATCTAGTATTCAGCGTAATACGTGGTACTAGGATTACTAGGACTACACCAAAATTTGGTGAAGGAGACTTATTGTAAAACCTATAACCGTAATCAACTATCCTAAAATCATTTTTTTCTTTACCTTTTGTCTAATTCTGTATCCCTGTATTGTTATTGCC
>Ga0190310_1000211_pt1 | contig 20668 bp, 19 predicted proteins | sample 48700778_MG_FD_165059 | JGI IMG/M metagenome (GOLD analysis project Ga0190310, IMG submission 165059) | Hydrothermal vent sediment bacterial communities from Southern Trench, Guaymas Basin, Mexico - 4870-07-7-8_MG | ecosystem: Environmental > Aquatic > Marine > Hydrothermal vents > Sediment ... | reverse complement strand
TCCTCTACGGCTCTCCTAATCCACTCGTCCATAGTTACTCTCCTCTCATTTTACTATATACAAGATCAGTTATATCTGTCCAATTACCATCTCTATCCCTGAGGAGTACCTTTATGAAGGCTACACCTTTCTTCATTTAAACCAAATATATAATATCTTTCATATAGTTTGTATCAGTCAAATACTATTATCGAGTAGAAAAAGCAAAATAATTCCTTTTTCTCTAACTAGCGAATTAATTATTCTATTCTAAAATTCCAAAATTCTGAGGAGATAAAAATAATACTCTGGTTCAGAAGCAAACCATCCTCCTTTTCTACTTCTTTTAGGTGGTTCAGATTTCGAGGGAATTAATAATCCTCTTATTGCAATAGGTTCAATTGAATGTTTTTGGAGATTAAATTCCACTTGTTTTTTCTTTTGCACCAAATTTCTTAGATTTTCATCATAGATAGAATTTACTATGGTTTTAGGTTCTTTTGAAAAATCAACTTTTACTAGATCCCTTCCGGATCTTAAAAGATATTCTCCGTATTCTCGCTTACTTAAAGGAAGATAGTAGCGTGGCGATCGATTAAATACTATTAATAGGTATTTTCCACCTTCTTTTGTGAAGAATTTCAACCTTAGAAGAGCTTCTAATATTTTTCCAAGATTTTTTGTTTTTGGTTCTGAACTTTTCCTCCTTTCAGCTCCACCAAAGAATTTTACTTCAATCCAGTTTTCCTCACAAACTCCACTAGCTGCCCATCTGTGGAGAATTTCTGAAGGTAATTTGGATTTTGGAATTTTTACAAAAATATCAACCTTGCATGATTGTCTTTTTGGATAGGGTCTATTTAGTTGGATATAGGGAAGTAAATAAGGAAAACCTCTTGTCTGAAATTCCTGAAAAATTGTAACAGCAAATATGAATGAGAGCTGTGATTCATAAAGCTCTCCTGGGGACTCTATAGATTGAAAATAATCTGATAACTTATAAAATGCTGTCTCTATTAACATTTGTACTCAACTTTAAACTTGAGTCTTTCTCCTATAAAGTTTTCTGCTTGAAATTCCTCTGCTAATTTATAGACTGGAGTTAGAGATTCTTTATTCCATTCCTGTTGTAAAATCTCTTTTATCTTATCTCCTAGGATGAGTAGGTAGATTGCGAGGACCTCAGCTCCTTTCTCATGCTCTCTCAATAGCCAACTGTCTAGGTAATCATTCCTATCTTCTATGAAGTAGTTTACTCTGCTTTTTCTATGGAATAGGTAATGGACCAGTCTGTGAGCAATTAAGTGTCTTTTCTTATATGAATGTAAATTTGGATCTATGATGATAACTTCTTCATCCTTAATGTACATCTCCTTAATTATTCCCCTTAAAGACAACTCAATAATTTCAACTCCAAGCTTTGAAGCTAAAAGTTCAAGATAATCTATTCCATATTTTTCTCTAATTTCGTTTGCTTTTTCAATTATGTGCTCTACTAGGAGAGTTATACTTAGAATCGGCGAGGAGGATTACAAAGTAATCAAGAAACGTTTAAGAAAGCAATTGAAAAACATTTAAGGAGGCTTGGATAGTGCCTGCAATATTAGTAAGTAGAGTTAAATACGGGATTAAGGGCTATAAGGAGTGGTTAATAAGTGTACAAAATCTAACGAAGTATTTTCCATATAAGGATTATACTGATGTTAAGGCATATTCATTAGAGCTCTATAACGAAGATCTAAAGCTCGTACACAGGTTTAAGCCACCTTGTATACTTAGCCTATTCCTTGTCACTAGAGATAATACTCAATATCTTAAACTTCCAGATGACTTCGTAAGGAAGTATGGAATAGCTAATGATTATTACTTAGTATTGCTCATAACAATGATAGGCAATCATATAGTATTTCCTCACGAGGTTAAGGTAATCGAGGAAGTATATACTCATGATATAGTCAAGAGGCTTGAAGAGTGCTACGGTACTTTAGGCTTTTCACTTTTCAAAATGTTTCATCTAATTGATGAGAATAAGCCTGAGCTTGCAAAAGCTATGCAATACTTAGTTGATAGTTATCATCGTTATGTAGATGGTGATCTTGAAGGTAGTATACCTCAGCTCAGGAATGCCGTTCAAGTTCTAAGGGATGAAGTTCTTTCAAAGGTTCAAGAGCTAGAGGGGTACAAATCCTTGAAGAGGTACTCGGAGAATCTCGTTAAGCATCTTAATGGTATGCTTGAGCATGTACATGAAATGATTAAGACTCTTTATAACATTCTCTCTATAGGTGGTCCTCACCCAAGACCTCCACCACGTGAGTGTGCTCTATTAGCCTTCAAGGTTACTCTAAGCCTTATAGAGTACTTAGCTAAGGTTGCATAAGGGATTTAGATAACTTTTGAGCATATTGTACAGGTTATGGAGAGAAAACATATTCTTTAGATCTAGGATTGAATAGTAGATATGATATAGATCATTATTTTTAGCTTGATATAACCATCTTTTGGTAAGAGTGAGAAGTAATGAAGTAAGGCTAATTAGAGTGAAAGTAATGAAGATGTACTCTAGAATATCTCATTAACCTTCTATTTGTCAAAAAGCTACAAGCTAGTATTATTAAGGTCGTTATTACTGAGTAAGCTAATAATATATTTCCATAAATCACAAATCTCTAGGATTTCTGAACAATCTAACCAGCCTTACAACCCGATAGTATTGAATACTGTATGTTCAAGAGTATAGGCTACTTTATTTAATACTACAGTAGTGAAGCTAGTCTATAGACCTGATAGAGGTTTCTGTTTAAGTTCATAAAATCAAAAGCATACGAAATATGTCCCGTACTAAAAGAATTGATAGAATCACAAGATTCACAAACACTATCCACACTCCTATTTTGTACTAAAAGTACAAAAACACTAATAACAGCCCACGCAGAATAGAAGATGTGAGAACATGTCATCCGCAAAAATACCACTAAAGAGAATAGACAAATACATCTGGGAAATACCAAAAGACTACAGACCAGGCATGAGAGTACCAGCCAGAATATACGCAGACGAACAACTACTAGAGAAAATGAAAGCAGACCTAACCCTAGTACAAGCAGCAAACGTAGCACACCTACCAGGAATATACAAATTCGCAATAGTATTACCAGATGGACATCAAGGATATGGATTTCCAATTGGTGGAGTTGCAGCATTTGATGCTGAGGAGGGTGTCCTATCCCCTGGTGGGGTGGGCTATGATATCAACTGTGGTGTGAGGCTTCTCCGTACTAATCTCAGGGTTGAGGATGTGAGGCCTGTGCTGGATAAGCTCTTGGAGATGTTGTTCAGGTATATTCCATCGGGTGTTGGCTCTAGGGGTCGTATTTCGGTGAGTCTTGCTGAGCTGGATAGGGTGTTGGATGAGGGTGTTGATTGGGCTATTGAGAAGGGGTATGGTTGGGCTGATGATCCTAGGTATATTGAGGAGGGGGGTCATATGGAGTCTGCTGATTCTGATAGGGTTTCTCAGCATGCTAAGAATAGGGGTAGGGGTCAGTTGGGCTCTCTGGGTAGTGGTAATCACTTCTTGGAGGTTCAAGTTGTGGATAAGATATACAATCCGGGTGTTGCTAGGGAGTTGGGTGTTCTTGAGGAGGGTCAGGTTATGGTTATGATCCACACGGGTAGTAGGGGTCTTGGTCATCAGGTGTGTAGTGATTACTTGAGGATTATGGAGCGTGCTGTTAGGAGGTATGGTATTAAGCTTCCTGATAGGGAGTTGGCTGCTGTCCCTACTACTAGTAGGGAGGCTGAGGACTACTTTGCTGCTATGTCGGCTGCTGCTAATTTCGCTTGGACTAATAGGCAGTTGATTACTCACTGGACTAGGACTGTGTTTGAGAAGGTCTTTCATAGGTCTGCTGATGATCTGGATATGCAGATTATCTATGATGTGGCTCATAATATTGCTAAGTTTGAGAGGCATAAGGTGGATGGTGCCTATAGGGATGTGTATGTCCATAGGAAGGGGGCTACTAGGGCTTTTCCTCCGGGTCATATGGCTATTCCTGCTGAGTATAGGGCTCTTGGTCAGCCTGTGCTCATTCCTGGCTCTATGGGTACTGCTTCTTATCTCCTCATAGGTGCTCCTAGGGCTATGGAGATCAGTTTTGGCTCGACTGCTCATGGTGCTGGTAGGCTTCTCAGTAGGGCTAGGGCTATTAGAACCTATAGGCCTAGGGATGTGGAGAGGTCTCTTAGGAATAGGGGTATTCTGATCAGGGCTACTACTATTAGGGTTATCTCTGAGGAGGCTCCTGGTGCCTATAAGGATGTGGATAGGGTTGCTGAGGTCAGTCATAGGCTTGGTATCGCTACTAAGGTGGCTAGGCTTGTCCCCATAGCTGTGACTAAGGGTTGATCTCTTTTCGCCCTTAAATAGGAAAGATTTAACGAAATATGGATTAACCTACATAGGCGAGTGGATATGATCGAGGGTCTTAGGATTTTTTCCTATGTAAAGGACCACTCTATTATGTGTGCCTTCTAGTGTCTATCCCTTTAGGTTCCTAAGAACCCGTCTGGAACGAGGCTTGTCGCTAGCATCACTGTGTTGATGTCTTGGTGCTCTCTCCAGCTGTAGCTCTCCTGGTTCACTGGTTTGAGCCAGAAACTCTCGATCTCATGGATCAGCCAGGTGTAGTGTGTTAGGCTCTTAACAAGTGAACGTAGCTCCTTGTTGCCTGAGAGCCTTGGGCTGTCTATGATCTGATCTCGGAGCCTCATCATGGCCTTGAGCCCTATGGATAGCCCTAGCTCTCTGAATGGGAGTCTCATGCTCGTTGGGAGTCTTGTGGGCTCATTCGCCAGGTAGAGCTCTAGGCTGAGTAGGGAGGAGTCTAGTATATTGAGTAGGAGGTCTATTCGATCTAGATGCCCGTCTCTGATCAGTCGAGCTAGTGTGTAGGCGTTCCAGAGGAGGCTTCCTATTCCGAGTGGGTCGCTTGTCTCCCAGTCCATACCTTCGCAGATCTCGGCGAGATCCTCGATCTCCTTCTCGAGGCTTGGCCAATCGGGGCTCTTTGGGGCTGTCGCTTGAAGCTCATTATATACGATGAATCCTTCTAGGGGATCGTGCTGGCCCATTGACTTGACTAGGGGACGGGAGAGGTCTATGCTCATCTTCCAGTATATACGTTTCTGGCCATCGGGAGTCTCGTAGACGAATGAGGAGTGGGCTGTCTTGGCGAGCTCTATAGCCCATAGGTTGTAGATGGTTTCTCCGGTGACCTCGCTAACCCTATTAAGTGCATGCATCCATCTCGTCAGGTAGTGGTAGTACTGTCCATCTCTCTCCCACTCAAGAGCCTCGTCGAAGGGCTCATCGGGTTTTCGTTCAGGTAATCTCTTACCTATTCTCAAGCCACCGATTGTTGGATGTTTCCATCCTTCCTCATCATCTAGGCCGCTTATCCAGCCGCTCCTGGGGTCGTCATCGCGGTGCCGACCTAGCACGTAGTGGACTTGATCGACTAGTCTGAGGGCTAACCGCTTGAATCTCTCATCACCTCTCAAACGGTAGAGCCCGAGGAAGTTGCATACTGCAAATGCATCTGTCCACAGGTAGCGTCTAGGCCTCAAATTCGATGTCAGGCCTGTCCGGTGGGCGAACTCGATCATAAGCTCCTCAGCAACATCTAGTGGGTCGCCCTGCATCTCAAACCACAAGATCTCGTAGACCCCCATCTAAAAAAGCTTTAGTGGGTAGCCGAAGGGTAGTTAGTACTGAAGCTGAAAAGCCTACTCGAAAAGCTGGGCAGTAGAGTAGTGTTTAATAAAGGTCGTGTTTTAGGTTATGGTAACTCTTCGTGGTCTCGATTGTCATCTCTATGGGGTGGTAGTTTTAGGGATGGACAGTGCCTAAAAGTTTAATTGAAGAGTCCTGTAAGATAATGGGATAAGAATGTTGATTTTAAGGAGTTTTTCAAAGAGGATTTTGATCGTGGTTTTGTTTTGCTCGGTTGTATTGGTTGGGGTATATGCTTATACACTAAACAATCAAACATCAGTTCTCCATAGTTCGGTTCCAGTCCCGAAGTACAGGGTGGATTTAGATCTCAACTCGGCTGAGGGTTTTGATGAGGTAATTCCAAGGGCTCCTCCAAGTGGGTTTCCAAAGCTCGTCATCCGCCAAGGAGGAGTTGGTAAGGTGAAAATAACCCTGAAGAGACTATATACTGAGGAGACCCTCTGGATAGCTCTCAGTCTCTACGGGATAGCACCGGATTTCGACAAATGGATTCTCGGTTTAGTGGAAAACAAAGCTCTACCCGAGGGGATCACATATAGTATCAATCCTTCTCTCGTGAAGCTCTCTACGGATGAGGTTTATTCGTCAACTCTGACCATAGCTGTTGGGCCGGATGCCCAAACCGGAAGCTTTAAGCTCACTGTGGAAGCCTACCTAATATACACTAGCGGCGGGCAGTCAGGTTCGTGCACTGGGCAATCCTTCTCCTTAGAGGTAAAGCCGAGAGACCAATAGACTACTATTAGTGGATCTTGTATGCGCGTCTTTTAGAACCACACATACGAGGGGAAGAGAGGGGGTGTTAAAAAGACGTATGCGACTAGCCTAAGCCACTCAGAACATGCGCATAGCGCGCTCGGGGCTAAATCTCAAGGGAAACGGATGGTTTTCACTAATAGGATGGAGTACTCAGGACGTAGAAATTCCTATAGGTGCTCTTCTCTATTCTTTCCTCTCAGGCTTTAATATTGGGTGTATGGCGAATTATACTAGATTAATCTATCAACTGATTCTAGGAGATGTAAAGCTGAAGGTGCATGTCCATCTGAATCTACGTGATAACCTACTTCATACAAATATCACAAATATCTATAAAAATACATTAATTGCTATTTATATCTTCCATATTTTAATACTAATTCAATAGCCTTTTTATAATTTTTAAAGCTAACATTTTTCGGTACACTGTGATCTGAATGATATATGTATCCTCCACCTTCTTTTGCAATGGTTATCTTATTTTTAATCTCCCTTTCTAATGGTTTCAGATCGTCTAGAGCCATCAGTCTCACGTCTATTCCACCCATGAATGCTATTTTGTCTCCGTATTTTTCTTTTAATTCGATTAAATCCATTCCAGCTTTTACTTCAAGTGGTTGTAGTACGTCGAATCCTTCCTCAATAAAGTATGGTATGAGATCTTTTACACATCCACAGCTGTGTAAAAATACGTACATTCCTCTAGATTTAAAGAATCTACATAGCTCTTTAAATACTGGATGAAGTTGCTCTTCGAAATGTTTTGGTGAGAATAGTAAACCATTTTTATATCCTAGATCACAGTATAGGAAAGCTCCATCAAATTTGAATCCAGCTTTAATTAGTATATCACACATAGCCATTACAAGTTTAGCATCTGTCCAGTACATGTCCTTAACCCATTCTGGATCGGTTATAATGGCTCTTAGCAGTCTATCTGTTCTAACATAGCTCTGAATTTTATCAAACCCTACACCTGCGCCATACATTAAAAATCTCCCGCGACTTTTCTCACGATGATAATTATTCATAAACTGTACCCAGTCAACTCTCCTCTCATGTGGTACAAGTCTGGGCTTAATTTTCTCCCAATCCTCTCTACATTTACATGGCCAGTCGATTATCTCGGGTGTGGTCGAGTAATCTCTATGATTTCTACGTATACCACCGAAACTCGTACGTTCAATAATATACTCATCATCTTCGTGCAGTACTTCTACTGGAAACTGTGGAGAAGTATCTACTCCAAATACGGCTATCTCGTATCCAAAATAGTCTGCTGGGGAAACGCCTGGGGGCAGTCCTTCACTTCTCCACCTATCGATAGTTGCACTCCATGGAGAGTCATGTATAGGTATTCTATCCAATGCGTCTACTTTGCGTTCAAGTGCAGCTATAACTCTTTCACGTGGAAGCATTCAACCACTATGTAGATTATGCTTCTGATGATTAATAAGATTTATGGAAAATAATTTTACATATTTACTCTAATTTTCACTAAAATATGTATCTATATATTATATTTTCTTCTTTTAATCTTTATAATATCAAAATATTTCAGGAAATAAATATGTTAACATTGTATCTTCATAGTTTATTCTAGGACTATATACCTTGTTATAGAGATAGCCTTTCTGGCGACATTTTATAATGCTGTCATCGACTATGCGATACAGCAAGAGTTGCCTATTCTCCGATAGCCTTAGCGAGGTGTTAGGAGAAGTAAGGAGGATAATTGAGGATGCGCGTAGGGATGCGTTAACTATAGGAGTTCCGAGTGAGGAGGAGAAGTGGAATAAGTTAGACACTTTAAAGTTGTATAGGTGCCTTCCTAAGACGAATTGTGGAGAATGTGGAGAAGCGACTTGTATAGCTTTAGCGGTGAAAGTACTATCAGGGGAGAGGAGGTTGAGTGAGTGCCCACTTTTGAAGCGTAAAGAGTATAGTCACTTAATTGAAGGCTTTAGAGAAGAATATGGAGATAGAATACTTAGAACACTAGGTTGGTCATAGTAGTTTTAACTAATTTCAATAGCAGGGATATTTAAATATCCCTAAGACTTTCGCTTATAGTTCCCTAGTGCGTTATCCTTTGGAACTTTTGAAGATATGAGAAGAATTGTGTTCGAGAAGAGTTAACCTCTTTTTTTATCTTTTTATAAAATAGAGAGGATTAACGAAATACTGATTAACTTTAGGAGCGCTAGAAGCTAAGCTTTAAAAATCTATCTGGAACTGCTATGTAGGGTATAACTATGGGTGTTGATATTACTCTCAAATTGCCTGAAGTAATTATTAAGCATATTAAAGAGTTGGGCGTTGATGTTGAAGCTAAACTTATTGACTTAATTCTTCAAGGGCTTAGCCTAGATCCTAAGGAGGAGATTGAAGTTCATTTAGAGTTAGCTGAAAAGTTCTTAGAAGATGGAAGGAGGTCAGTAGATGAGGATCCAATTCAAGCTAGTGAAAAGCTATACAAGGCTACTGAGGAATGTATCAAGGCGCTAGCTATGCATTTCGGACTAGAGGACATTATAAAGAAGGTTAGAGAAAGAGGTAGGTGGACTGTTACTGAGTTAGAAAAAGCTGTTGAAGCTGAAAGCGATAGAATAGGGAGATGGTTCGAAGACGTATGGACTCATGCATGGTTCCTACACGTATTAGGGTTTCATGAGGCGAAGCTTGATAGTGAAGCTGTGAAGAGGAGGTTGCCATACATAGAGAGGATTGTTGAGGAAACGAAGAAAATAGTTAGACGTTGATACAAGCTCTACCAGGACGCGATAAATGTCTTAAATTAGTGCTTCACTAAACAGTGGTTTTTACAAAAAGCTTAATAATTAGTTTTACTCGGTTGTACTGTGGGTGGACTGGGTTTGACTCTTAAGTTGAAGGTTGGCAGGAAAGGCTATATCATTCTGCCCAAAGCTATTCGTGAAGCTGTCGGTATCGATGAAGGTGATGAGGTCATCGTGGAGATTAGGGATGGTATTGTACTCAAACCTGCTAAAAGAAGTGTTGATGTCGATAAGCTAAGGGAGTCCTTGAGGAAGCATGTTGGGATCCTAAGGGAAATACGTGATAGAAGAGAGCCCAAGCCAGGTGAACTAGCGCAAATATATCTTGAAGAGGAGTTTGAGCATTGAAGGTATTCATAGATGCCCCGCTCCTCATATACCTCAATACACTAACCAATCTAAGGTATAGAATTCTGTACGAGAACTTCTACATAGAAATCCTAACTAAATATAAACCCTACACTGATGTATTGGTACTCGATGAGTTAATCTACATCTCTAAAAGGAAGTATAATATTCCGTATGATGTCTCGATAAAATTCGTAGAGACGAACATCCTCCCCTACACTACCGTACTCAATTTAGGTGAGGAGGAATACGAGTACGCCACAGAAGTAATCGTCAAACATAACCTAAAACCCTCAGATGCCCTCCATATAGGTGCAATGATGAATAATAATATCACGCTAATAGTTAGTGAGGATAGAGGATTCGACTGCATCCCAGCGGTAAAAAGACTATGGATAGAGTAGTAACGTGTTTCAAGTTCTAAGGATTTTCTTGAGGGGCGCAATATATGTATAGAGGATGTGATCATGTCCCTGAGAAGGGAGAAATACGAGCTCTTTGAAAAGGTCTTTCAAAGACTGAGAATGTTCGTGAAGTTGTTGACAAACTTATCAATTCGTGGGATATGATAGTGCTTTCCTGAACTTTAATCCTTGTGTAAAGAGGTGTTATTCTGTAGATGTATTAGCTTTATCCCTATTGTATTATCTCGATAATTAGTACTATTAGTTGGATAGGAGTTAGAAATACAGTACTCCTCTCTTCATACAATACTACTTATCTAGCTCTTCTAATTCATCTTCTTGACAGCTCTCTACACGAGGAATATTCTCCTCTACTTGTAGATGGTTAAAAGGATCAGGAGTGGGCTTCAAATAGTACTTCATAGCTAAATAGCTAAAATATCTGGACTTATTCCATAATTAGGGGTTAGTTTCGACTCTTTACTGTTAATAGGAGCATTCTCACTGACCTATCTCTTTACTATAGAGTTGTCTTATTGCTTCATCTTTAGATAGACCAGTAGCTACAACCTCATTTATTCTCTTCTCTAGCTCATACTTTCCACGGTATGCTCCATATACGCTGGTATAGAGTCTTAGTAGTTCTTCGTACATTTCCTCCACTTTCTTCTCTACTACCTTAACCTTGCTTATAGTCTCAGCTTTGAGCTCTCCGTACAGGGTCTCTAGGTTCTCAATAGCTTTTCTTCCTCTAGCTATCACTTTGTATACTCCATCCTCCTCTGCTAGTAGTACTACTCTGTTCTTATCTGCTACTAGGTAGTAGACTATGGCGAGCGGCCATACGAATATGATCAGTAGTATCATTATCAGCCAGCTGAAGTCCTTCCCGTCAACTGCAGTTACAGTATCATAATGAGCGTGCACATCCCATCCTAGCGAGGCGAATAGTCTGGAAAACCTCCTGAAGACCTCTTCTCTAGAGAGCTCAGTCCTGATAAGAGCCCTGCTCTCGGACATGGAATCACCTCTTGTAGTGCTCTGTTAAGACCCGGTTGATGTCTTCGCAATCAACTGAAATATCCGCTTTAAGAACTTTTCCCTGCTCATCTACTATGATCGTAGAGGTCATTTTTACAATTAAAGGGTCACTTTGGAATTTGTCCTCACCTAGTAACACTCTATCCATATCTAGTCCATGCTTTTTGGCAAAGGTAGCTACGATAGAGGACTTCTCGCCTAAGTTTACATATAGGAACACTACTTTATCGCTCCACTTATCCTCGAGCTCTTTTAGGCATTTTAATTGTTCTGAGAACGATGTACTTAAGGTATGCCAGAAAATTATCACCACTACTCTTCCTCGGAAGTCTGAGAGTACTACTGTTTTGTTTGATAGTGATTGTAATTTGAAGTTTGGAGTCCCTCTAATTAATAGTACATATTCCTTCTTCCTAGGGGCAAATTCTTTAAGTAAAGATAAGGAGTGCTGTATTAGAGGTGCTAGAGCTAAGATAACTATAATTTTGATAAAAATTATAGTTAAAAGGATTATTATTATAATTTTCTCATAATCTCTCATCAATATCCCTTTTTATCCCAGACGTTAGATCTAATAAGCTTTCTCTCAATAGAGATATAGATTGAGATATGTTTGCTAAGTGTCTTGAGAGAATCTCTTAATCTTTGATAAGAAGGCAACCCTGTGCGTTGCTCTCAGTGGATACTCTAAGCTTCAATATCTCTCTATCACATCTCTAAAGCGAAGAAAGCAGGGAGCTTTCCAACATCTTTTGTGCTGTGTATAGTTATTACGCTTAAAAGTTCTGTTAGAGGGTAGTAGTACCCCTCTGTAGGCTTTAATCTCTCCCTCGGACAGCATTTCTACTACTAGTCGACCTACAGGCTCACTTGAGCATTCGGTGGGTATGAGAGGAGTCTCTCAGTACTACTGATAGTATATAGTAGTTTTAAGCTATAATACACTCGGTTATCAGGAATGAAAGTCCTACCACTACGTAGGAGAGTGAGTGCAATGAATATCTCTTTGAATACTACCTCCATATCATTTAGATTTGTTACTTTTGCTAGTTCTATATAAGGTCTTTCTTTTAGGCTTAGAACCTGAGGCTCTCATAGTACGAGCACTATATGGCCAGGTGAAGATCGCTAGAGTTATGGATATCATTACTATGTTCATTCGTACATAGGCCACAATAGCCATTAATAGGGGAGTGAGTATAACCTAGCTGCGAACTAGCTTAATCTTCAATCCTAAGACGAACCTCCTTCTTGACTTGCCTCCTAATATCCCATACTACTAGGAAAAGGAATGTTAGGGAGAAGCATAGTGCAAATATGTCAATTACGAACTCTGCTGAATGACTATGCCTAATTAATAAATAGGGTAGTGGTATTAAAGATAATAGTATAAAGAGAATAGCCATACTAAGTGCTATTCTGCCTACTATAGGGTTCATATATATCCTCAAGTGATCTTTGTTCTCATCATTAATAAATGTACATTTCACTATACTCCACAATATCGTCCACACTAAGTGATTACGTAGCTAGTGCTATTAAGTAGGTTAGAAGTTTAATTAGAGTGTTATTGGTAAAAGCTATAAACTAGGTTACTATATATATCAGGGAGTAATATGGTAAATTCCACAGAAAGTAATGTGCTACTAAGTGTCAGAGGGTTGACTGTAGAGTTTAGGATACCTCGTGGAATCCTTAGGGCTGTAGATGATGTATACCTTGATGTGTATGAGGGGGAAGTCTTAGGTCTAGCTGGAGAGAGTGGATGTGGTAAATCCGTCTTAGCTCATGCTATCCTCAAGATAGTAGATCCTAATGGGTATATTAAGAGTGGAAAAGTTATATTCAAAGAAAATGGCAGGGAAGTAGATATCCTATCACTATCTAAAGAAGAACTTAGGAAATTCAGATGGAGTAAAATAGCCATAGTGTTCCAGGGAGCGCTTAACTCTTTTAACCCTGTAATAAGAATAAGAGACCACTTTATAGATACCGTGCAAGATCATAGGGGTAGAGTCCCCTCAAGTGATATACTTAAAGAGTCCTCAAAATTCTTAGAAGAAGTCCTTCTGGATGCTAATAGGGTTCTGGGAATGTATCCTCATGAACTGAGTGGTGGAATGAAACAGAGATCTTTGATAGCTCTAAGCTTTATCTTAGGACCTAGACTATTAATACTCGATGAGCCCACATCGTCTTTAGATGTACTAACACAGAAGTTCATAGTTAGACTTCTAAGGAAGATACATGAGAAAACAGGACTTACAATGATATTTATAACACATGATTTAGCAGTCCTTGCTGAAATAGCCGATAGAATAGCTATTATGTATCTAGGCAATATGGTAGAGATTGCAGATACCTATAAAATATTCTATGAACCTAAGCATCCATATACAAAGGCGCTACTAAAGGCCATACCTTCAATAACAGGCCCGTTGGAGGATCTTAAACCACTACCTGGGCCAATACCCGATCCTGTAAATCCTCCACCTGGATGTAAATTTCATCCAAGATGTCCACATAGAATGGAGATATGCAAAGAGCGTAAGCCCGAACTAATAGATCTAGGAGGGGGACACTTAGTGGCCTGTCACCTATACAGTTAGCATTTTTCTTAAAATAGAGAGATCAGTTCTTCTGACACATTTAAGGTCTTAAACACTTAGATAGATAGACCAACATTAAAACAAAATCCTCAGTTTGCTGTTGCTTTAGGAGCAACTCTTTAGGGTGTTTTAGCGTCTTAGAATAGGTGACAGGCTACTAAGCGTCCTTTTACTTCTCTTAGCTCTGGAACCTTCTTCTCACATATACTCTCGGCATAGGGACATCTGGTATTAAACTTACATCCAGGGGGAGGGGATATGAGACTGGGTATCTCCATACTCCTCAGTTTAGGTAGTTCTCTTTTTCTAGCTAATTTAGGATCTGGTATTGGAACTGTTGCTAATAGAGTCTGTGTATAGGGATGAAGAGGATTCTGGATGATTTCTTCAGTTCTTCCTATTTCGACTATATTACCTAGATACATTATGGCTATTCTTTCATTTCTAGCGAAATACCTAGCAATAGCAAGATCGTGTGTAATAAACAAGTAGGCAGTCTTTAGGCTCTTTCTGATATTTAAGAGTAGATTTAAAATCTCTATTCTCAGGGAGGCATCTAACATTGAAACTGCTTCATCAGCTACAATGAATTTCGGTTTTACACTTATAGCTCTAGCTATAGCAATTCTCTGTAATTGACCTCCGCTAAGCCTACATGGAAATCTTTCTAAGAAATCTTCCGGTGGAGATAAACCTACTATCTCCAAGAGCTCTGCAGCCATCTTTCTAGCCTCTCTTCTGTTTCTTGCAATCTTATACCGTAGAAGAGGAGGAGTTAGAGCCGATATTACCTTCTTCATAGGATTAAGTGTACTATAAGGATCTTGAGGAATCAATTGCGCGTTTCTTCTATATTCTCTGAACTCTTTTCCCTTTAAAGACCATACATCCTTATACTTGTGATTAATATAGTATGATACACTACCGGAGCTCGGTTTTAATAGGGCTAACATTAATCTTCCTAGAGTGCTCTTACCGCATCCAGATTCGCCTACTAAGGCCAGTATTTCATTCTCACCTATCTCTAGATCTATGCCATCAACAGCCTTTATATATTTCTTAGCTCCAAACATACTTCCAACTGGAAATATCTTAGATACTTTTTCAGCCTTTACTAAGGGCGTGGTCATATAATCACCTTTCTCTTAGTCTAGGATTGAAGATTTTATCTATTCCCTGACTAAGGAATACAAGTCCTACTTGTAGTACAATTATTGTTATCGATGGTGCAAGTACATACCAACAGCCAGTACCTGTTATAGTGCCGACATATGCCTGGGCCATGTTAATCATGGCCCCCCAAGTACCTGGCTCATAGGGTATGAGCCCCAGAGCTTGAAGTCCTGTATATGAATAGATGGCGCTTACAGAACTAAGCATGAAATTTATAGCTATATATGGCATTACATTAGGCAATATCTCGTTGAAGACTATGTGAAACCTGCTTAAGCCTAGACATCTAGCAGCCTCTATAAAGGCTTCCTCTCTTATCGATAGAACTTGTGCTCTTACAGATCTAGCCAGTCCAGCCCATGCGGTTATACTCAGTACGCAGGCTATTATAAAGATATTTATCGGTATTCCCGATTGAAGTAGCCATACAGCCACTACCATGAGTAGTGGGAATCCTGGTATGGTTAAAAAGATATCTATGAAGGTAGTTATAGCTAGATCTAGCTTGCCACCCACATATCCAGAAGTTATCCCTATAGCTGTTCCTATAGCTACTGTTACAAAACCAGTTAAGAAGGCTACAGGAAGAACATCACGTCCACCATGGACTATCTGTGCTAGGATATCTCTACCAGCGAAGTCGGTGCCCAATGGATGCTCCCATGAAGGACCTAGGTATCTCTTCTCTCGATGAGGAGTTAGGTCTAGGGGTATAAACAGACGACCTACTGCCACCATTAGTACGTAAAAAATTACTATACTCAGACCCACAAGTGCTCTCTTATCACTTGCCAGGATCTTTAGAGGTTCAAGTATATGATATCGTAGAAAGCTTTTTAGGCCTCTCATAATCTTACCCTCCCTTAATTTAGGAATACATACCACCTCTCCTTACCCTAGGATCTAGCTTACCATATAGTAGATCTGCTATAAAGTTTGAGAGAACGACTGCGAGGGTAATCAATAAGAAGCCACCCTGGATTAGTGGATAGTCTCTCCACGACATTGCTAGACCTATAATGTGTCCTATACCATTGTATGCAAAGTAGGTTTCTATAAAAACAGATCCTCCGAACATGTATCCTAGGGATATAGCAAAGCTTGCAAATAGTGGAAGGATTGCATTTCTACCTACATAAGTCCTAGCAATTCTTCCAGATTTAAGCCCTCTAGCCTCAGCTGCAATTACGTAGTCCTCTCCCAGGACTCTTATAGCGCTACCTCTCATAGCGAGCATCCATCCTCCTACACTCGTGATAACATAGGCCATGATTGGGAGGAATGAATGATAGAGTACACTTGATATGAACTCTAAGGTAAAGCCTGGCTTAATAGATATATCATAACTTCCTCTAGATGGAAATATAGGATAGTAAATCGTTAAGAAGTATAGTAGTAGAAGACCCAAAATGAAATTCGGTGTAGCACGGGATATGGAGGCGAATACTGATGATGCATTATCGAGAATTCCTCCTCTTCTATATGCCATTAAGATGCCTAGACCCACTCCTAATGCAAATGAAATAGTCATAGATATCGACAGGAGAAAAACAGTCCATGGTAGACCAACGAACAATGCTTCTAGTACTGGGATACCTGTTATGTAGCACTTACCCCAGTCTCCTCGGAGTAAACCACATATGTAGTCTATATACTGCTCCCATACAGGCTTCTTAGGTGCTATACCGTATAGGCTATATACCATTTCCTCAGCTTCAATTTCCGACATACCATACTGCGTCATGTAGTAGTAAATCATCATCTCTATGAAACTTCCTGGTAGAAGTCTTATTAGGAAGAAGGTTATTGTGATTACTATGTATACTGTCAGTAGGGCGGTTGCTGTTCTCTTAATAATCCACTTCATAGTCATTAATCCCCTATCTAAATCAATTTAAGAAATAAAAATGTTTCTTGGAAGGATCTATAATATTTAAATTCGCCGTACCTAATAGTTTCATTTTTCATGGATAGTGATAGGTGTTTGTATATCTTAATGTCCTTGGAAACATTTTATACTTGAATATGTAAGCTTAGTGTATATGGGTGAGAATATGAGACTCCATGAATCTGAGTTCGATGAGGAGAGTTACGATAAGATGAATAACTCCCGTAGTCGGGCTTAGGAGATGAACATGGGTAATGAATACCTACATAGGCTTATTAACACCTACGTAAATAGTAACCCTTACAAACTATATAGATTTGTAGTTACACTATTCATCCTAGATGTTAGTAAGATGATAAGCTACGTATTTTAGAATCTCTAAGAGACTAAAATTACTTTATACAGAGCAATAGTAATGGTCTGTCGTCGATTAAAATAAAGTATAGATGGTTGAATTGATTGCTAGTGCAAAAGATAAATGTATAGACCTTCTAATATAACATTCACTAGTATCACCTTCGGAATATTATAGAGTTAGAGGGTATAAATTACCTAGTTCCATAGCAGAGTCTCTCTGAGGTTATTGAAGAAAGTGTTAGAGAATTGAAGGGTAAGCATATAGCACTAATCTTTGAAAAACCCTCTACAAGAACTAGAGTATCACTCGAAGTAGCAATACGCGAATTACATGCTAATCCAATCTACATGAATTGGAGAGATCTTTCCAATAATCCAGAGTATGCAGTAGTTAATTATTAATGGTAAAAAAGAAAAATATTTATTTTCTTAGTGCTCTAATTTCTCTTAATAGATATATTCCGAGTGCTATGACTACTATCAGTGTAACAATGGATATGGCAGTAGCTGTATAGGCTGCTGTAACAGCTGTCCCTGCTATATCTTTAGCTGCTTCTGCAGCACTTTTAGCTGCTTCTGCACTCTCTTTAATCGGTGTAATGGCTCCGGATATTTCCTTACCCATTTTCTCTATAGCATCTGCTAGTTCTTTAATAGGTATAGCTTTTGCGACCCTCTCCACTATCTCCTCGATAGGTATTGTTGGTGGTGCTGGTGCTGCCTTGGGTCTCCAGAGTCCAGAGCACAGCAGGAAGCCATAGACAAATCCTGGGTTATTGCCCATTTCAATCTGTATTGGAGTGTACCACATGAAGACGCCCCAATCGATTGCACAGTCTATGTGCTCAATGCATACAGTATTAGCCCATTTCTTCTCGTGGAGCTGAAGTGCCGGTAGGTAGTGGTTAGTTATGTATGCTAGTGCTTTAACTAATTCCTTCTGCTCCTCTTTGTCTAGGGTTACTGCAAGCTTCTCAGTGAGCTCTGAAGCATTTACTACTCCACTATATTTGGAGACTCCTTCAGGGACTTCTACTATTGGATCAAAGTGGAAGCCTTTTCCTAATAGTGTGTAGCTTATGTAGAACCTGTTATAGCTGTCCCATGGATGGTATAGGCCATATGTCCAGAACTCTATGGCTAGGTCGAATTCTCCTTTAACACGTATGGTATCTCCCCACATACCCCAGTCCAATTGTATGACCTTAGCATCAATTCCAAATCTCCTTAGCTGAGAAGCTATGTTCTCTGCTCCTGGCACCCAGCCAGCCCAACCAGCAGGGACATGTACTGTCAGAGTGAACTTCTTACCTTCTGGAGTATACCACCAACCATCCTTCTTAGTATAGCCTGCCTCCTTGAGTAACTTCTCCGCCTTCTCAGGATTGTACTCGTACTTATTGATCCACTTCTCTAACCAGTCTTTGGATAGCCAGTTATAGACATCGGATGGTGATATAGCTACAGGCCACTCCGCAGGAATTACGCTCTCTGGACCCCATTCAACAGCTACTGAGCAGTATTCCTTCAGATCAATAGCGTAGGCTATAGCCCATCTCACCTTTAATGGGAACTTCTTACAGTTGAAGTATAGTGCATGTCCATGTAGCCATGGACCTGTGGGAGCCCAGTAACCAGGCTTCTTCTTCACGGTTTCATAGCAGGTTTCAGAGAGACCAGTCCAGGTGTAGTCGAACTTTCCTGCCATTATTAGTGGCCAACTTGCAGGATCACTAATTCTCCTATGCCAAATTATTTTATCAAATAGTTTATAGCCAGGAACTCCTCCTCCAAATTCGAATGTTCCCTTAGGAGTTTCTAGCTTCCAGGTAACTCCAAGTTTTTCAACCCAGTAGTCAGGCCTTCGCCTATATACCCATTCGGTACTAGTATAGCTCTCATACTCATATGGACCTGTTCCTATAAGTTTGTCAGGTCTGTACTCACGTACTTTTTTCGCCAATTCCTCTGTATCTACACCCTCTAATGGTATTTTTCCTGGTACCGTAAGACCCGGAGCAAATTGTCCATACTGTGAGAATGGTACTGGTCTTCGTTCTAACCAGTACCGTTTAAGGAACGGAGGTGCAGGCCTTTTAACATATATGATTATAGTATACTTATCTGGAGCTTCAATATGATCCACGTATTTATATATGGGCCACCACTTTAAGACCCATCCTCTAATCCAGTATGAGGTTAGTACATCTAGTGCGGTAAGCTCAGTGCCATCACTCCACTTAATTCCTTTACGCAGTTTGATTGTAATTATAATATATTTGTCTGTAACCTTCTCAGTGAACCCTTCAGCTAGCCATGGATAAAACTTTCTCTCACCCCTACTATAGTAGAAGAGTGGTTCAAGGATCATATAAGTAGGCCTGCAGTTATGAAAGACATTCCATGTTTTTAATGGTGGAGGGGGTTCGCAAGGTTGTAATATATGTAGAACGGTCTCTCTTTCCTGAGGAGCCGCTGACAGTACTGTGGGAATTAGTAGTATGGTAACAGCCAGTACTATACTTATATACCGAGCTTTCATAATTTATCACTCATTATAGTCTATACGACTTATAAATCTTTGCATTCTAGATAGGGACAGAGGTATTTAAACCGAGAATTTAATCGTAGACCTGTATGCTTCAATAAATATTGATTTAGATTCATTAGACTAGGAGTTATTAACTACTAGGTGATTATAATAGTCATAAGCAAATTAATTCATGAATATTAATTTATATTTTTTATATCAAAACATCTAAGATGAGCGGAGTATGTTTTCCAAATTATGCACGAAGTGTCCATATACTAAGTGCTCCTTCGGGAAAGGTATGTGGAAGAATAGATGTCTTATTCTAATAACCTATGAAAGTAGGGATGTTAATTCTAGAAGAGGCTCTTGGAGAGAGGAAAGAGCAGTATAGGAGGCATATATGGACTGACTATGTTAGATTAAATATCTACAGAAAATCGCTCTTGTATTATCCTTTCAGCATGGTTCTCGGAAACTAAGGTGAGCGAGAGAACTTTAGTATTTCGTATTTTCATGTGTTTCTCTAAATTCAGAAGTATATATGTATCTTTCTGATAAATCTTTGTCTATGGAAATACTTATTATTTGCTCACAGTATTCCGTAAATTGTGATTTTTATTAAAATCTATTTTATTCTGCTGGTGAAAGCATCTTAGATAAATTACAAATTAGCTCAGGTGAGGGTGTTTTAAATCCATTTCTCTCCTTAATCCACTTTGCGGGATCTATGTTTGCCTTGCTAAACATGGTATCCAGGAGTGCTATTCCTTCCTTAGTTATCTCCACTAGTGTATATGTTCTTCCTCGCCTTGGTTTTATCTTTTTCTGTCTTATTAGTTTATTCACTAGTAATTTATCACTTGGTCTTTTCTTAGCTGCTCTTATAAGCTGATACCACTTCAGTTTTCCTCCATTAAGGTAGAGTAGGAGTAGGATCTTTAGGTCTTCTCCAGATAGCCCTCTATAAGCTTTAGGTATA
>Ga0190310_1000209_pt1 | contig 20895 bp, 20 predicted proteins | sample 48700778_MG_FD_165059 | JGI IMG/M metagenome (GOLD analysis project Ga0190310, IMG submission 165059) | Hydrothermal vent sediment bacterial communities from Southern Trench, Guaymas Basin, Mexico - 4870-07-7-8_MG | ecosystem: Environmental > Aquatic > Marine > Hydrothermal vents > Sediment ... | reverse complement strand
TACTTATTATCGATCTTATCCACGAGTATCTTTAGTAAATCCTCAATATTTTTATATCTTGATAACGCTAATATTACATGTTCACGCTCAGCTATCCTAATAGCCAAGTTATCAACCTTCTCAGGCCCATGTAGTACAACCATCCTAGGCTTTAACGGATACACTCTTACAGCAACCATAGGCGATCTACCTTTAGATATATTAATGAATATCAACGCCCTCTCAGTAGTCCTACCGAATATCCTATAGTATGACTCGCCGCTCATCGACAATATGGCGGCAATTCCATCGATAATAGTATATCCATATAAATATGTTTTATCGACATATTCAGAACCCGTTAATACATCGGCATCCAGAACTTTAATAAATTTTTTAACTGGGATCTGTTTAGCAAAATCTTTAATTCTTAGGATCGCTTTTAGATCAGTATACTCTATATCAATATTATTAAGCATAGATATTATTTTTCCTCCTCTACGCATATCAATCTCGATTAAAGACTCGACATACCTCCTTAGAAAACGTGTTCCAGGGGATTTATTTGGATCATTCTCATATTCAGAGACTACAGATGATGATACACTCATCACCCTAGCCAATTCAACTTGAGAAACTTTAAATATATTCCTCCATTTACGTAAAGCACCAGCCACATTATTCGATGTCAGTATATCACCATATATCCTTCTTTTTATATTATTGATTATATCAACAGCCTCATACATCAACTAAATATTAGGTAAAAACCTAATATAAAATTCTTTTTTATCCTAAAAACTAGTACTCCTCCCTAGCCATTCTCTCAGCATATCCGCCTATCTTAACTATTCCGTAGTGGACTGCACATGATACACAGTAGTATTTTACGATAGGCTTCCTAAGTATTACGGCGCCCTGCTTCTTAAGCTCCTTCTCCAACTGCGGATCCACGAGTGAAGACCATCTAACAACGCGGATAGCCTTATCCCTCGGAATCCTTGCTCCGCAGTTGGAGCAGTGTACATAGTTTTCTCGACCCTTCTTACCCTTACCCTTTCTACGTCCCCTACTCTTCCTTTTTACAGGCATTTAACATCCACCAGCTATATATATGGGATACTCCTTAATTAGGATTAATACTTAGAGTAATATTTAATTCTAATTCTACCATGACACGAGAGTATAATTCCATATTACTATATCGCCATCATGAATTATTGTATGTTTAGCACCATATGGCGAGAGCTCGAAGTTTATATATAGCATCCAGTAATACCCGCTGTTTTCACTAACCTGGTGATTACAGACCCCATTTATACATTCTATGAATACATCGTCGTAAGCCTCATAATATTTGTATTTGATATCGCCTACAACAGATTTAAGTATCTCAAATGCAGTGTCATTAACCCCTGAAATAAATTCGATCTTATAAATCTCGCGATGCCCCTTACCATAGTCGATAACGAGTATGGCTACAGACTTATTCAGAATATTATGGAATCTAGTCAATAGATCCTCATAATTCGAGAGGAGAAGGACATATGAGCTATTTAGGGTATGCAGAGTATCATTAATTGCATCTAATGCCTTCTTATACCGTATAATCCTATTTTCAACTACGTTCAACCGGATTTGTAGATTCGTATATTGTATATAGTAGTATGAGAATAGTGTCGTAGATACCGTAGCCCATATTAATAGAGAGATTATAAGGACTTTATAAATCCTATTCATATCAACTCACCCAAGTATCTCCTAAGAGTCCGCAACACACCTACAAATAATACTGAGGAAGTATATTCATGCATCAGCCCCATTGGATATGGGATCCCATATTGTATGGCGGGTATAAATAAATTGATCACAGCTATATATGGAGGGACCCCAAATGGATACATCAGGATAATGCTTGTGAATACGTCATAGAATAATACTATAATAAAGCTTATTACAAGTGTTAAAGTATAGTCCAGTTGAAGCCTCCTAATTAAACCGCCTAAAACACCTACTAAACCCATCCCTAAACTCGTGATTAGGGTCCAGGGCCCAGGCCCAATATAAATATCACTTATAAACATACTCATGAAACCTACTAGAAAACCGACGTATGAGCCGCCTAGATAACCCGCTAATAGAGTTAGAGGAGCCACAGGCGAGATATTAGGAAGAATTACTAACGATATTCTACCAACGATATTTAATGCAGTTAGAACTCCTGTAAGACTAATTGCTAGAGATAATTTCATATATTATTATAGGATATTTTATCCTATAAATAAATGTTTCCTATCAAAGAAGAAAAATTATTTCACATGGGATACAGATAATTTTGTTGAGTATGATTAAGATAGGCTGCTGTGGTTTCCCGGTTAAGAAGAGTGTTTATTATAATGAATTTAAGGTTGTTGAAGTCCAGAAGACATTTTATGATCCGAGGGGTGTTAATACGTTTAGAAAGTGGAGGGATGAGGCCCCCCAGGGATTCGAATTTACAATCAAGGCATGGCAAGGCGTTACACATCCTGTGAAAAGCCCTACTTGGAAGAGGTATAAGGGTGAGTTGAAGGGGAGTAAGGATAATTATGGGTTACTAAAGTATACTGAAGAAGTTAAATGGGCTTGGGAACAGACCTTGGAGGCCGCTGATTCACTAAATGCAGATAAAATTATTGTACAGCTACCGCCTTCTCTAGATTGGGATTCACACCATGATGATATCATTAAGACTCTTGAGTATATGAGGGGAAGCGGTAAGAAATTGATTATCGAGCCTAGACACTCTAGTTGGTTTAAGGAGGATGTATATAAATTATTCAAAGATATGGAATTGACCTTCTGTACAGACCCATTTAAGAATAATATAGTCGACATAGGGGGAGACTTGATATACTTAAGGCTACATGGAATAGGGGGATATAAATATCAATACACTGATGAAGACCTCAAGAATCTATATAACTTAGTTAATAAGCATATCAATACCAGTAAAACGATTTATGTAATGTTTAACAACGTATATATGTATGATGATGCACAGCGTTTTAAGAAATTAATCAGTTGATCCCTCCCATATAATTTTCTTTAAACTACTCCTGAGCTCCATAATATACTCATCTAGTGTATAATGTAAACGATATTTTTCAAATATGTTTTCATATGTTTTCACTACTAGATAGACGCTAATGATAGCGGATTTAACGGGATCCTTATATATTGCATATAATCCAGATAATAATCCGGTTAAGATATAGAAGAGGCCATGTTTAGTAACTGTATATTTATCAGATTTAATTACATATGCCTCCGACCCATCGTAAACTATATATTGCATATAATCCTTAACGAGAATCACATAATCTGATTTATATTTACTTAAGCTACTTATAACATCCCTACTATATTCTTCACCTAATATAATCCTCAATTCACCTACTTTAGGAGCATATATAACATTCTTAAATTTAACTAGCTTTACAGTCTCAGGATATATAGCTCCAGAGTCAATTACAACATTAATATCCATTTTACTAAGATTGTATATCAATGCAGCGATTTCCTTCCCGATTCCTGTTAAACCTGGTCCAATCAGTACAGTATCTATAACAATCTTCCTCCTTTCAATTAATCTAAGAATCTTCCTAACGATTCCATGTGTAATCTTGAGATCTGATAGGGGGATTATAGTTGTGTATGGGGATATAAATGCTATTCGATTAATGATCTTCTCTGGAGCAGCTACATATATAGAGTCAAGGCCACAGTATTCCGCGGTTCTTAGAGATAGCATTAGTGGTGATACTTGGATCTTACTTCCTCCGATTATTAATAGCCTCCCATTGTCTCCAAAGTTTGGAGATGGCTCTATCTTTGGATTCAGTGACTTAACTAGGTTATAGTCTATCTCAATAGTATTTATAGATACCCACCCCCACTAAGAGTCTTAGATAAGAATATTTTTAATTACTATATTATAATTATATAATGCGATACTAGGTGAGATAGTGACGGAGAGCGATATTGAGGAGAGCCTCCCTGATAAGGAGAAGAATTTAAGCGAATGGTACTCGATGGTTTTGGAGATGGCTGAGATCGTCGATATCAGGTATGGTGTGAAGGGATTTATCGTATATATGCCTTATGGAATGGAGATAATGAAGAATATAATTGGGTTATTCGAGTCAGAACTCGAGAAAACAGGTCATAGACCAGTCCTATTCCCAGTCGTGATTCCAGAGTCTAACTTGAGGAAGGAGGAGGAGCATGTAAAGGGTTTCGCTGGGCAGGTATTCTGGATAACTCATGCAGGATATAGTAAGCTCGAGGAGAAGCTTGCATTACGACCTACTAGCGAGACTGCTATGTACCCGATATACTCGTTATGGATAAAGAGTTATAAGGATCTACCGCTTAAAGCGTATCAGACTGTAGCGGTTTATAGATATGAGACTAAGGCTACCAGACCATTATTACGGGGTAGAGAGTTCCTCTGGATAGAGGCTCATAACGTGTTTAAGAATAGGGAGGAGGCTTACAATCAGACCCTGGAGGATGCGGAGATATTTAAGAGGGTGTCATATGAGAAGCTTGGGATACCCTTTATACATGTTAAGAGAGAGGAATTCGATAAATTCCCTGGAGCTGAGGATACATTTGCATTCGATACATTAATGCCTGATGGAAGAGTTTTACAAATAGGAACCACACACTATCTAGGTACTAAATTCTCTAAAGTATTTGATATTAAGTTCCATGACGTAGATGGTAAATATAGATATGGGCATCAGACATGCTATGGGATAGGTTTATCAAGGATATTGGCATCCCTCATAATGATACATGGAGATAACTATGGAATGGTCCTCCCATTCGACATAGCCCCACTTCAAATTATTATAATACCGATTCCAAAAACGGGATATGACTTAAATAAGATATTTGAATACTGCGACGATATACAGAAGGAATTAATAGACAAGGGTTATAAAGTAGAGGTAGATAAGAGTGATAAGACTCCAGGTGAGAAATATTATTATTATGATATGAGGGGGATCCCAATTAGGATAGAGGTAGGGCCATTCGAGGTGGATAATAGGAGAGTTACGTTATTTAGGAGAGACCTCAGAACGAGGGTCACGATACCTCGAGAGGATCTGTTTAATAAAATTGAGAGGTTGAGAGTAGATATAACTGAAAATTTAAGGAGAAAGGCTGAGGATAAGATTAAGAATACAATTAAATATGTGTCTAATTTAGATGAGCTGAAGAAATATAGTGAAGAAGGATTCTCAATATTCAAGGTACATTTCTGTGGGAATGAAGAATGTGCAGAGAGGATTAAAAATGAGACCGGAGGCTTCGAAGTAAGAGGTAGTGGCGTCAGTGAAGATGGATTTAATGGAGAGTGTATTATGTGTGGTAAAGAAACAAGTAAAATAGTTTATCTTGCAAAAGCATATTAGAATATTAATTTAATAATCTATCTTAGATGAATATATGGAGGGATTTTATTCAGAGATTCAATATAGTTAAAGGTAGGTTAGATATTACCCCCGCACATATATATCTAACCCTGAAACTAGCTGCATTAAAGGAGGGTGTAAGTAGATATGTTATGATTACAAATCTAAGGATATCTGAGGCTAAGGCAAAGACTCTGCAGAAGAAGCTTAAAGAATTAAATATATTGAAGCCATTGAGAGGAGGACATATATTAACAGAGTACGGAAATAAACTATTCAATTATTTGTCACATAAGTTAGTTGACATAGGATATATACCTACTAAGGATATATCGAGATATTGCTATGCAATACTATTAAAAAAATATAATAGAGTACCTAATGCAGTCCTAATTAGAGATACGATAATTAGATTCGGTGGCAGTGCTGGATTAGTATTATATAAAATAGATTCAAAAATTATTTTCCCAGAATCAGGTGAACCATTATCCACATACGATGATAAATTAAATAGCTATTTATTGAGGAAGGGTGTCGAAGATGGTGACTTAATATTGATTGCAGGGTCAAGCGATGAATATACTAGTAAATTAGCTGTATTAAATACTGCATTATCAATTTTAGAGAAGATTGAGTAACAGGTATAGAGTAAAATTAATCACACCAAAGATGAAGAATAATTATAACTATCTATTTTAAGTTATTTATGATAAGGTGTCTATAGGATGGAGGGCATCGAGATCATAAATAGGGGGACTTGGATAGATAAAGTGGCGTATGAAATTATAAATAGGGAGAAGAAATTAGGTAGGGACCTAAGTATCATTAAGACTGAAAGTGGATTAGGGGCATCTGGGATCCCACATGTAGGTAGTATGGCGGATGCTGTTAGGGCATATGTAGTTACATTGGCATTAAGGGATATGGGCTATAATAGTGTTTCAATAGCATTTTCAGATAATATGGATGGATTACGTAGCGTACCGCAAGGTCTTCCCAAATGGCTTGAAGACTACTTACTAATGCCCGTATCAATGATACCAGATCCATTTGGGTGCCACTCCAGCTATGGTGAGCATATGTCATCACTATTAAGGGAGAGTCTTGATAGGGCTGGAATTGAGTATGTACATTACTCAGCTAGGGAAGTGTATAAAAAGGGTATGCTTGTTAAGGAGATCGATAAGATACTGAGGAATGCTAATAAGGCTGGGGAGATCATTTATGAGGAGACTGGTCAGGAGAAGTATCTTAACATCCTTCCATATTACGTGGTCTGTGAAAAATGCGGCAGGATATACACGACTGTAGTGACTGAATACGATCCGAAGAGGAAAATGGTTAAATATGAGTGTGTAGGAGCTGAGATAAAGGGTAGGTGGTATGATGGATGTGGGCATGAGGGGTGGGTTAAAATAGATAGTGACAAGGGTAAGCTGGTGTGGAAAGTTGAGTTTGCAGCCAGGTGGAGAGCGTTGGATATTAGATTTGAGGCATATGGAAAGGATATTGCAGATTCTGTTAGGGTGAATGATAGGGTTTCAAGGGAGATTCTGGGGTTTGAACCTCCATATCATATTAGATATGAGATGTTCCTAGATGAGGCTGGTAGGAAGATTACTAAGTCACGTGGAAACGTATTTACACCCCAAGTCTGGTATAGATACGGCTCCCCCGAGAGCCTAATCCTGTTCCTACTCAAGAGATTCATAGGGACTAGGAGAGTTAAGCTAGAGACTATAGTATATATGATGAGGGAATTAGACTACTACAGAGACGTATATCATGGGAAAATAAAGATTGAGAACCCTATGAAACTAGCTAGGATGAGGGGGTTAATCGAATATACTTATAAACTAGGTCCAGTCCCACCTGTAGCAGTGCCCTATGAAGTTATATTAAGCTTAGCTGAAGTAGCTCCTGAGGGGAAGGAGAGGGAGTTTATACTTAAGAGGCTTGATAAATACGGCTATAAATATAAGCCGGATGATGTAGAGGAGTTGATTGAGTATGCCGTAAACTGGGTCCGTGAAGTAGGTAAACCTCCGCTATATGAAGCTGAAATCGAGTTAGAGCCTGTTTACCAGGAGGCCCTCAAGAAATTTATAGAAGAAATTAATGACCTCAGCGATGGTGAGGAGATCCAAAGTGTAATATTTAAGACTGCACGGGAATATAATATTCCGATCAAGGAATTCTTTAAGACACTATATATTATAATATCTGGAAGGGAATACGGGCCACGTCTAGGGCCATTAATAGCAGATATTGGTGTAAATAAGGTTGTAGAGACTATTAAAAAGAAGTTAAATATCTAGATACAATTTTTTAATGGGGGCCCGTAGCCTAGCCAGGATAGGGCGCCGGCCTGCGGAGCTGGAGGTCCCGGGTTCAAATCCCGGCGGGCCCACCACACATAATAAACTCCATCATCATCCGCATGTATTCAATTCACTTATTGTTTCATATGTATGCAAGCCTTTATAGATATTACACCTGCTCCTATTCTTGGAGACAGCTTGACAGCAGCTTCTGATATTGCTAGCAGCTGTATTGAATTATATATACTTGTAGAGTTAAAGTTAGATAATGGCTACCTATGTAGGTGATTAGTCTTGATGCTTCCCAAGAGTTTTTGGGATAAGTTGTTGTGGTTGCTTAAGCACATCGTTCTGTTTATAGCACTGTCTATCTTCTACCTGTATGGTACTATATGGCTTTTGAAGAGACCCCACACAAATTCTATAGAGGAGGTCTATAGGGTATTCTACATAGATTTTCTAAGGCTTAGACCAGAACATGTGGAGATTGTTAAACTTACCGATAGAGAACTTGTTACGATATCGCGCAACCCTTGCCCAATACTCAATCTCTCTCTCGCCCTTAGAATGGATACGAGGTACACCTGTAAACTGATATCGGAACCTGTTGCCAAATTTGTTTTAAAACATATAAACAGGGATCTTATGTTTGAAAGAGACTACAGCTATTTAAGACCATATAAAGACGGCTGTCTAGAAAGAATATACTTAAAGCCCCGCACCTCCAGCATTCAGCAATATGACTCCCTTTGATACTGTTTAAACTAGTTCTACACCTACCTGATACTAAAACCTTCTGCAAAGATCCTGTTAACGTAAAAAACCTCACTAACTCCCATATTTTCCTTATGCATTAGGTCTTGAAATTCATGAAGACTGAGATAAAGAAACCTAAGAAGCTATATGAGCTAAACCACGATGGACATGATACAGGGTTTGCAGTGTACAAGCAATGTTGTTCTTAAACTAGCTGATAAGAGTTCTAAAGCAGTATGCACCAAAGGCTTAGCACAATGTTTCAGTATGCATCTTGATTATCACCATTTACTACCAAATATGCGATCTTGCCCCAGTTCTAAATAGAGATTGAAACGCAGGTTTATATACCTCGGGCTTGTGGAGCCGGAGACCTAGGTTCAAATCCCAATAGACCTATATTTCTCTCCTTTGGCTACAATATAAAATGGCTTTATTTCTATAATTTTTAGCTTTTTAAATTTATATCTGCTGAATAATCTTACTAAGTCTCTTGCATCATATATGAATAATTTAGGGTACAGTCCGCTTCTCCTCTCTATAATCACTAGTGCGATTCTTCCATCATGTTTTAATACTCTATTCATCCCGTTAAGTACCTTTTCAACGCCTACGGCCTCTGATAATGCACCTGAGCAGGTTGCTATATTAAGGACTTTACTTCTAAATGGCAGCTGATTTAAAGTTGATTCTCACTGGTAAATCCTTCGAACCTGGATTTATATATAATACATCCGGAAGTTAATATTAGATATTAACATGAATAATGATTAATTCCTGGAATTTTTAGATATCACAGGCTAGATTCATAGAGATATAAGGTGGTCGCCTGAGGCTTTGAAGCCTTAGGTTCATCCCACCTTCTAGGCATATCCCCCGAGGCATGGTAGCCATGCATACATGATTTGTAGCATGGTCAGCCTGCCTGGAAGGATATGCCTCGCCTCACCCTCCGCCAATGCGTCACCGAGCTCCTCGGCCACAATCCAATATGGATTGTGTATAAAATTTACTGATTTAGCAACAGTTTCTGAGTATCCCTGTCCAATAGTTTCTTATATGTCTCTGGATTCAAGTATCTAAGTCCTATTAGATACGCTGATACCGTATGCTTATCTAGGCAGAATGCATTCTTGAAATTCTCAGCCAACCTACTTATATACGATGGATTAACCAAGTATACTTTAAATCCATATTTTAATGCCATTGTGATAGCGTATTGTAATAATTTCTTCTTTGGGAAGTTACTAGCCTTCCTATTCCCACTTCTATTCTTAGTCTTCTTAACCCTCCTCCGTTTAATCCTATCTAAATCTTCATATAACACTGTACTGACATTATGATAATATGCATATTTTAGTAGTCTGCCTAGCGCCTGTAGTCTCAATGGCCATGCCTTATTCTTAGGGTATTTAGGTCTGTTAACCTCACTATACCATTCCGTCTTAGTCTCTTTTATAATCCCCTGCCTATCAATTATAACCATGTTTATACGATCTGAATTAAGGTCGAAGCATGCGATGTTGCCTCCCTTAGCCTCACCCTTCTTGAAATGTTTAATGTATAATTCTAGTGGAACTGATAAATGTAGATATATCTTCCCATTTCTAAACACTATCCTTGCATTATAGCTTAACTCGTTATTCATAGCTCTGTCAATGACTTCATTAACTAGTGGAATATATTCTTCACCGAATCTAGCTTCACATTCTATCCAGTCATCATGTCTTCCATGTCTGCCGTTTAAATGATAGCTTATCAATAGCTTATCGCTAGATACTAATCTAATATTCTGGTTCCCCTTGATGAATGCTTCTCCCTTACTCGCTATAAATAGCTTCTTAACCTTTATCTTCAGTGGATTACTACCGTGATACTCTGCACTTTTAATTAATAATTTTGCTATATCTACAGCGCTCTTCGCATACCCTTGGTTAAGATCCTCTGTAATTACTTTAGTAATATAATCTTTGCTTAATCCCTTTGCCAGCATCCTCGTAGCCTTGACGACAGCCTTACGGAATCTATATGCAAGGTATACAAGCCTCTGGTAATCCTCATTATAAACATATATTCTTCCTGTTATAGTAACATAACCTATTTTAGGAGTTCTGACATCCATGCACATCACCCCCTTCAAGTTTGGGGAGATGGCATAACAGCACTTGTATGTTGTATTCATGAGGGGCGGCTACCCACGAATTTATCTAATTTGTATATATATGTGGATAGCCCGTGAAAAAGCCCCCTCGAAAACATCGTATGCCTTTGCAGAGCTATCCCCCCCATCCAATTCATGGGGGGAGGTGGCCTGTTGCAAGCACCTGGGTTGCAACAGACCTATCAGGTGTGTACCATCTTAATTCGATACACACCCTCATCCAATAAAATATAGGTATTTAAAGGGTTTTTAAGCCACTACACAAACCATTTATAAAGACTATTTTATTGATGTTAAATGGATAGTTAGTATGCTGACTAAGGAATCATTAGTAAATGATTTCATCAGGCTAGGCAAGAAATATAGAGATACTTATATAGAGGTATTCGAGGATAAGGGTGGATATACAATAATAATATACTGTGATGTAAAGCATGGTGAAGAAGTCAAGCTATTCAAGGAGTTTGATAGGCTAATAGTATGCATCGGTGTGGAGACTGTTGAGTATGAAGACGAGGAGATATTAACTGATGAAGAGGTTGAGGAGCTCCGTGAAACATATAGAAAGATAGGGAGATATAATGAAGCCGAGAAAGTAGGCAATAGGATAACAGGTAAGATAGACTGGCATCAATACAAATACATATTCAGAATACCAATAGAAAAAGAATATAAAATAAAGAACTATAAAATAGATAAAGACGCACTAATAATAAGACTAGAAAAAATTAAAATATTTAGATATTATACACGCTTACATCCAATTATAAACATAGTATTCACGATATAAGGTAAAATTTCTCTATTATAAAAAGGAGGTATTTATCTTCGTTCAAGAACTTTATATAATTTATCCTCAGCCTCCGCTATAGGGCTTCTCTTAAATCTATTGAGTAATGCCCTATATATTGGAGACCCTATTTTCTGTTCTAAACTCCATTCCTTAGCGAATCTTCCTGTGGATATGTCTTCAGCCTCTTCCTTAAAGAATTCCCATAAGGAGCTATTTTTAAGTAGTTTATCTAGTCTAGTTAATTGGCCGTATTGGCTTGTTCTCGAATGTAACTTAAATTGTTCGAATAGTCCCATTTCAGCCATAGCTTTCGCAGTCTCCGCTAACTCGCCGGATGCATATAACTCTAATATTGCTGTCTCGGGATTCACCCCATATTCCTTGGTTAGGAGCTCGAAGTATATTATGAATGAAGCTATTAATAGGGGCATCCATGTATGTTCAGTCATTAGATCAACCATCGTCTCCTCCTCAAAACTGGATTTAATAGCTATTCCACCAGGCTTACCGATAGCTCCTATTGCTTTAGATAATGCAGCTGCATATTCCCACGCCTTTCCAGATACATCTTGGGCGACACCGAGTAGAACCGGATACCCTCTACCCATTTTGTGAAGCTCGATAATACCTGCTCCAATCATACGAGGAGCAACCAGGATGACATCCATATTTTCCAGAGGTTTTATAAATCCATAGGATATATTGTATCCGCTTGCAAAGCCGAGTATGAAATGATCTTTATGAAGAACTTTATCAACAATATACTTCCTATATACCTCGGGAGCCACTTCATCTGGGACTAGTAAAAGCGCTATATCCGCCTTCTCCGCAGCCTCATCAATATCATAAACATTAAAACTATCCTTAACCGCTCGCTCCCAAGCCTCATCCCTAATATTACCTACAATGACGTTGAGCCCATGATCCCTCATTACAATTGCTTGAGCCCTGCCCTGATTTCCATATCCAACCACGCTTATAACTTTATCCTTAAGGATATCGATGCTGTAGTCGAGGATGATCCTCTCACTCATCCGAAGACACCATATAAAGATATCTGAGTCACATAGTAATTAAAGAAATGAAGTTTCCAGCAATCGATTCAAAGATGTTAGCCTAGCAGACTAACTTTTATATTAAATCTATTACACTATCGACTTTGATTAATTGCATCTTATGTGATAGGAATTTCAATGCCTTCTCCAATTCTCTTCTCGATTCAAAGTAGAATAAATGTGACGGAGATTTTTTATCGGTAGAGCCGAATCTTTTAATATACTTGAATCCGTTTTCAGCCATATATAAGGAGAGCGTGCATTCATCTATATCTTTATTCTTAATAATATAACTTTCTATAGCTGGGTAGAAGTTGGTTAGATAGTCTATATGCCATCTAACCCTCTTCCCTATTCGATAATGTCTAGATATTCGTTTTAATGTATTTACACCACCACTACCAATATATAGATAATATCCCTTACTGAACCCTACATCCCCTAAAGAGCCTACCTTAATTTTATTATCTTTATCAACGTATATTATAACGATGTATGTCTCCATAGACTTCACTAGAATATTAAATTGGTACAAATATAAATAGTATGGAGAGGGAAAGGGTTAGTAGAAATAATGATACTACTTTGTTAAAACTCCCGAATACAGTTTTATCGATTAATAAGCCAGTGTATAACGATCCAATTAGCAGAAATAGTCTTGAGTAGAATGATGTACTATATATATCTATACTCGATCCAATGATCTGAGACAATGTTTCTAAAGATACTTTAGATAGTATTTTCCCGACGACCCATACGCTATACCCACCTAGGAATATAACTCCAATACTAGTTGCGAGTGGGAGTACTGAGGATACCCTCCTCATACTATTTACTTTGAAGTATGACTCAAGTAGATCCCTCAATTCAATTATTTCCTTAAGTCCACCGCCGGAATATAGAATCTCACCTATAACTACCCTGAAGAATGCTAGTGAGGAATACCTCATCGGTATATATTCTCTAACGTCTGTGCCATACTCATATTTCGATATGATATCCCTAATCTCATTCCCAACTGTATAATGGTATTTATTTAGGTCGAGGTTCTTTAGAGCCTCAACAACCGAGAAACCACCCTTAACAAGCTCTTCAAGCTCCCGCATGAGTATAATTAAGTCGGACTCGATCCTCGACTCATGTTTAATTCGGATTATACTATATATAAAGGCTGGTAATAGCGTTATTGTGAGTGAGTAGACTATGGCGTAGGATAGATTGATATTCAGGTTTAAATGGAGTAATATGGATATTGGCGGGATAAAGAAGGTGAATACAAGGTATTTATTTATATATTTATCTGGTATTGGAAGCCTTGGATTACTCTTCTCAATAGATAAGTATGATATAAAGCCTAGGAATGGGAATAATGTTAAAAGTATTATGAAGGTGTAAACTACCATATTATATCCTATTAGGAAGATTAATGAAGATAATATGGAGGGGGTTAATCCAAATATTAGGATAATTATCTCTAAGTAATTTGATATATTTCTCCATGAGTTAATCCATAACTCTCTCAAGTAATTAAAGAAGATACTTAGCTTATTCCTAAGGAAATTTATTATATCACCGCCAATCCAGTATATCCTGATCAACTCCTTAAAATAGCTTCGAAGATCATTATCAGGGATTAAGTCTATATTCCTCCATATTATATTATCTATAGACTCCCCATCGATATAATATTTAACTAACCAGAATCTGAATATACTTGAGACCCCCCTCAAAAACCTTGAGGATGGTGATTTAATTAGTGAGTATAGAGTCCTCTCTAAAGAGAATTTAGCTCCATATATAGACATTAGGAGGAGTATAAGAGGCTTCTCCCTAGATACATGGGAAGACATTACAGAGCGTATACTTAATTTATAGAAGAAGACCCCGATAACTGCTATAAATGGATACATTGCTATAAGCAGAGTCAAATATATATATGGTAGGGTGTAGATGCTATTGAGGAAATATATTGCTATAGTATATAAGGCTAATACTGATAACATGTGAACTAGTAGACTTTTGAAACTTAGTATACCTAGGGTCTGGAGATTAATAAAGTCACGGCTTATATATCCTAAGAGACGATATCTCAATCTCGGCTTCAACTCATATTTAGTTAACTCCATCTCCTACACCTAATTCAAGGATCCACTTGTCGTTAACTAGCCTATATTTACCATTATAAAATAGATTTACTCTTGTAGAGAACTCGGTATCGTCGAGAACCTTCATTTTAACGAGGTACTTAATGAACTTCAGAAACCTACTATATAGAGACTTCTCCTCCTCATCCAATGCATTATATATTCTCTCCCGATTACGTGCATCATCCCATCGATCACAATATATTAGAATCCACTTATTATTCAGATGCCGATAGATTTTATGGACTCTCCTTATGTGGCTACTGCCTTCTCTATACATCCGCATTATAACTACGGTATCGAGTAGCTTGTACATTGAGGCATCTAATGAAATTGGTTTAGACCTTAATCTAGCGTATAACTCCCTCAAAGTTGAGGCGTGGAAAGTCGTTATACACCCATGTCCAGTAGCGGCCCCCTGAAATACTAGTCTAGCCTCTAAACCCCTACTCTCACCTAATATAATGTAGTCAGCCCTCTCCCTCAAAGAGTATTTAAGTAGATTTAGTATCTCGTCTAAAGTATCCTTATCCCATCTGGTAGTAAGCGGCTTCCACCCTATATGATTACGTAGATATACCTCCGGGATCTCCTCAATGGTTATAATCCTCTTTGAAGTCGGTATCAATAGTAACAGAGAGTTTAATAATGTAGTCTTACCTACACCAGATGGACCTATTATCATGATAAACTTCTTTCTATCAACCAATACCCATAGATAAGCTGCGACGTATGAAGGTAATACCCCCGATGAGACCAGCTCCGTCAGTGTATATGGCCTGGATTTATACTTTCTTATTGTAAAACTACTTCCACGTGGCGAAACCTCATTCAACCAAGTAGCTACAACCCTATAGTTCTCTGGCAAGACCCCCTCTAGTACTGGACTCAGCATATTAATGCTTTTACCTGATCTAAACGCCAATTTATTTATAATTTTCTCTACCTCCGAGTCATTTAGAAATATATTTGTCTTCATCCAGCCCTGGTTGTTATACCTCTTGTGCCATACTAATACATAGGTATTTGGAGCGGATAAGGATAGGTCCTCAATATCTGGGTCAGATAATAGTGGAGTGATCTCCCTATATCCAATCACATCCCTTATAATTACATATTCAATGACTTTCCTGATATTCTGGTAAAATACCTTATCCCTACCCCTAGTATACTGTTTATCTAGTGAATCAAGAATATATTTAACCGGATCTTCAAAGAACTGGTCATTATATGTCATTGTATAAATTATATTGTCAATCAACTCACGAGCCTTATTAATTAATTTAGCATCATACACTTCATCCACTATATACCTATATTCATCCGATACCCTCCTTATCGTGATATTAAATGATATATTGTATTCCTTGCCATTCGGTAATTTAAATATGGAAGACACCCTGTAACCATCTATTATCTCATCTGAAGACATGATCTAACACCTAGATAGTTAGTTTAGATATGATTACGAGGGCGTCTCTCCCAGATGGATCGAATATTATAATGTATTTTGATGTAGGTATTAGGATAGAGTCGTATGGTACATTATTTAAATCAGCCTTAACTAGATACGGCGATTCCACGTCCATTCTATATATCCAGACCCCTATAGACTTGATTAAGTGATACAGATCTGAAAACGATCTATTTGTAACATAATATATCTCTGTATCAATCAAGTCTTCATCTATATAACTATATGGAAATGCATATGACCAGCCTAGGAAAACCGGTGTACGATGGTAATGCGAATTTACGATTATATAGTTTGGAAGGAAGCCCATTGAGTAATCGGTTGGTATATCAGCAGTGTATAAGTCTCTAGATATCATTGATAATACATCATTAGACACTGAGAACACCGATATTGCTATATAGTCATCGTATATGCTATTAGGGTTTATCGGCTTGATATAGGTATAGTTATAAACCTCTATTTGGATGGAATCTATACTATCGTTAATCGGTATTTTTATATGCGTTAAGAATTTTGGTTTATATATAATGAAACCTTCTTCAGAAGAGTATAATCCAGTGTAGTTTAATGTTTTGAATACTGAAAATGATATCATGCTATAAGCTTTTTCAATACCTATCTCAAGTGGTATTACGAACCCGCCTGAAATGAAATTCATATAGAATGTGTATACGTATCCGGTTGTCTCGTTAAAAGTATATAATTCAGTCGATCTTATTCCATCGAAATATACTATCCTTATAGATTGGTTATACCTACCTTTTATAGTGATTGGATGCTGTTCATATGTAAATTTAGAGCTTATAATTAAGTATGATCCTAATGGCTTAAAGATATATTTTACAGCTAATCTAATAGTTACGCGGTCGTATAAACTTCCATAGCATTTATATCCAGACCTGAAACGTATCATCTGGCTAATTAAATTCCTATCCCCAAATACATCTACATATGATAATGTAGTTTTACTTGAGTCTTCATAAAATCCGTTTATGGACTTGTTTACAATCCCCCATATCATCTTTCTAACTCCAGACTCTTCGTATAAAGGCCCGGAAATATTGAAATAATTCATATCCTCATCTGAATCATTAAAGATGGTTAGTAGTACCCCCTTCGTCCTGGCATATATAGGATTACCATCCTTATAATATCCTATAAGATCCAGTGGGATACTTACGTTATATATATGGGAAAAACCATTTACACCTCTGTATACTTTAATCCATCCTAATACTCTCTTAGGATACCCGCTACCATTTAGGACTAATCTAAATCCGTCGAGTCTTAGATCTAGATTTATATATAGAACCCTGTGATTAAAGTATTCGTCATATACTTTAACCTTATATAAGTATCTGCCATTATACATCCCTACAAGCGATATACTATATAGATAATCTGAAGACACCATGTTATGGCTTATATTACCGAGGTGAATTAGACTACCATTGTATACTAAATATACGCCTCTACCTGGGGATATGAAGGCTAAATAGTTATATCCTATATATAGAGGCTGTAGATTATAGGGTCCGTCATAGTAATATAATCTATTGAAATCTTGGTATACGGCGTGTTTAGATAATATTATCCGCCCATCCTTAGATACATATAGTGGATAGCCTCCACCATAGATTATCGTTGTATTTATAATATCGATTTCATAATATACTTTACCCGTATCGTTTAAATATAGAATATTTATCGGCAGATACTTACCTACTAGGTATGCGGTTCCTGGATTAATCAACCTAGATATCGAGATTGAGTTATTAAATGACTTAATTACAATTTCACCATTTGAATTAGTATCAGGCTCGTCATTCAACGGTGTAAATACGCGTCCTCTTGAAGTTACTACATATATCTCATTTCTACTGTAGCTGTTACCAATCTCTATCTCGAGAGATTCTCCTGGTGAAATCTCCTTAGATATATTAATAAAATCGAGTCTACCGCTGGATCCGAGGAATATCCCCTCGATCAATACATTCCTATCTCCTTCATTACCGATTATAACTAAACCATTTAAATACCTTACTTTAAGGGATTCAGATTCTCTAATAATCTCATCCCTAAAATTCTCTCCGATATACTCTATTTCTCTGGATTTCATATCAAGATAATATATGATAGCACTAAGCAGGATAGATACCAATGCAAATACGATGGCTGCACTGAATATATTTGATAAACCTTTTCTAGCTAGCATCTACGATCACCACGCTATAATCTAGTTTAAAATACACCTTTGTGATATTGGATGACGGTATGTCGATGAGTCTGAAGAAAGTTTTAGGAGGTATAAACTCGGATTCAGTCCAGGATCCATTTTTAAAAATCTGTATAGAATTATTATAAAATCCATAATTCTCTAAATATATTTTTCTAGGAAACATATCTTCAACACCATAATAGTAGAATATAAGTTCGTTCACCCCTCGGTATATTACTGAGATTTTAGAGTACTGGAGATTAAGCCTCCTCCGATTTACTATATTACCATACTCGATATATTGACTAGATAATGGTTGGAAATAATATGCGTATAGTAATGTAGCCATAGATAGAGTTATAAAAATAAGTAGGGTTTGGGAAACGTACTCTGAGAACCTTATGATCATTCGACCACCGTTCTAAACTTGAATACGGATCCATTATCCAGTTTTACTATAACATCTACGGTCGAGTCAGGGTTGAAACTATTATTTAGCGTTACTTTAACTTCCTTAGCTTTACCCGGCTCTATCAATATACTCGTATTATTGCTTCCTAATAACGTCCCAGAGGAATATAGTGAGACTCCTGAGACATTTGCGGTACTGGTCCCTATATTTTTAATTACCAAGTATGCATCGGAGCCTATTCTATAGACTGACTGTAGGATTATCTGTTTAGACTTGCTCCATCCAGATAATAGATCTAGAGACCCGCTGTATAACATAAGTCCTAACGTAGTTACTAGTGCAACCATTATAACGACTTGAAGGAAATGCGATATCCCCCTTCTCCTCACTAAAATCACCATTATTATTTGGATGGCGAAAACCTTTTAAAGACGCTCAATTTAGGTGTATATAGAGGGATGGCTAGCGTATCTTATCTCCCTTTACATACTGGACACGTACCAAGATGGCTATTTAATCGGATGGTTAAGCTAGGATATGCTATATCAAAGGTTATTATTGAGGACCTCGGTAAAAATGAGTTTATATATAGGTTATCAAATCCATTTTGGTTCCAAGCACTTGGATGTGCATTGGGTTTTGATTGGCATTCATCTGGAATAACTACAGTATTAACAGGTGTATTTAAAGAAATTTTTAGAGATGGTAATGAATTCGGGATTTATATAGTCGGTGGGAAGGGGAGAGAGGCGATTAATATCCCATATTACCTTGATAATATGAGTGAAACACTAAATACAGCCTATATAAATGAGTTGAAGTATCTAAGTAGATTAGTTGCACGTACAGATAACTTCCTTCTTCAAGATGGATATGATCTATATCATCAGGCTATTATATTTTCCGAAGATCGCTACTGGTCGATAATACAGCAGGGTATGAACATTGATATTAAATATGCTAGGAGATACCATTGGAGCAATGTAAATAAAATTGATCCGGTAGTTCAGGAGCCGCATACAGGTATAGTTACACAGAGGATTGAGAATAATATTCTAAATCTAGTAGATAGGAAGTCGAGGGAGGCGAAGAAGTTAATACTGGACATTATTGCTGACCGGAGAGTTCATAGAGACTTAGATAAATTATACAGTACTCTAAAGATTGGGCTATACCAATATTTAAGTATTGATAAGGAATATACTGCTCCAAGTAATGCTAAGATCCTATTTATGCCGCCTAAGATTAATTGGAGTATAGTTAGGAGACTCTATGAAAATAGGCCTACCACAATTCCAGAGTTTCTAAATGTTAGAGGCGTTAATAAGGAAGTTGTAAGGGGATTAGCATTAATAGCCTCACTAATATATGGTGAGGAGGTTGAATGGAGGGATACGATCAAGTATACTTTTACAGTAGGCGGTAAAGACGGTGTTCCATATCCTGTAGACGTAAAGACATATGATAAACTAATTAATTATCTGCAAGAGACTGTTGAGGGTGCTGATATAGATAGGGAGGAGAAGAGAAAAGCGCTTCAAAGAATAAGTAGACTTAAATTAATATAAGCTCAGATACCCCAGGATATAATCATAGATTCATTCTGGAACGGCATCATCATCGCTAAAATAAAATTAAGTTGATACTATTTTAAACATTATATAAAATTTACGGTAATTCACGTTCTCGATGTAACGCTGTATAATATGATGCCAGTATATGCCGCCGGCGGGAGAATTTCATCAATACCTATATTAACCGGCTCACCCAGCTCAAGCTCTCTAGCGGTAAATGTAGAGTCTCCCGCAGAGACCGCTATGCCGACACGGATAGACTTAATCTCCTCTGCCAGCCTCCCGAAATCTAGAGGGGTCGAGGGGATTTTATTTGGAACAATTAAATATAGTTTATCCAGCTTCAATATCTCCTTGACATCGGTTAAATCGGGCAGGTATAGGATTCGTCTTCCCTTTAAATAAGCCCTTTTCTCAGCCTCAGGAACCCCTGTCTGAGCCGCGGCGCTAGATGCTTTAGATATTACGAGAAGATCCACGATTGGGAAAGATAGATATACGTCAATAACTTCATTCAGCTTTACATTACTGTATATATTG
>Ga0190310_1000208_pt1 | contig 21002 bp, 19 predicted proteins | sample 48700778_MG_FD_165059 | JGI IMG/M metagenome (GOLD analysis project Ga0190310, IMG submission 165059) | Hydrothermal vent sediment bacterial communities from Southern Trench, Guaymas Basin, Mexico - 4870-07-7-8_MG | ecosystem: Environmental > Aquatic > Marine > Hydrothermal vents > Sediment ... | reverse complement strand
TGGTAGACCCCACTATGGATATGATAAGTACCATAAATACATACCAATAGACAATCCCTGTATAGAGAATACTGTTGAGTTAAAGATGTATACTACATACACTTCTGGTGAACATAGTGAGATATTCAAGATTAATCATATAGACTATATTGTAGTATTAAAAGACTTGTGGAGCCTTGCTAAAAGACTTAGATACTTACTTGAAGTAATAGATCTATTTAAAGATCATTGGATAGCTTATGAACTATCGAAAATACTTAGGGAAACATTGGATCATGTCTATGTAGATACAATTACTATGGAATCTCTAAAGGCAATAATAGATCTTCTCGACCCTTCTCTTGGAACTTATCGTGAATTAGTTGATGATCTGAAAATATTACTTCGAAATAAAAGTAAAGAATTATGTAAAGCTGGTTTAAGAAGGCCTGATTACGATAGACTATTGAAGAATTCGGCTCTAGCAAGGAAATATCTTGATGATAATCTTTTAAAATTGAACAAGAAGTATTGGAGAGAGGGATCAGTTTATGTAGTTTCACATGCCCATATAGATGCTGCTTGGCTATGGAGCTGGCATGAGACTATAGGCAAGATTGCCCGGACAGCATTAAATGTACTATATGCTTTACGTGGGAGAAATGATCTAGTATTCGTACAGAGTAGTGCCTTATACTATAAATGGCTAAAAGAATACTATCCAGATATTTATAGCAAGGTAATAGATGCTATGGCAAAGGGTATCTGGGAACCTGTGGGAGGTATGTGGGTAGAAAGTGATATGATCTTAACACCTCTAGAATCCATTATTAGACAATTCTTTTATGGACAAAGATTTTTCATAGAAAATTTTGGCATGAAATCAAGAATTGCATGGTTACCAGATAGCTTCGGATTTAATCCCATATTGCCACAGATCATGAAGAGTGCTGGAATAGAATATTTTACAACTCATAAGCTTTGCTGGAATAAATACAATGAATTTCCATACCATATTTTTAAGTGGAAGGGTTTAGATGGTACAGAAATAGTTTCGCAACTAATATTATTGGGTTATGGAACTGATGTTAAGCCTTCACTACTTAAAAGGCTTTGGGACGAGTTTAAGGAAAAACATATCTTTCCTAAACCCATGTATGTCTTTGGCTATGGTGATGGAGGAGGAGGCATTACATTAGAGCATGTTGAGAAAATAGATCTTTACCGTGTAACTCCTCTACTCCCTAAGATTGAGACAGGGAAACTCAATGAATACATTAATGAAATTATAAAGAGATCCAGTGAACTTCCCATATGGAGGGGAGAATTATATCTTGAAATGCATAGAGGAACATATACTACCAATTTAAGGATTAAAAAACTTGTCTATGAAGCAGATAAACTCTTAAGATATGTAGAAACTTTATCAGCTATAGCATATTCTCTTGGATACAATTATCCCCTTGAAGAAATAGATCGTTTATGGCACGTATTATTATTAAATGAGTTCCACGATATACTGCCAGGTTCTTCAATTAACAGTGTTTATAGGACATCGTATAGTGAACTAGGGAAATTAATTGAGCGATCTGGGAAACTAATTGAGGAGGCTATAGAAAATATTTCTAAATATTATCAAATCTCAGGCATATTAGTATTCAATCCCTTACCTTGGAATGTAAGAACATATATTGAGTTGAAACTTGATAAAAACCTTGTTCCAATAGATCAGAACGGTAATCCATTAGCTATTCAAAGGAATAAGGATAAGATTATTGCGGAGCTAGATTTAGAGCCACTAAGCCTAACTTCTCTAGGTCTTATAGAGACACATTATCCCAAGGATGTACATAGGGACGGAGTAAAAATAGAAGAGCTTGATAAAGAAATCATTGTTGAGAATAAATATTATCGTGTCATAGTAGGGAAAGATGGGGTCATTAAGTCTTTATATGATAAGGAATTAGGAGATGAAGTAATTGAGAGGCCTAGTAATGTATTAATAGCGTATGAGGATAAGCCTCATGAGTGGGATGCTTGGGATATAGATGAGGACTATGAGAAATTAAGATGGGTAATAAACTATGAAACGAGTCCTGAAATTATAGAGCAGGGTCCATTGAGAGTTATTATTAGGTTTAAATGGAGGTATAGGGATTCAACTATAGTTCAGGATATGATAATGTATTCTAGTCGTAAGGAAATATTATTTAAGACAGTATTTGATTGGCATGAGAGGAATATTTTAGTTAAAACATGGTTTTATCCACGAATATATACTGGTTATGCATACTATGATATGGGAGCTGGTTATCTAACTAGACCTACTCATAGAAATACTAGTTGGGAAAGAGCAAAGTTTGAAGTATATAAGCATAAATGGGTTGCATTAAGAAATGATGCATACCTATTTTCTATTATTAGCCATGAACGAAATGGTGTTTCCATCAAAGAAAATGAAATTGGTTTATCTCTCCTAAAATCACCATTATACCCTAATCCCTTAAGTGATTATGGACACATAGATACATACTATGCAATAACTACCCTGGATTCTGATAAGATATATGAATTAAATAAAATAGCTTATGAGCTAATGAACCCTCCATACGTTATTGATAAGGGTAAGTATATGGATAGAATGTACTCGATATCATTTATCAAAGTCCATGGAGAAGCCATCATAGAGAATATCAAGAAATGTCATGATAAAGATAATTGCATTATTATTAGAATATACAATCCAGTTAATAAGGACGTAAATGTTGCTTTAAGACCTTGGATAAAAATGGTTAAGGCCTATGATTCAAATATATTGGAGCACGATATTGAAGAGATGGATGCTAATAAAGATAAGATCGTGGTCAAACTCCGGCCATTTGAAATAAAAACTATTAAGATCTATTTTAGATAATACTATTCCTACAATCACTTGGTAATGTGACGCAGTTTAGTTGACGATATATTGTCATATTTTGTAATATGACTAATTATTTTGTATTTCATAAAATATTTTAATATTTACTTGAATTCTCTTCAATTAGGTGTCTCTATGAGCGAATGTATTGTTGAAACACGCGATCTTGTAAAGGTTTATCCAGGGGGAGTCAAAGGAGTAGATGGAGTTAGCTTCTGCGTAAGAAAAGGAGATATCTTTGGCTTAATAGGACCTAATGGGGCTGGTAAGACAACTACTCTTCGTATACTAGCTACTATTTTACAGCCAACAAGTGGCCTGGCATATGTAGCTGGATATGATGTTGTTAAGCAAGCGAGTATGGTTAGGAAAGTTATTAGTTACTTACCAGAGGATGCTGGAGCTTATAAGTATCTTACTGGACTCGAATTTTTAGAGTTTATTGCAAACTTCTATGCTGGAAACGAAGATGAAAAGATAAGGATCATACGTGAAGGCGTTACATTAAGTGGTCTTGGTGATCGCTTAAAGGATAAGATTAAGACATATAGTAAAGGTATGTTGAGGAGACTCCTAGTTGCAAAGACATTAATGATAAGGCCTACCCTAGCAATACTTGATGAACCAACAAGTGGATTAGATGTTGTTAACGCAGTTATGGTTAGAGATGCAATTAGGAAATACGCGCATGAGAAAGGCGTTACTGTTCTACTTAGTAGCCATAATATGCTTGAAGTAGAATACTTATGCGATCGAGTTGCGATCATACATAAAGGGAGAATTATAGCTGAAGGCTCTCCTCGACAACTTATAGAAGAGCATAATGTTGAGAATCTCGAGGAAGTATTTGTTAAACTCGTAGGAGGTGGAGTTAGATGAGTACTTTCTTTAATTTATTGATTAAAGAACTTAAGAGCATTATTCGTGACCCAAAGATGCTTATAGCTATGTTTGTTGTACCACTTATCATGATCGGTATAATGTATGGTGTTATGGCAGCTGCAATGCAGGAACAGGCAAAACAGGTTGAAAAAGAATCAAAAATAGTTGCCATAATAGATCTTGATCATGGGCCTTGGTCTCAACGATTTATTGACTATCTAGAGTCTATAGGTATTAGCGTGAAACTTGTTAAAAGTATTAGTGAGACAAATATAGCTGATCTAATGGAGAGACTGGGCGTTAAAATACTCTATGTTATACCTAGTAATTTCAGTAATGCATTGACAGCTAATAAAACCGCAATTATAGAATACTATGTATTATTAAAATCATTGACATTAGGTGAATTTGGACTAGGAGCATCTGCTGAAGGATTAATTGATAGCTTTGCCGAAAACATTACTAGGTCCATTATAACTAGAGAAGGAATACCGAAAGAATTTATTGAACACCCAGTTAATGGAAGTATTAGAGCTATTGTTGGTAATAAGGTATTTACTAGGCCTGAACAAGTATTTATGGGAGTATTTATGATTAGCTTCATTATACCTTTAGTGGCATTTTTAATGCTTATATTTATTATACAGTTTGCCGTAACGAGTATGGCTGTTGAGAAGGAAGAGAAAATGTTTGAAACACTATTGACATTACCGGTCAATAGATTGACTATAATTGGTGTTAAATTACTCGTATCAGTTATAATAGGTATTGCTTATGTAGCCATATATGGCTTTATACTTGTATGGTTTTTTACAGGATCAATTACAGTAACTTCTGGGACCACTACTAGTGTAAACGTACTTGATATACTTCCTCCTGCAACAACTTATTATCTAGGCTTAGGATTAATTGGTGCAGTAATCTTCGGATTATTATTGGCTATGGTTCTAAGCTTGTTTGCCGAAGACGTACGTACAGCACAGCTTATATCAAATTATGCGCTAATGCCTCTCATCTTCATGTTCTTCATACCAATGTTTATAGATATAAGTGGGTTACCATATACAGTTAAAACGATTTTGTCCATGATTCCTCTAGCCAATATAGGATTTATTCCGAAACTATCAATGCTAGGTCACAATGAATTAGCAATGCTTGCAGGAATATCAAATATAGTATATGCAACTATAGCATTAACACTAGCATATAAAATTGTTAATACAGAGAAAATATTTACAGCAAAGTTCTTTAAGAGAATAAAGAAGAAAAAATAATCACTATTTTCTTAAGACCACTACTGCTCACTTTTGATTAAAAACACTCAATAGTGTGACCAATTCAATATAGTATATGGTGGAATGAATGAGTGAAGAAAAACTACCTAAGAAACACCATGAAGAAGAAGAAGTAGAAACTCTCCGTGAAATCTTTGCAGCGATATCTGGCTTCTTAAGAGACGTTAGAGAACCCCTAAAAGATCTAATAAATGTACTTGTTGATGCATTAAATGGTGAAAAAATAGGTAAGGAAGTTGCAGCTTTCTATAATACATTGATAAAGAACGGCGTTCCTGAAGAACTTGCTAAAGAGATGACAAAGGAATTCTTCAATAAGAAACTTGAATCAGCACCTAGTGTGGGTAAAATGTTAAGTTCATTTACGGGTATGATGAGAAAGCCAAAGATTATTGTAAGAAAGGAGGGCAAGGAAGGAGAAGAATCTAGGGAAGATATAAAGCAATAACTTTTTTCCCAATATTTAAAGAACCGGCCTCCCTTTCGTGATAGGTGGTATTTTTGGATATATATGAGAGAGTAAAACAACTTGAAAAGATGTTGGAGGAGCTTATGAATAGATTAAATAATATTGAAGAAAAACTTAGAACATTGGGTATTGAACAACCAACTCTATCAATAGCCTCTCAACTAGTTATAGCATTCTCAATGCCTGCTATTCAGGCTCTTGAGGCATCCCGTAGAGCAATTGCTGCAATTAGTAAATTGTCTATAATCGATCCTATTAATGAAGCCATTATCGAGGTCTTATCTAGCTGTGAAGCATTGAGTATCTCTGAGATTACTAGGAGAGTTAGAGTTTTACGTGGAAGTGCTTCTAGGAGAATTATAAGAGAACGTTTGAAAAGACTTGAGACATTAGATATAGTTGTAAATGTAGGCAGTAATGATAGACCCAAATACATGCTTAATGAATGTATTCAACAGATGATCCAATATGAACAAGTTAAAGAAACTAGCGTATATAGTTCTAATAGGATTTAGGCTTATTCTGATAATATTACAACTCTCTTCACTATACATATCATTTAAACTCAGACTCTGGCTTATAAGATGGAGATCTACAAGGAGATTTAGGAAAACCCTAAAAAGAAATGATCTTCCCTCAGATCTCATTAGAGAACTGGATCTACTCTATACAAATGAGCTGAAGAGAAAATTAAAGTTTTCAATCATGAAACTAGGTTTTGTTGAATAAGAGTTTATTATATCTCTACATATCTAGGCGTTATGTTAATCTCTAGTTTATCAAGTTCTTCATATAATCTTTGGAAAGCCTCTGCATCAGAGCATATTGGGAGTGGTGGGTATTTGAAATATGGTGTTGATGCCCATGGAGGACAACCATATACCTCTTTTTCCATAAGTACTTTGGCTAATCTTATTACATCAACAAGTACGGCAGTAGCCATAGCCTTATCATCGACTTCAAGCTTTAGATCTATTTTAACGGGTATTCCCATAAATGCTTTTGCAAGTATGTATATGTATGCTATCTTCTTATTCCCAAGAAATGGTATGTAGCCGCTTGGCCCAGCATAGATCTTTCTAAGGATCTTATTTGGATCAGGTTGTGTAGATGCTACAGCCATTGTTTTACTTATATGTTTACTATATAATCTACTACGATCAGTCATGTTTTTGAAATCACTATTTCCTCCTACATTAAGTTGATAAGACTCTACAATTGAAGCTCCTCTCCATGTTATGAGACTGGCTAGTGTTCTATGAACTATTGTTGCACCAAGCTGGCCCTTTATATCATCACCTAGTAGTAATGCTCTATTTTTGTAAAACATCTCCTTGAAATCATCATTAGATGCTATGAATTCAGGTATACAGTTAATAAATGAAACACCAGCCTCTGCAGCTACTATAGCATAGAATCTCGTAGCATAGCTACTGCCTACAGGCAATAAATTAATTAGCATATCTAGATCATTTTCTCTAATCTCCTTTATCAATAAATCCTTAGATGGCTCATCATCATTTAATGGAGCAAAATCCTCTATCATGTGTGGAGCCACACCGTCAAATACCTTACCCATTCTAACAATTACGCCTGTCTCATTCAGATCAATTAGTTTAGGTACTAAATTAGGTGGTGCAAAAATAGCTTCTGAAAGATCCTTGCCTACCTTATGTTTTGATATATCAATAGCATAAACTATTTCGATATCAGAGATTCTATAACCACCTATAGTATAGTGTATAAGGCCCTCTGCTGATCCAGTTCTTTTATAATATTCTATAGCTTGGACAAGCATAGAGGCGATATTGCCAATACCTATTAAACCTACATGAATAGCCATATTTATCGCCATAAATATTTACAATTATAAATATTTATATTGATGAATATAAGTTTAGCGTTTTATCATTTACTTAACTTAACCAGGAGTAATAAGGCTAAAGTGCTATACTTAAAAATATGCTTTACATAGTATATGATCTGGTGTCTAAAAATTGTCTGTAAGAGCATTAGAGAGGTTGAAGAAGAAGATAACAATTGAAAATCTATGGATATATATAATAAGGATCTTGATGGAGCAAGAGCCTTTAAAGGCCTATGATATCAAGATTTTATTGAGAGAAAAGTATGGAATTAAACCAGCAACTGTAACTGTTTATTCTGTTGTATATCGTATGGTAAGAGATAATCTCATTAAGCCAGTAAAAGTCTCTGGTGAAACAAGATATAGGGTTACGGAACAAGGTATATCTGCTTTAAAGAAGGCTATAGAATTTCTTGAAGAAACAGTTAATAAACTCAAATAATTTAGCAAGATCAATTAGTCTTATCTAGTATCCGAATATTATTTACAATTCTTCATCGAGTCTAATAGATTGATCTTTGTGGAAAAATTTAATAGTGATTCTCATCTATGCTAGATAATTTGATAATGGTGATTAATATGAGAATTTTGTACTAAGGTCTTCTAAACCTGGCGCCCTTGTTCATGATAATCTGATTTATAATATTTACTTCTACTTGGGGTGTAATAATTGAGTGAAGCTATAATTGCCAAGGATCTAGAGAAAACATATGTAATTAAGAGGGGTTTCATAAGGAGAAGATCTGGGGAGGTAAAGGCACTTAGGGGTGTTAGCTTTAGTGTTAAACGTGGAGAGGTCTTTGGCCTTCTTGGACCGAATGGAGCTGGTAAGACTACTACTGTAAAGATTCTTTCAACATTATTGCTACCAGATAGTGGTAGGGCATGGATTCTGGGATATGATGTACTAAATGAATCACAAAAGGTTAGAGAGATCATAGGAGTATCTCTTAGTGTTGAACGTGGCTTCTTCTGGAAACTTACTGGCTATGAGAATCTCAAGTATTTTGGGTTATTACGTGGTCTCGGAGGCAAGTATCTTGAAGAGAGAATAGATTATGTATTGGATATTGTTGGTTTAAGGAAACTTGGAGGAGATCGTAAGTATTTTGAAGAATTTAGTCTTGGAATGAAAGCTAGACTAAGTATTGCTCGTGCACTCTTACATGATCCCAGTGTATTGATGCTTGATGAGCCTACTTTAGGCCTAGACCCATATAGTGCACGTACAATTCGCGAATTACTAGTAAAGCTTGCCAAGGAAGAAGGCAAAACAGTACTTATAACGTCTCATAATATGTTCGAGGTTGAGATGATCTGTGATCGTGTTGCAATAATTAATGAAGGGAAAATAATAGCTCATGGAACAGTTGCTGAGCTTAAAAGGCTTGTCTCGAAGGAAATACCAGTTATTATAGAGGCTTGGAAGCCTGGATTAACAGGCCATATTGTAATTGAAAATATACAGAGAAAATTAGGTTTTAAAGTTGTAGCTACCGTTAGTGAAGAAGGTCTTACAAGAATAAAGGCTCTAGTTCCACTTGGCGAGGAAGATAAGTTCATACATGAAGTGATAGAAGTTCTCCAAGAACTAGGTGCTAGAATTAGGTTGGCTAGGACTATGGAGCCATCACTAGAAGATGTATTTATAAAATTAACTGGGGGGCTTGAATGGAAATGAGGTATGTCAAAGCTGTTATGAAGGCTAATCTATATGCTTTCATTTGCTGGATGAAGAATAATAGGAGTTATGCATTCTTTATGCTATTTTGGCCATATATGATGGCATTCTTTCTCTTTGGACTTGGCAGTATATTGGGTAGTATTGAAGAGTATAAGATTAGGATGGAAATAGCTAATCCAATACTCTATATACTTGCCTCAAGCAGTATCATGGTTTCAAGTATTAGCATTATAGATAATGTAGCTGGCGAACTATTAAGACATAGATGGATAGGTACATTACCTTATGTTATTTCTTCTCCACCTAGATTTATGGTCTATGCAGTAGCAGGACCGATACCGGCTACAATGTTATCGAGTTTTATTAGTTTATCCAGTATTTTACCTGCGGCCTTATACTTTGAAGGATTAATTGGTGGCATAAAGATATTTGTTGTATTATGCTACATATACCTAGCAATGATTCCATTGATCGGTATTGCCGTAATCATAGGTGGTTTGTCACTCATAGCTGGTGAAGAAGCAAATGTTGCAGGGTTCCTAACACCATTCATACTACTTGTCTCAGGAGTATTTTATCCACAGACAATATTGCCGTTCATACTACAATTAATAGGTAGATGCCTTCCATTAGCTTATGTTGTAGATGCTACTAAATTACTTGCAACATATACGGTGCCACCATTAAACGCATTATTAACTATAGCTGGGTTCTTAATTGGTATGTCAATAATTTATAATGGAATTTCTATGCCTGGCATGTTCTTTATAGAGAGGAGGATTTTAAGGGTGGGTGTTTATGAGGAGTAGGAAACTCGTTAAAGCAGTACTATGGCTACATCTTACGAGGCTCGGGAGATACAAGTATGGTTTCATAAATTATATACTAATAGATATCATGTGGTATTTGATATTCTTACTTGGAGCATTAATGTTTGTGCCATCAGATGAATATGGAGTTACAACTATTATTACTTTCTGGGGTATCGTACTATGGGCTATAATGAATAATAGTGTATGGCTTATAGCTGGATGGACATGGTTCATACTGTCAATGGGTCTTGTAGAGGAGCACTATATGCATAATGTTAATCCTCTAGTATTTGTAGCCGGTAGATTCATAACTGGTATGAGTGTTAGTCTAGCAACAATACCATTGATACTCATGATATTTACTGGAATAGCGGACATATCATTATTAACAATACATAGTATTCCACTACTTTTACTAGGTATCTCACTAGTAGTAGGGTATGCTACACTATATGCTTTGACACTGGCCGCACTAAGTTTCCGCATACAAGTACCGGGTACAATGCTTGATATCTTGAATATATTCATGTATATAGGTGGCGGATTAGGCGTACCTGTTTCAAAGATGCCTGAACAATTAAGATATGTGGCATTAACAATGCCATATACTCATGCAGCAGAAATAGTGAGGTATGGAGCATTAGGCATGGAGCCGTATTTTGGCCTAGTAAATGAGATATTTGTAGCTACAATATATCTTCTTGGAATAGCCTTAGTAGCATATATTGTTGTACGAAGAGTTATGAAGTATATAAGGATATATGGGGTAAGAGCTGTTGGAATGATGTAGTAATGCATATGTCGAAACTACATAAAAATCATAATTCTATACTATATGTTGTTAGATGAGTATCAAGGACATTATTAATAATCCTCGACAATACCTCAACAATTCTTGCGGGAGAAGGATTATCCTTCTCAATATAATAGATATAGTCCCCAGCTAGACCATTTAAATAAGCAGCTATAGATGCAGACTCAAACGGATCATTTGTCTTAGCATATACTGCTCCAGCAATACCCGCCAACACATCGCCTGTTCCTCCAATCGTCATACCCTGATTACCTGTCCTATTAAATCTATAATTGTTACCGTAGACAATTACATCAATAGGTGCTTTCAGCAATATTGTTGCCTCAAGAGCTTTACTAGCTTCGATAAGCTTTTCAATATCGCTCCATGGATCGCCTTTTAATGCTTCACCGGTCAATGCTTTGAATTCTCCACGATGAGGAGTTACTATGGCTTTCCATGCAAGCTTCATCCGTCCATACATTATTCCCTTTAATCCATCAGCATCGATCACTATAGGTATTCTCCTATTAACAACCCATTTAATGAACTCCATAGCAAAATCTATTGTCTCGGGATCCCTGCCTAAACCATTACCAAATACAATAGTGTGAGGACGGAACTCAGCTATATATTTCTCAAGTATTTCTAGATCACTTGGCTTAAAATGATCTCCGGGCACAGTAGCTGTTATGATCTCTGGTGTATAACTTGCAATAACTCCACGGATGGTCTCTGGAACTATAACAAATGATAGATCAGCTCCAACAGATAGTGCAGCAACACCAGCTAATGCCGGTGCACCAGTATAGTATCTTGAGCCGCCAACAACTAGTATACGTCCACCCATACCCTTATGAGCATCCTTAGGCTTACCCGGTATTCCATGGACAACGTCTCCAGGGCCTACAAATAACCATGCATCTAGTGGAATACCTATATTTGCAACAATGATCTCTCCAACATATTCCCGGTTCTTTAAAAGACCAGGCTTAATATCGTGCATAGTAACAGTTGCATCAGCCTTAAAAGCTATACCATGTATTTCACCAGTATCCGGGTTTAAGCCTGTTGGAGTGTCTATTGCAACTTTTAATCTAGCATCAATAGAATTAGCCTTCTCAACATAATCCCTTATAATACCTCGAAGCTTCCCCCGAACACCAGTACCTAGGAGTGCATCAACAATTACACCAGCACCATCAATAACATCAACATTACCATACTTATGCATCTTAATCGATTCAAGCCTCAAAACAATGTCTAGATTAGCTCTTGTATCTGGATGCCCAATAGCTTCCAAGGGATAAGCAGGTAATAATTCAACACAATATCCAAGCCTAGATAGATAACGTGCAGCAACAAGTCCATCACCACCATTACCTCCCTTACCAAACATTACTACAACTCTGCCTGCCTCTTCTGGCGAAAGCTTAGAAGCAATACAGTCAGCAACATTTTTCCCAGCAGCCTCCATAAGCATCCTAAGAGGTATGCCTAGCCCAATACTATTTGTCTCAAGGATCCTCATTTCACGTGTAGATATAACCAAGTCTAATCACCAATTAAAGGTTTGTAAAGCTTAAATAATTAATTTATTGATGATCTATACTAATTATTACTATGTTATTATCCTCAGCTATTATAATGGACGATACAGCTATCTTTATCTGTAAACACGTGTAACAATTATAGCTAAACCATCGAATCTATCCTATTTATGACTCCAAAATAGGTATTATGACTATTATTTTAAGGAATGAATAAATAAAGCTATGAACAATGTACTAATCTATAATAGACTTTACCAGGTATATTAGCAATTGGAAAATCTTAGCTTCATCAATGAATATAGTTAATTTAGGACTAATACATAGTTCTATGCTTAATTTTTATACGATTGTCAAACATAAGAATGAGTGAATTTCATAAATAATACCTGCCTTTTTGCATATCAATAACTGTTTTATTGCTTCCAGTGAAAAATCTACATTATATTTAGTTTAAATTTCAATAATCTTTTTTACATATTTATTATAATTCTTAAATTCTTCTGGGCGGATAAGATGTATTTCAAATGGATAGGCAAAAGGTACACCTAATTCTTCTGCCAAAGTTTTTATTCGAGCTATGATCTTAGCTCTTTCATCAGCCGTAGATGGAGTATCTTCATAAACTATAAGTACATCTATATCGCTTAGAGCTGTAAGCCTTTCCTCAGCTGCACCGCCAAATATATAGATCCTTGCATTAGGTAGGATCCTCTCTACTGCTTTCTTAAGTAAACATATGTATTTTCTCCATTCCTTCAATAGCTTGTATCTCATATACATTACTTTAGCACTCATTTTCTCCCGCCTTTTAGTCCGCTTCTAATTCTCTCCAATAATTTAATACAGTCTATTCCAATTTCTATACAATTAGTAGCATCATTATATGTGTATTCTAAAAGACCATATCTAGCTTCAATATAAGCCATATCCATTAAATCTAATACTCCCCTATTTCTTCTAATAAAATCCATTAATTCACTCGCATAATGTTCAAATCCGGAATCCATAAGACACTTAAATAACAGACTAAGATTATTTATAATTCCATGAATTCTTGTTCTTAACCCGAAGAACTCGATAAGCATAGCTTTAACATATAATTGGAGCGACTGTTTCATACTATAACATGTTAGTTCATAAAATTGTTTTCCAAATATAGTTTAGCTGAGTCGATGAATGCATTTGATCTTCTGTATAATTTTGAACAAATATGCCACTCAATATGATCATCACCGCTAGAGTTAGTATGCAAATCAGTGTATTCTACGATATAATTCTTGATCAAGTATCTCTTATAAATATCCCCTATTATAATATGTTTATGGAGGAGAATGCTTTGTTGGATCCATATGAGATACGTAAGGATTTTCCAATACTCGAGAGGAAAATAAATGGTAGAAAGCTTATTTACTTGGATAATGCTGCTACTACTCATAAGCCTAGACAAGTTATTGAAGCTATTGTTGAGTTTTATACAAAATATAATGCTAATATACATCGTGGCCTTCATACACTAAGTCAAGAGGCCAGCGAACTCTATGAAAATGCTCATGAGGTACTAGCTAAGTTCATTAATGCATATTCTTGGGATGAAGTAATCTTCTGCAACAATACTACTGATGCCATAAATATTGTAGCTTATGCATGGGGACTAAAAAATCTGGAAAAAGGAGATGAAATAATCCTTACAGTCATGGATCATCATAGTAATATGTTGCCTTGGAGGAATGTTGCAAAGATAACTGGTGCTAAGATAAAGTATGTAGATATAACTGATGACGGGATCCTCAAATACGAAGAATTTGAGGAAAAGATCACTGAGAAAACTAGAGTAGTTGCATTTCCCGGCATGAGTAATGTCGTTGGTACAATAAATGATATTAGGAGAATAGTGAAAATAGCCCATGAGGTTGATGCAATAGTTGTTCTTGACGGTGCACAGAGCGTGCCTCATACACCAACTAATGTAAGAGCTTTTGGCATAGATTTTCTTGCCTTTAGTGGACATAAGATGCTTGGTCCAACAGGTACTGGTGTATTATGGGGTAGACGCGACCTACTTGAGGAAATGATGCCTTTCAAGGTCGGCGGTGACACAATAAAGGACGTTACGTTATATGATGTTGTATGGCATGATTTGCCTTGGAGGTTTGAGGCCGGTACTCCTAATATTGCTGGTGGCATAGGATTAGCAGAAGCAACAAAATACCTAGTGAAAATAGGAATGGAAAACGTGAGGAGGCATGAGAAGGAACTTGTAGAATATACGTTAAAGAGGTTTGAAGAGGAACTTGGTGATGAAGTTATTGTTTATGGTCCTCGGAACCCGGATATTAGAGGAGGAGTTATTGCTTTTAATATAAAGGATCTTCACCATCATGTCGTTGGTAAAGCCTTGGATTCGTTATTCGGTATAGCTGTGCGAACGGGCATGCATTGCGCCCATCCATTGCATTATAGACTAGGTATTAATGGTACAGTTAGAGCTAGCTACTATATCTATAATGTGCGTGAAGAAATAGATGAACTAGTTAATGCATTAAAGATCATTTCACTACAAAAAGAACATATTCATGAAATTTATTGGAAAGACGTTGAAGGCCTTATATGTCCTACTGGCTAAATCCTCATTGTTTTATAAATAAATATCCCTACAATTATTAATGCTATAATTGCTATAGCTAACAAATAATAGTTTATTCCCTCAGTCTCTTCTTCCACAAGACTTGTTGTAGACTCTGTACTCTTTGTTAGTGTTGGCAGTGGCTCTTCAGAGAATATTGTTCTATACAATTCATTGTATTCGGTTTTAGATAATAATTCAAGGCCATTAATGTTTGTATCTACAAGTTTATATATCATTGTGCTTTCAGCTATAAAATATCCATTAAGACCTAATTCCGAGCTAGAGGCATTAATTGAATAACGTCCAACAAAACCTCTCATTAGTCCTTTTTCAGGATCTATTATAATCCCATATCTAAGCCTGTATACACCGAATTGCGACAAACCACTTGTTTCATTATAATATACGCCATTTACGCCTGGAAATAGATCAGGGTTCAAATATATGCTCAATGCTTTTTCTATTGTAAAATTCTTTTCAACAGCTATTGTTGTCTCTCTACCCACTACAAATGTCTTGCCAGCAGTATCATTAGTATCAATTATTGTAAAATTAAAAACAATGTGTGTTTCATTGAATCTAATAACTACAACAGATAACTCAGCCCATAGAGTCTCATTATTAAATGCTGATGCTGCCTGACCAGTCTTATTTAAATTGTAGTATCTCATAACTCTATAGATATCGTATTGAAGATAATTATCCTTCTTTAACCAGCTAAAATCTGCTGAGAAGGTAATAAGAACGGGAAAGATAGCCAATATAATAATAGACAAGATCAGTACTGCAATAACCCTCAAATACATGCAACTCCATTCATGCTATGTATTTTGTTATGCTTATTGTATACTATTATTCTAGATAATATACTTATTCCCTTCAATACGTATAGAGATATTGATCTAGAACGTATAGAGATTTCTAGAAGCGTAAATAGATTCTCAGCTACATATATATAATCCTATATATTGTAGTAATGTTAAACGGTGGAATGTATTGCCGCAGAAATTTTACAGGGAATTTAAGAAATTAATGGAGAAATATCTTGATAAAATAGATGATTCAGTTGAAAGTTTCAAAAATGCCATTGAGTACTTTAACTCTATGCGCACAGGAGAAGCCCGGACAGAACTAGCAAAGTCAATGAATGCTGAGAAAGAAGCTGATGAGTTACGTAGGAAAATGATATACTTATTAGAAGAGGCCGATATATCGCCTGAATTGAAGGAAGATTTCTTCCACTTAATTAAGCGTATTGAAGCTATTGCAGACTATGTTAAAGAAGCTGCAAGTAGTCTAACAATTATTCCATACCTTGAAGTACCAATAGAATTACGTGAAGGATATGAGAAAATGATCAATAAAGTCTATAAAGCATCTAAAAAAGTATGTGAAGCCGTACGTGTACTACTTGATAAACGCTATGAGGTTGCAAGTAAGTTAGCTGATGAGATTGAAAGACTTGAGGAAGAAGCTGATCTAATTAATGTTGATAATAGGGGGCAATTACTTGACATAAGTGATCAGATTAAGCCATATACTTTAGCTATTCTATTACATGAATTTAATAATGATCTTGAAGAAGCTGCTGATGCTTGTGAAGATGCTGGAGATTATATACGTGCACTTATTGTTGAGTATAAGAAAAGACCTCCTAATTTCCATTAGGTTTATCTATTTTTATATGTTCAATAATACTTATGTAAATGTTAAACTAAGTAGGATATTATAGAACAAGATTGCTAAAACAGCGACAATTGGAAAGGCTAAGAACCATGCAGACACTATTTTAATAAGTGTTTTTATATTAACGCTCTTTAATCCACGGGCAAATCCTATGCCTGCAACAGCTCCGACGATAGATACTGTTGTTGATACTGGTAAGCCTAATCGAGTAACAATCAATATAGCTATGGAGCCTGCGAATTGGGCCATAAAGGCTGTTTCAATGTTTAATACTGTTATCTTGGCACCTATAGTTTCGACAACAGAATAACCCCAAATAAGAATGCCTAAAGCTATGCCTGCTGCCGATAAAGCTAGAGCTTGCAATGGTATTTGTACTTGTGCAGGGACATATCCATAGTTTATAGCATAGAGGATCCCGGCTAAAGGACCCGCTGAATTAGCTACATCATTTGCACCATGACTAAAGGCCATGGCAGCAGCTGAAACTATTAGTAATAGTCTAAAAATGTATCTTCGTGCAATAATAGGGTCTTTAGGAGCTTTTTTCTCGACAATAAAGTGGTATGGTAAAACAATTAATCCTGACAATATGATGCTTGAGCTAATGGCCCAGGCCAAATCAGATGTACGAAGGGTTTTTACATTCAACAGAAATATTGTAGTAAATAACATTATAAATAAAAGTATATCGCTAGCCAATATTAACATGATCCTCCTTGCTTCCTCAAACCATGTAGATAAAAGCTTGAATAGTACTATAGCTATAAATGCACTCATTACAGGGAGAAACAGCCATGCCGACACAATCTCTATAATTTTTTCCCAATTAACACCCATGAATCCTACAGAGGCTATTCCAAAACCCATAACACCGCCAACAATAGCCTGGCTTATACTCATCGGTATCTTTAGAAATGTTACAGCAACGACCCATAAACCCGTGGCCAACAATGCAGAGATCATGCCTACTATAACGATCTTAGGGTCATTAAATGCTGATGTATCAACAATGCCTTTTAACAATGTTTTAGAAACGAATTGGCCGAAAAGAATTGCACCAAGAAAATCAAAAGCAGCTGCTAAGAAAAGGGCTTTCTTAATATCAAGTGCCTTTGCACCAACAGCTGTACCTATAGCATTAGCTGCATTATTAGCTCCATTAATCCAAGCAACTATGAATGCTGCCGCTGCCCCAATTACTAGCCATACCGGATCCATGAGATGATGCACCTATTAATGTATATAGATGTATATACTGTACCTACGTGTATAGAGGATTCTGCCAATAGTTATTTCTATGTATTTTGAATAGAATAGCTTATAAAATTATCCTATCATGAACTTATGTGTTCAAAAAATAACTTTAGTTTATGTAGAGATCACTATTATCTTTATTATATCAAGTGTGTCGCTTCTAGCAATAACGATCACGTTCTCCCCTATAGCATAAATAGTATCTTCAATATAGATGCTTCTCCTTGGAAAGTCCAGGGGTATCGTACCCTTTAACTGTAATACTCCATCTTCAGTGAATGATATAACGTAAACACCGCTTGGTACATTAGCATACTTTGCCTCTACAGGTACTAGGAAGTACATGTGTAATAAGTCAATAGTATATGCATGGTAGTCATGTATAACTGGTGAATATACTGGTCCCTCGCCAATAGTTATTGTAGATATAATCCTTGGATTCTCCGGATCAGATACATCATATGTCTCAATCTTTAAAGCTGACGTGTCATCGGTAAACCCTATACCAAGCAATATCGTATCAGAAAGCGGGTGTAGATACTCGCTATATCCCGGCATTAGCAGCTTACCTAGGAAAACCGGTTCATAGGGATTACTTAGATCAATAACTATTAATGGATCCCTTCTACGATATGTAATAAGGTATGCTCTTGTACCCATAAACCTAGCTGCATATATGTCCATTCCCTGCTCAATATTCTCTAGTTTACCAATAATTTCCATAGTAGTAATATTTACTACATATACCGAGTTTGAATCATTTAACCATACATGTGTTGCTATATAGAATAGATTATTATATTCGCTATATGAAAATGGATCTAGTGTATATCCGGGTACATTGGCCTTTCCAATATATGTCATATTGAGATCATTTATTGCAAACCTATAGATTACAGTCTCTTCTTCCCAAAATACTCTAGGCACTACAGTAATAACTGGTTCAATCATAGTAGTGGTGATTGTCTCATTACCTATTTTTTCTTCTAATACCTCTATAATCATCTCAATTCTTTGAGGCATGGGCATGGATTCATTGTTTATAATACCTATAATTGTTTCATTAAGTGTCTCAAGAGGTATTTCTCCACTAATACTTGAAGTTAATCCAACAATACGTTCGGCATAAGCTGATCTATGCATTATGTATAGACTAGTATATGACATGTATATGTCCGATGCATCTTCTAGTATAAATGCATTGAATGCTTCCATAAATCGAACTAGATCTAGTCTATATACTATGACATATTTCTCAGGCATATCATCCTTAGGAGCTATAATTCGATTAGCTGCTATTTCTCTACCATTTATTGTAGGTATAATTATTTCGCCCTCATAATCATAGACAGGCAATGACGTAATAATGTAAAGAGTACCATTATATAATCTAGAACCTATTTCCCAGCCATCAATAGTTGTATTGAATACTAATGCTGGAGTACCACTTGACACATTATAAATTAATAGCTTAGTTTGCTCAATATTATAAGGATGCTCAATAGCAATCGATCCTACAATAGATTCATCAATCTCAAGTGTTCTATATTCCCTAACAATATTGTATTGTATTTTCGAACCAATGGCTATGAGTAGCTCATTATATACATATATCCCTGATACAGTCATATTCGGTATCTCTATTACATTAACAATATTAGCTTCATCCGGCGGATAAGCTTTTATAATATATATTCTAGACCATAATGTATTTTCTTCATATATTCTTTTGAGCAAGTATATGTATGTACCATCAGTCTTAACTATATCAGCTTCATCTATTCCTTGAACCTGAACATTAGTCATTGAATAATATCTTCCCTCAACAGCAGAAGCTGTTTGTCCAAAAACTTGCGCACCAACCTTAGCTTCAGGAGCTAATGTTTCCACGAGTAAGAGATCAGTACGTGTCATAGTAGGTATATTAAATACGTTCATTAACTTCTCCATAACATTCCTGGATTGTATAAGATAGCTCATTAGATCCTCCCTAGTACTAAATAATACTACGTCTCCAACATTATCTAAAGGTATAATCAATGAACCATTTCCTGTTAATGGTTTTTGTGTAATAGGGGTCTTGGGAGAAGGCGGCAAATACATCTCTGAAATAATAAGGATAGCAAATAATATTCCTATTATGAGTAATAAAGAACCTATTATTTTAAGATCTAAGCCTTTCAATATATTCAACCTCTTAAATTCCCCTAGGCTACAATATATAATTGTATATATATAGAACTAGTTACAGAGAGTTTATTGTCAATATATCCTTGACAGTATCATGAACTTCATGGTGATTGTTCCATTGAATACTGCAAAGGATTTTAGAATACTGATTGCCGAGGATGCCTTAAATAAATTAGAAGATATCGTTAAATACCATAGACTTAATCTTCCAATCAACTGGAGTAAAGTCTATGGTATTATAAGAGATACAAGATCGTGTCTAATGAAGATCAAGTATAGTTATTTGCCGCTAAAGAATCTTTCTAAAACAAATGAGATAAAGGACCTTCAGAATTATTCTATAGAACTAGTTAGGCATTTACTTGATAAACAACTCATACAGAAGTTTAATCCTGATCCATATAACCTAGCTATGGTAAGATACTGTCTACGAATAATATATGGCTTGAAATATAGGTTAATGCTTGGTGAAGATAATAAGCCATTTTATGCAGTCGATATAGAAGGTGTAGAAATAGTTAATGTATATCGGCATCCAAGAGCTGAAAAACTATACATTACCAAAGCTGAAGGATTATTTCCATATACAATTATTACTAATATCGAAACTGTAAGGAAGGGAGAAACTAGAGCAGCAGCTATTCTTCCACCAGCAATTATTAGGGGAGAACTCAGCGAGGCCATGTATTGTAGTGATCCTATTCCAGCCAAATATAAAGGCAAGAGACCTCCTGAAAAACTAGTTAATACATCAGAGATCAATAGTATAGTTTATACTATTGTGTCAAGGCTTCATAAATAGCATAGATAATATCCTCGCTAGATCCCTTCTTATCCATACAAGCATAATCCTTAATTAACTAGTATTGGTAGATAATAATCTCTCAAGGATAGATTAAATAGGTGCTATGAATGGGTTATGTTAGTAGCGAATTGGGCTTAAAGCTTACTGGCATTGAAGAGAAAGAAAAGAGATTTATAATTAATTATTT